>OLXT01001080.1_pt1 | contig 9805 bp, 10 predicted proteins | sample 1673931 | NCBI WGS metagenome assembly OLXT01 (sample SAMEA103958134, study PRJEB25191) | human gut metagenome | reverse complement strand
CAAGAAGTTCAAGGGCTTCTTTTCTCATTCTGCGCTCTTCCTTCATATTGAGCCTGAATGTTGCGGAAAATACGTTTTGATGGGCTCTCATATGCTTTGCGATGAGAACGTTATCAAATACAGTAAGATTTGAGAAAAGACGTATATTCTGGAATGTACGGGCGATACCTGCACGGTTTATATCTCTTGTAGATTTTCCTGTTATGTTTTCACCGTCAAGAGTGATAACACCCTTAGAGGGCTTGTATACTCCTGTCAGCATATTGAACACGGTAGTCTTACCTGCGCCGTTAGGACCGATAAGTCCGTAAAGTTCGCCCTTTTCGATTGAAACATTGAATTCGTCAACAGCTCTCAGACCGCCGAATGATATTCCTAAATTCTTTACTTCAAGAAGTGCCATAATTATTTGACCTCCTTTTCAGCCGTGTCTTTACGTTTGAAAATCTTCAGCACCATACCTTTGAGCTTTCCGAAATTCGTTACGATAAATGTTCTTGCCTTTTCGTTTGATGTGAGTATCATCATAACGATAAGAACGATTGAGTAGATGAGCATTCTGTAGCTGTTGATGCTTCTGAGAAGCTCGGGGATAAGAGTAAGTACAACAGCCGCAATAACACTGCCTCTGATATTACCGATACCGCCGAGAACAACGAATACCAGAATCAGTATCGACAGGTTGTAGTCAAACTTTGAAGCCTGTAATGTTGCGTAGTTGTGAGAGTACAGAGCGCCTGCTATACCTGCAAGGAAAGCAGTGAGTGCAAATGTTATCAGCTTGTACTTCGTTATGTTAAGGCCTACGGATTCTGCGGCTATTGAGTTGTCACGGATAGCCTTTACCGCTCTGCCTGTTCTTGAGTTGATGTAGTTATAAGAGATGATGAGCGTTATAAGAAGCAGGATGAAGCCTACAACGAATGAAGAATCATTCGGCACACCCTTTACACCGAGCGCTCCTCTTATTATTTCGGTGCCGTCTGCTTCAAGATTCATATCGGCCTGATTGAGTGCGATATGAAGGCCCTTGCTGTCGATGCCGACATAGAGCGCCGCAAATACGTTCTTGATTATTTCACCGAATGCAAGCGTTACGATAGCAAGATAGTCGCCGTTGAGTCTTAATACGGGAATTCCTATCAGTATGCCGAATATAGCGGCGAAGATACCGCCGACAAGTATAGCGAGCGGAAAACGCACCCATTCGACAAGTATTGTTTCTTTTGTAGCTAGCGAGAACAGTGCGCTGGCATAGGCACCTACGCACATAAAGCCTGCCTGTCCTAAGCTAAGCTCACCGAGTATACCTACCGTGAGGTTGAGCGATACTGCGAGTATCGAGTATACGCAGAGCGGAACTAAAAGTCCGTCTATCTGACTTGAAACGTTGCCTGTCGATGAAAGAATCATCATAATAACAAAGGCAAGCGTAACCATTATATATGTCGTGAAGCTCTTTTTTGTCTGTGGCTTCAGCATTTTCGTTTTTGCCAAGGCTGTTTTATTATTCACAAAAACCAATCCCTTCTGTAATTATACTTTTTCTCTTACCTTCTTGCCAAGTATTCCCGTAGGCTTTATGATAAGAACGAGAATAAGAACTGCAAAAACGATAGCGTCGGAGAGCTGAGGTGAAATGTATGCTCTGCCGAGTATTTCGATAACACCGATCAGGATACCGCCAATCATAGCACCGGGTACCGAACCGATACCGCCGAATACCGCCGCAACGAAAGCCTTGATACCGGGCATTGCGCCTGTTGTGTTCTGAAGCGTCGGATAAGCCGAGCAGAGAAGTGCGCCGGCAATCGCCGCAAGTCCTGAACCGATGGCAAAAGTAAGTGAGATGGTTCTGTTTATGTTTATGCCCATAAGCTGTGCCGCATCTTTATCTTCCGATACCGCAAGCATCGCACGGCCGCTTTTCGTCTTGTTTATGAAGAGCGAAAGGCCGATAACGATAAGTATCGAAACGACGATAGCAACTATCGCTTCACCTGTGATGACCACCTGTCCGTCAAAGAGCGATATACTCGGGACATTTACTACCGAGGTGAAGTTAACGGGCTTTTCACCGAACAGGAGCAGCGCTGAATTCTGAAGGAAATAGCTTACGCCTATTGCAGTGATAAGTACAGACAGCGAGGTCGCCTGTCTTAAGGGCTTGTACGCAACCTTTTCAATCACGATACCGAGTACGGTACATACGATAACCGCAATAAGTACGGAAAGGTACGGATTGATACTGAAAGAGGTCATCGAATAGAAAATTACATATCCGCCGACCATGATTACATCGCCGTGAGCAAAGTTAAGCATTTTGGCTATACCGTATACCAGCGTATAGCCGAGTGCGATTACGGCATATATGCTGCCAAGGCTTATGCCGTTTATGAGGTTATTGAGAAAACCCATTTATAACATCCTTCCTTAGTGAAGTTCTAATACTATTTATTATATCACACGGCATAACCGTTTGCAACATTTTTTTGCATAAAATTCAAAACCCGACATGCCGGAGCCTGTCGGGTCTTAAAATGATTTATATTGTATACCGGTTATCAGTTGTCAAGAGCAGCGTAGTTGCCGTCCTTGATAACAACAGCCTTAGGTGACTTTGAAACTTCGCCGTTGGCATTCCACTTCATGCCTGTACCTGTAAGACCGTCATAGCTGAAATCAGCTGCTGTGATACCTGCCTTGAGCTTTTCGCAGATGTCAGATGCGCTCATATCGCCTGTGATTTTCTGGCTTTCGATGAGCTTTGCAAGAATCTTTACGCCGTCATAAGCGTCTGCTGCGAACTGGTTAGGAGTTTCATCGTTGTAAGCTGCCTTATAAGCCTTAACAAAGTCCTGTGTAGCCTGATCCTTTGAATTTGCTGCGAAAGGTGTTAAGAACATAACGCCTTCTGCGAGTGAAGTATCGAAGTTCTTGATAGATGTAAGACCGTCAAGACCGTCGCAACCGAAGAACTTGGGTGCGAAGCCTGCGTTCTTGCTCTGTGTGAGGATAAGTGAAGCCTGCTGATAGTAGATCGGAAGGAACACAAGCTCTGCGCCCTTGTTCTTGCAGTCAGCTATCTGAGCAGAGAAGTCTGTCTTGCTGTCCTTTGTGAATGACTGTTCGGAAACAAGCTCAAGACCCTTTGCAGCGGCCTCTGTCTTGAATGCGTTGTAGATACCCGAAGAATAAGCGTCTGAGCTGTCGTAGATAACGCCGATCTTTGTAGCAACCTTGTTGTCTGCTATATAGTCAGCAGATGCTTTACCCTGGTTAGGATCTGTGAAGCAGATCTGGAAGCAGTTGTCGTTAGCGATAACGTCCTGTGCAGATGCAGAGGGTGTGAACTGGAATATGTTGTCCTGCTTTGACTTGTCGACTACAGCAAGGCATGAAGCTGTTGTAACTGTGCCGAGGAATATCTGCATACCCTGATCCTTCAGTGTGTTGTAAGCATTAACTGCCTTATCGCCTGAGTCAGCCTCATCGTCTTCGAATACAAGCTTCAGCTTGTTGCCGTTTACGCCGCCTGCAGCGTTTACTTCATTTACTGCAAGCTGGATAGCGTTCTTAACGCCTACACCGTACTGAGCGGCATCGCCTGTAAGAGGGCCGCTTCCGCCGATAACGATTGTCTTTTCGCCTTCGGCTACGTTTGTTGAGCCGCCAACATTACCGCTGTTTGCGCTGTTGGATGAACAACCTGCAAATGCTGTTACTGCCATAACTGCGGCAGTTGTCATTGCAAGAACTCTTTTAAAATTCTTCATTTTGAATCTCTCCTTGTACTGATTTGTATGCTTTTGAACATACACATTTATCTTTACTCGCTTATATTAACACGGTTTTGCAAGTTTGTCAAGGTGAAAATTCACAAAAATAAACTTGCATTTTCACTTTATTGTTGTCAATTAGTAAAGTACAGGCTGTTTTAAGTGCATTTTCAGTCGTTTTGCATCGGCTTGCTTTGAAAACTTTCATCGTTGCGGTAAATTTATGTTGAAATATTTGCTGTAAAAGTTGAACGTTTATACTTGAAAATCCAGAGAAAACGTGTTATACTTATAAAAATATGTTAATGCTTGCAAAAGGCAGGAAAGGAATTCGTTATGCAGATACACGAATCGGCAGAGGATTACCTCGAATCCGTACTTATATTAAAGAACCGGCTTGGCAATGTAAGGTCGATAGATATTGTCAATTATTTTGATTATTCAAAGCCCAGCATAAGCGTGGCGATGAAGAATCTGAGAATGAACGGGTATGTTACCGTTGACTCAAAGGGCTACATTGAGCTTACCGAAAAGGGCAGTGAAATAGCAAATAAAATGTATGAGCGTCATACACTCCTTACAAAATGGCTCACGGCGCTCGGAGTCGAGGACGCCTGCCGTATTGAGCACGTTATAAGCGAGGAAAGCTTTGAGGCTATCAAAAAGCATATTCCCGCAAAATCAGAATAAATACAGCGCCGCATTGTCGGCGTTATATTTATGCGTGTCGATTTGCGCTTATCCGTATATTAATGGTATATGGATACGTTTTGCGGCATATCATAAAACAAACCGGAAACAAGGCGGTGGTGTGTTATGATGTGCCATTTCAGCGACATAAGATGCAAAGAGGTAATCAGCATAAAATCGGGCTGCAGGATCGGCTTTGTCGATGATGTTGAAATAGATTCCTGCACTGCGAAGATATGCCGTATCATCGTTTACGGGAAAAGCCGTTGCTTCGGTATTTTCGGCAGGGAGGAAGATATATTCATCAACTGGTCGGATATTGAGATAATCGGAGAGGATACAATACTTGTAGGATGCGATTTTCCGTATCAACCAAAACGAAAAGGCGGATTTCTCAAAAATTTGTTTAAATAGCACAATGAAAATTTTCAGTACGAATATTGATTTGAAGCTCCTATTATGTTATAATAATAAGGCTGTTGAATGAAAAAAGACTGTTGAACAGCAAATCCACACGTTATGTATAGCGTTCTGCGGTGCTCACGAGCTTGAACGTATCAGCGTAGCGGAGGAAAAAAACCAAAAATCAAGGAGGACACTACCATGGCAGTAGTATCAATGAAGCAGCTCTTAGAAGCAGGCGTTCACTTCGGTCACCAGACAAGAAGATGGAACCCCAAAATGGCACCCTACATTTTCACAGAGAGAAACGGTATCTATATTATCGATCTCCAGAAGACAGTAAAGAAGCTTGACGAGGCTTATAACTTCATTCACGAAGTTGCAGCTGAAGGCGGCGAGGTTCTGTTCGTAGGTACAAAGAAGCAGGCTGCAGATTCAATCAAGGAAGAAGCACTCAGAGCAAACGCTCACTATGTAAACGCAAGATGGCTCGGCGGTATGATGACAAACTTCAAGACCATCGAGAAGAGAATCAAGAGACTTGAACAGCTTCACACAATGGAGAACGACGGTACGTTCGATCTTCTTCCCAAGAAGGAAGTTGTTAAGCTTAACCTCGAGATCGAAAAGCTTGAGAAGTTCCTCGGCGGTATCAAGAACATGAAGAAGCTCCCCAGCGCTCTGTTCGTTGTAGATCCCCGCAAGGAAAAGATTGCAGTATCAGAAGCAAAGAAGCTCGGTATCCCCGTAGTAGCTATCGTAGATACAAACTGCGACCCCGATGAGATCGACTATGTTATCCCCGGTAACGATGACGCTATCCGTGCAGTTAAGCTGATTGCAGGCGCTATGGCTGACGCTATCATCGAAGCAAGACAGGGTCAGGCTGACGTAACTGAAGAGGTTGCTGAGGCTGAAGCAGAAGCTACAGAAGAATAATCAATAACGAATATAAATATAAAGGAGAATTACCATGGCTATTTCAGCACAGGCAGTAAAGCAGTTAAAAGAACTTACAAACTGCGGTATGATGGACTGCAAGAGAGCACTTGAAGAAACAAACGGCGATGTAGATGCCGCTATCAAGAATCTTCGTGAAAAGGGTCTTGCAAAGGCTGCTAAGAAGTCAGGCAGAATTGCTGCAGAAGGTCTTGTATATACAAAGATTGACGAGGCTAAGAAGGTCGGCGTTGTAGTTGAAATCAACGTTGAAACAGACTTTGCCGCTAAGACAGACAGATTCATCGAGTTCGTTGAGCTCGTAGCAAACACAATCATTGATAATGATGTTGCAGATGTAGACGCACTTAAGGAAGTTGTTCCCGCAGGTCAGACAGAGAAGATTGGCGATATTCTCACAGAGAGAATCGCAACAATCGGTGAAAACATTCAGATTCGTCGTTTCAAGAGAATGACAGGCAATCTCTTTGCTTACACACACAACGGCGGCGGCTCTATCATCGGCTCTATGATTAAGATCGAAGCTGACGATGTTGACAGCGACGCTGTTAAGGCTTGCGCTAAGGATCTTCTTCTCCAGATTACAGCAAGCGCTCCTCAGTTTGTTGCACAGGCTGACGTTCCCGCTTCTGTTATCGAAGCTGAAAAGGAAGTACAGCTCAAGCTCGTTCAGAACGAAAATGAGCAGTCTGCTAAGCCCAAGCCCCAGAACGTTCTTGAGAAGATCGTTGACGGCAGAATGAGAAAGTTCGCAGAAGAAATCTGCTTACTCGATCAGCCCTATGTTAAGGATCCTAACCTCACAGTTGCTAAGTTCATCGCATCTGTTGGCAAGAACATCAAGGTTGTTGAATTTGTTCGTTTCGAAAAGGGCGAAGGAATTCAGAAGAAGGAAGACGACTTCGCAGCAGAAGTTGCTTCAATGGTTAAGTAATTATACCGACATAATGAAAGCCCTGAGCAAACGCTCAGGGCTTTTTGTGTCGGGAAAATCGTCATCTTATTCAAATCCTGAGTAGTCGGATTATCAAATCAAGTGCAACATACAGTCTTAATAATAAACGTTTATGACAAACTTGACCCCTCCGTTTTCACGGAGGGGTCAGATGTTATTGCTCTAAAAACCGTTTTATCAGAATGCCTTCTTGTAGATTTCGAGAATCTCGTCTGAGTTGGTTTCTCTGGGATTACCACCTGTGCATACATCGTTGAATGCGGCTACAGACAGATCCTTGAGGTCTTCTTCCTTGACGTTGATTTCGTGGAGCTTCTGAGGAATGTTTATCGACAGTGACAGCTTGCGTACAGCTTCAACTGCAGCCTTTACGCCTTCATCATCTGTCATATTCTCTGTACCCTGTACGCCCATAGCCTTTGCTATAGCCTTGTACTTGGGCTTTGCGGGGCTTTCTGCGTTATATTCCATAACGTAGGGGAGCAGAAGTGCGTTTGCAACACCGTGGGGTGTATCGTAGAATGCACCGAGAGGGTGAGCCATCGAGTGAACGATACCAAGACCTACGTTCGAGAAGCCCATACCGGCTATGTACTGTGCAAGTGCCATAGTTTCTCTTGCCTTGGGGTCGCCCTGAACGCTGTCGTACAGTGAGCCTGCGATAAGCTCGATAGCACGAAGCTCAACCATATCGGACAGCTCCCACGCACCCTTTGTGATATATCCTTCGATAGCGTGTGTCAGTGCGTCCATACCTGTAGATGCGCACAGACCCTTAGGCATACCCATCATAAGATCGCTGTCTACGATAGCTACTACGGGAATATCCTTGGGATCTACGCAAACCATCTTCTTCTTGTTTGCTTCGTCTGTGATAACGTAGTTGATAGTAACCTCTGCCGCTGTACCCGATGTTGTGGGAAGTGCAATCAGCGGAACGCTCTTGTTCTTTGTGTCTGCAACGCCCTCAAGCGATACAACATCCGCAAAGTCGGGGTTAGCTATAATGATGCCTACAGCCTTAGCTGTATCCATAACTGAGCCGCCGCCTACAGCTACGAGTGAGTCAGCGCCCATCTCCTTGAACTTTGCAACGCCTGTCTGAACATTTGCAACTGTGGGGTTTGCCTTAACGTCACTGTATATTTCATAGGCGATTCCTGCCTTGTCAAGCTCTGCCGTAACCTTTGTAGCTACTCCGCATTCAAGCAATACCTTATCGGTAACGAACATTACCTTTTTAAGTCCTCTGCCTGTAAGCTCGGGAACGAGGTTTTCTCTTGCGCCTGCGCCGAAATATGAAGTTTCGTTAAGTATAAAACGATTAGCCATTGGTTTTTACCATCCTGTTCTTTTAATTTAAAGCACGGAATATATATATTTCCGTTTGCTGTATTCATTATACTACCTTTGGTCAAAAAATGCAACACTTTTCACAAAAGTTTTACATTTCGAGAGGTAAATATATGCAAAAGTTATATCAAAGGTATTTCTTGTAACCCGGATGCTTGCCTGTAACGCCGTATTGCTCTCTCATGCCGATAAGTCTGTCGATATTGTCGGGGGTAATATCCTTTACACCGCCGAGCAGACGTGCAACAAGAGAAATGTGAGCCTGAAGCTCCATTGTTTCCATTCTGTAGTACGCTGTGATAAGGTCGGCGCCTACTGTCAGAGCACCGTGGTTTTCAAGGAGCATACAATCGTGATCCTTTAAGTAAGGAGCGATTGCTTCGGGTACTTCATAGGTCGAGGGTGTGCCGTAGGGAGTGAGCGGTATTGAGCCAACTCCGATTACAGTTTCTATCATGCAGTAATCATCCATAGGCAGATGAGCGCAGGCAAAGCCGGTTGAAACAGGAGGATGAGCGTGAACTACTGCGCCTACGTCGGGACGCTCCTTGTAGCATCTCAGGTGCATCTTTACCTCTGACGAGGGACGGAAGCCCTCAGCGGCTTCAAGTATGTTGAAGTCATCATCAATAAGACCTATCTTTTCGGGAGTGATGAACGCCTTGCTGACGCCTGTCTGTGTCGCAAGATATTTACCCTCGCCAACCTTTACGGTTACGTTGCCGTCATTTGCGGCAACCCAGCCCTTCTGCCAGAGCTTGTGGCAGATGTCTACCATCTGTTCTTTAATTTCTTCGTACATATTTATATCCTTTCAAGTTGCTGCTGTATGCTTAAACAACGCCCTTCTGGAGCATTATGTTTGCGTATACGGCTTTTTCGCCTGTTGCGATTATTGCATAGGCGGTCTTTGCCTGTTCGTAAAATTCAAAACGTTCTATCTGACCGATAGCGTTGTTTCCTCTTTCGTCGTGCTTTGCGACTATTGCTTTGTATTCGTCCCATATAGGAGTTTTTGCTGTGTCGCCCGGCATTACCTGCATAAGATTTACAGGCTTTTCAACGTAAGTATCAAGAGGGAACAGCGTCAGTATCGCATCAAGCAGTTCGGGTACGCCGTGACCGTCTGCACGGATAACCTTGCAGTTTTTACCCATACTCTCGGCAGGGAAGTTGCCGTCTGCTATTATTATTCTGTCGCTGTGACCCATTTCACAAAGGGTCTTGAGCAGTTCGGGCGATAATATCGCAGGAATATTCTTAAGCATTATTTCACCTTCTCAAGATAGATTTTGTAGTATTTGTTCCATTCGGCTGTATTTTCGGGAGCAAATGTACAGAGCTTTTCCGAAGCGGCTATAATTTTTCTTGCCGTTTCTATATCCCTTATCTCCCCGTCAGCTATAAGCTGAATTGCTATATTGCCGTAGGAGGTCGCCTCTACAGGTCCGCTTGAAACCTCTATGCCGAGCGAATCTGCAGTAAGCTCCGACAGGAATTTATCCTTTGTTCCGCCGCCGACCATATAGAGCTTTGAAAACTTCTTGTTTGTGCAGTCCTCAAGCTCGTTCACGGCTGTGCGGTACTTCATCGCAAGGCTCTCGTAGATACAGCGCATAACCTCGCCGTCATTTTCGGGAACATACTGTCCTGTTTTTTTGCAATA
>OLXT01001074.1_pt1 | contig 9865 bp, 9 predicted proteins | sample 1673931 | NCBI WGS metagenome assembly OLXT01 (sample SAMEA103958134, study PRJEB25191) | human gut metagenome | reverse complement strand
TGATGGGCATTTGTACCGGTGTGGCGGGCGGCCTGCTGCGCGACGTGCTTACCGGCAACGTTCCCTACGTGTTCCGTCCCGGAGAACTATACGCCACCGCGGCCCTGCTGGGAGGCGTGGCGTACGCGGTGCTTTACTATGCCGGAATTGATTCTTCCACCTGCTTCGTGACGGGCTTCATGGTCACGCTTTCCGTACGCTTGGCGGCCATCCGCTGGAACTGGAACCTGCCTTCCTACATTCCGTTATTCACCTCGGATGCAGAGCCGGAAGCCTTGGAGGAAGAGGAAAAGGAAATTTTTTCCGGGAAACCCGGTGGCCGGTAATACGCGCTACTTGTGGAAGCACCCTTCTATGCAATAAACGGAAAGTTTCTCCACCGTCCCGTCCCGTTCACAGCAGGAGCGCATGTTGCAATGCGGGCACAGCTCCCGCACATTTGTTACATCCAGGGTTCCCCGTTTTTCATGAAGGGAATAAAGGTACTTCAGGTATTTTCCTTCCGCGATACGGTGGTGGTTGTCCTTTTCCTTTAATCCTTTCCATTCGTAAAGCCGTTTTCCCCCCTTGGAAGAATTGCAGGGCTTGCATACCCTGACAACATTGTCCGTGATATCTTCTCCCCCGCAGGCGCGCGGCAGGATATGCTCCGTGGTCAAATCCTTGTTTCCGCCGCAATAAATACATTCCCCGGGATGTTCCCTTTCCCTGACCCATTCGCGTACGGAGGAAGACCAATGTATGGTCCCTGCGCAAAGATCCTTCCACTTGCTCATAATCATGCCGTAATGAGCCTTTCCAAAACCGGAGGAGGAGGCAATGATTTTGGCATATTGGTAATAAATGATCTGGCGGACGGATTTGACGGCGGGAGGAGGCATGATAAAAAGATAAGAGCTGTTTGTTGAATGGTTATGTCCGGATTTTCCGGAGCTTTATTTCCCCAGGCAGAAGGAGGAAAAAATAGCACCCAGCACGTCCTCCGTATCCACGGCTCCGGTGATTTCTCCCAGGTGCGTCAGGGCCTCTCTCAGTTCCAGGGCTGTGAATTCCGGACTTTCCTGGCGGGAGATGGATTCCGAAGCCAGCCGGACATGCTCCCGGCAGAGGCCCAGTTCATGCTGGTGCCGGGCATTGATGGCTACCAGGGAGCTGCCCGTTTCACCGGGCAGGGAGGAGGAAAAGGCCTGGATAATGGCTTCCTCCAATTCCTTTCTTCCTTCCCCGGTGGCGCAGGAAAACCGGATGCCGGGCACGGCCTTCCAGTCCGGATGGACTCCCAGGTCGCACTTGTTCAGAATGAGCAGCCGGGGCGCGGTGAGAACAGGGGCGGGGAAGTCTTGGATCCGGGGCGTGGAGGCATCCGCCACTTCCAGAACCAGATCCGCGGTTTCAAGAGCCCTGTTGGTGCGGGTAATGCCTGCCTGTTCAATGACGTCGGAAGATTCGCGGACACCGGCCGTATCAATCAGCCGCAGGGCCAGCCCGGCCAGCTGAATGGATTCCTCCACCGTGTCCCGCGTGGTACCGGCAATATTGCTGACAATGGCCCGGTCATATCCCAGCAGGGTATTCAGCAGGCTGGATTTTCCCACGTTGGGAGGTCCGGCGATCGCCGTGCGGATGCCTTCCCGCAGCAGGCGTCCGCCTTCGGCAGTTTTGAGGAGGGCGGCCAGTTTTTCCTCCATGCTCCGGAGGCGCGCCAGCAGATCGGAGGCGGTGTCCGGGGAAATGTCTTCATCCGGAAAATCAATATAGGCCTCAATGTGGGCCAGCACATGAACCAGGTTGTCTTTCAGTTCGTCCACCTGGGCGCCGATGCCTCCGTCCAGCTGGGTCTGCGCGGCTTTCAGGGCCAGGTCGCTCCCGGCGGAAATCACATCCATCACGGCTTCCGCCTGGGTCAGGTCCATGCGCCCGTTCAGAAAGGCCCTTTTTGTAAATTCTCCCGGTTCCGCTGGGGAGGCCCCGCATTGGTAGAGGCGTTTCAGCAGGCGGTCCGTCACCAGCATGCCGCCATGGCAGGAGATTTCCGCGGTATCTTCCCCCGTATAACTGGCCGGGGCGGGGAACCAGGTGACAAGCGCCTGGTCAATGGCGGCTCCTTCCGCGTCCCGGATGCAGACCAGCGTCGCCCTGCGCGGCCGGAGGCGTTCCGTGAAAGCCGCAGGGGTGCATTGTTTCAGGATGTCCATGCAGCCGGGACCGCTCATGCGGATGACGGCGATGGCTCCCTGTCCTGCGGCGGTGGCCTGTGCGGCTATGGTGCGTTCCGGGTCAGTCATGGTTCTATGGATTCAAAAAAGCCGCCCCCGAGCAACTTGCCTCCGTCGTAAAAGGCGCAGACCTGTCCCACGGCCAGGGCCCGGAGGGGCGTGTCAAAGCCCAGGCGCACCTTTCCTTCTTCCAGATATTCGCAGGAGGCCCATTCCGCCTTGGCCCGGTAGCGGGGCTGGGCCATGACGCGGGCCGGCAGGGGAGCGAGCGTATTGGAAATGCCGCCGACCACGGCGCGGGACGCGTACAATCCCCGCGTGGACGCGTCTTCGTATCCCAGAATCAGGCGGTTGCGCCGGACATCCTTTTCCACCACCACATAGGCGACTCCCTCCCGCGGGGAGGCGACGCCGTGCCCTTTCCTCTGGCCCATGGTGAACAGATGCAGGCCGTTGTGCGTGCCGAGCGTCCGGCCTTCCGTGTCCACGATTTTGCCGGGCTTGTCCGGCAGGTAGTGGCGCAGGAAATCGCTCATTTTTACCTGGCCGATGAAACAGATGCCCTGGCTGTCTTTCTTGCGTGCCGTGGGGAGGCCGTATTTTTCCGCAAGAACGCGCACTTCCGGTTTCAGCAGATCCCCAAGGGGAAAGACGGCGCGGGCTATCTGGTCCGGGCGCATCAGGGACAGGAAGTAGGATTGATCCTTGTTCGGGTCCCGCCCGCGCAGGATGAAAGCCCCTTGCGGCGTGTCCATCCTGCGGGCGTAATGGCCGGTGGCGACGTAATCGAACCCCTGTTCCAGGGCATAATCCAGAAAGACGCCGAATTTCATTTCCCGGTTGCACAATACGTCCGGGTTGGGCGTATATCCGGCGCGGTAGCCTTCAATCAGATAATTCACGATGCGGGCGCGGTATTCGTCCACCAGGTCAATGACCCGGAATTCAATACCTGTTGTTTTGGCGACGGCCAGCGCGTCCTGAATGTCCTGTTCCCACGGGCATTCGCCGGGAATGCCTTCGTCATTCACCCAGTTTTTCATGTAGGCCCCCACTACGTCATGGCCCTGCTCCACGAGCAGGGCCGCTGCCACGGAGCTGTCCACTCCGCCTGATAAGCCTACAAGTATGCGTGCCACGGTGCTGGAAAAGATATGGGGGTGATAAGGCGGACCGCTTTGAGAAAAGCTTTGCCGCCTGCCCCTGTAAACCAGAGATGTTTCCGTAAGCCAAGACAAAAAGCGCGGAAGACAGGCATCCTGATCCGGTTATTCGGCGGAGCTTTCGACATATCTCTGGCTTTTAAGCGGGTGGCGTAAGCTCAATTTGCCATGCGCATCCTGTGTCCAAGGTTCGTTGCGGCATGCATCATGGATGGCGTCTGGCATTTTCCCCGCCGTGGGACGGTTCCGGATATTTACCGCCGTATGGACAAGGGTGAACGTTCCAGTTCTTCCATGATGCGTTCTGCAAGAGCCCGGGGAGAGTCGGAAGGGGCAGCCGGAAGTTTCCGGAGCCATTGTTCGCGTTTCAGCCAGGTGCGCTGCCGTTTGGCGTATTGCCGGGTGGCGAGGGCCAGCTGGACCTGGCAGTTTTCACGGGAGATTTCCCCGCGCAGCATGCTTCGTATCAACGCCAGGCCCAGGGTGCGTTCCGCTGTGGCGGAGCATGGGCCGAGGGAAGCCGTTTCCTCCACGGCCCCCTCCTGCATCATGCGTGCGGCACGGTGGGCTATTCTTTCGTCCAGTTCAGGAACACCCCTGCTGATGACCCAGCCGGGCCCACGCGGCGGGGTCAGCCAGTTCCTCTTCCAGAAGGAAAGAGGTTTCCCTCCGGCAAGGACGATTTCCAGATTGCGTTCCACATAACGCCGGTTGGAGGCATCCGTCGAGGCCGCTCCTTCCGGATCTAGGGAAGAGAGTCTGGCGTATAGCGCTTCCGTGGAACAGTTCGCGAAAGCGGCGCGGAGAGCAGCGTCCCCCGGCGGCGCTTCCGACAGGCCGTGGGAGAGGAATTTGAAGTACAGGCCGGAACCGCCCGTGACGATGGCGATTTTTCCGCGTGCGTGAATTTCTTCCATGCAGTGCATGGCGCGGTGGTAGTGTTCCGTGGCATTCCAGTTCTTTTGGACCGGAATGATGGAAACCATGTGGTGGGGGATCCGTTCCCGGTCTGCCGGGGAAGGCGCCGCCGTCAGGATGGGCAGCTCCCGGTACACCTGGTAAGCGTCGGAACTGACGATTTCTGCATCCAGCATCTCCGCCAGTTCCACGGCTGCCGCGGATTTGCCCGACCCGGTGGGACCTGCCAGAAACAGGGTCATGGGAAATGTTGCCTGCTGGGGTGGAGAAGATTCAATCATCACGTGGAGTAATGGCGGATAAAGTTTGTTGTTCCTGTGAAGCCCTAAAAGCTGCTCCTGCTTAAAAGCTGTTGGAGGAAGCGGAAAAGCGGAGGCGAAATGGCTTCATATCCCAGGGCGTTGAGATGGAGGCCGTCCCAAGTATAAAGGCTGGCGTCTTTTCCCGGAAGGAAGAAATGGAGGGGGAGGACATGGACATTTTCTCCAAAGTCGTGTTGCAGCAGACAATTCCTGAAGGTTTCCATGCGCGACCCTTTTTGTGCGATGAGCGGGGGAATGACAATGATGGCGGTCGTTTCCGGGCTGTAAATCTCCCTGATTTTTTTGACGATGGCCACGTTTCCCTGAAAATCCGTCCATCCCAGGCTTTTTTGTACTCCCAGATTGTTGACTCCCGAATACAGGACGATGATTCTGGGCGCCAGCGGGCTTGTCAGGCCGTCATTGAGGCGCCAGAGCAGGTTGCCCGTGGTCTCGCTCCTGGTTCCCAGGTTGAGGCATCCCAGAGGGGAAAACCAGGTTTCCCAGGAATGTTTCCCTTCTTTCAGCCAGAATTCCATGGTGGAGGAACCCAGGAACAACACGGGGGCATGGGGATTCAGCCGGGCATTGCGTTTGTCCTGCCGGTGTTTTTCCAGCAGGGCGCCCTGTTCCGGGGAATAGGGAAGGGGATGGACAGCCAAATGGTAGCGGTAGGCATGTTTGGCGCACCAGACGGCGCCTAATGCGGCCGGAACGGTTAAAAGAAGAAAAAGGATCCAGACCTTAATTTTTTTTGGGAACATGGGTGATGCGGTCGTTGGCGACGTAGGGAAGGCAGGCCGGGAAGAATTTTCTCAGGAAAAGATAGAATGCGACGATAAGGAAAATGATGGCCGGTATTAATACAAAGGGAGCGAAAAAGGATTGTTTCCAGATGTGGGAGGGGATCAGCATGATCAAAGGATAATGAAGAACGAATATCAGGAAACAGGCGGGAGCATAGTTGGACAGCTTTCTGGCAACGGGAATTTTCTTTTCCAGCCAGATTCCAAGGGCCATGAGAAGAAGCGCCCCGAAGACAGGGCAGAGGGAATTCAAATGGACAGCCGGCCAGGAGATATTCCATACTCCATAGGATGCCAGTATTTTGTGCATGTTCCATTCCGGGTTATTCTGGCAAACGCTCAAGTAATTGGTGATGCTGAGCAGAAACCCGGTTCCTACGGCGAGCAGGACGAAGGGAGTAAAGGAATTTTTGTAAACGTGTTTTACTTCAGCCAGTTTGATGGAAGACAGGAAAAGGCCCAGACTGAACAGGGAGACGGTGGATGGAGCAAGGGTAATCTTGTTGGCCGGCACGGGGTATTGGAGCCAGTCCGTGCTGAAGCAGATCAGGATCAGGACAAAAACCGGATATTTCAATTTCAGCAGGATGGGGGAAATGAGGGAACAGAGAATGATATCCCTCAAAAACCATGTGGGAGGGGAAAAGGGTTCTCCCGTCAATCCATTGATGGAAAGAGGAATAAAATCGGGAGTGAAAAGGGAGCGGAAGCCTGCAAGGTTGCATAAGTATTCCGGCAGTCCCATATTCATGATTCCCGGATGGAGGAAAGAGATGACTACATTCCAGAACAGAAAGGGAATGAGAAGCGTATAACCCCGTTTGAACGCTTTGTTCCAGGAATTATTCCGGCCCATGAAATAGCCTGCCAGAATCAGGAAAAATGCCACGCGGCCGTTGAAAACCGGAAGCTGGAACAGGCTGGCGAAAGAGAAGGGTCTTATATACTTAAGTTCGGGAAAAATTTTCTTCGGATAGTATCCTTCTTAGAAAGGATTTATTTGGTATAACCTCATAATTCAGGTAGACGAATTCGTCAAATGCTCATAATTTAAGTATTTGCAAAATATAGAATTATGTTTAGCTCAGATAAAAAATAATCAAATGAATGTAATTATTTATATATGCGAAAATATATAGAAATAAGTATCGAAGAATTAGTAGACAGGATAGAAAATAAAAAATCAGTCGAATTGCTGATAGGCAACCAAATAGAAATATTTGATTCTACAAATATGAGGGAGATTGAAGTTCCACGTGGGAACAAGTTAACCCGTGGAGTAATTTTCGCAAAATCTAAGAACTATTTTGCCTATTATGATTCAGGCTCTTTAAGAGCTAAAAACCTTGATTTGAGAGCTTCATAATCTTCTCCAAAAAAATCTTCATAAAATAAAGAAGATTCATTTTCATCATTTTCTGAATGACTTGTTTTACAGCAAAGATAATGGATTCTTGCTGTAAGGTTGTGGTCTCTTGATTCAAAAAATTCTATTTTTGCAATAGAATTAACATTTACGAACACATCATCACTAAGTCTTATAAAATGCTTCATATTATTTATGAAAAAATATAAATTCTGCAATATTGTCAAGAGAAAACTAATAAAGTTCAGTTTTTCATTTGAACAGAAATTTGAGATTCCAGTTCCGTAGGATAGTCCTTATTCATCAAATGTCGCAAGGATTCCTACATGCTGAGAGTATTTAATCTATGGAGATTTTTTATCTATTTACACTTTCCCTCTTCTAAGGTTTTCTTAGACGCCCCTTCTGTGGCCCACACCACAAATTCCTCAACGCTCATGTCTTTCTGAACCGCCGCACGAACGGCCAAATTGAGAATTTTGTTAGGGATAGGAACACTCAGCTGAGAAACAAAATCGTTGTTAGATGCTGGCTCCCGCCCCTGCATGTACCGAGAAATCAGAATCTGGACGTGCTTTGGAATACTACCTTTGGAAAAATAGTTGTCAATGGTGCTTCTGGCTAGACCTAGGGAGGAAGCAAGTTCAGTGCGGGAAACTTTGTTCTCTGCCAACCACCTTCCCAACGTCTGAATATCCAGCGGGCGTTTCTCGTCCATGCGGGCAATTTTCTCCTATCAGGAGGGTGAATGAAAGAAATCGGGGTATTTATGATTGACAAAATCCTATTAGGATAATAATAGCTCTTTTATAGGACAATATTATATCTTAATAGGAGAATTCTTTGTCCTCTCTAAGGAATCCAAAACCTAAAACATCATGAACTCGAAAACCATCATTGCCAGTTTGGGGCTTCTGGGCCTCTCATGTACCGCACACGCCGCCTCTAGTGACCCTTGGAACTATTATAGAATGGGAGGGAATTATAGTTCCGCATATTCAACACGGTATGATTCCAATTTTGGAATGAGCATTAGAGGAATGTACGGATTCCATTCGGGGAATGATTATGGAATAGATATGCCAGACCTGTACGGTGCCCAATTAGGACTTCACGCTAACATTCCAGCGGGTTCTGTTTTCCATGAATTATCTTTCAATCTCGGCGCGCTTACAGGTTCTAAAACCTACGAAGGGGAGTTGAAATGGAAACAACAGGTATTCCCATTTACCGCTGGATATTCTTTTAATGTCCCCTTATCTGATTCTGCCACTTTCTATTTAGGCGGCAAAATAGGCCTTCATTATTATAAACAGGAACTCTCTGGAGGTGGAGGAAAAGTATCTGAGTCTGATTCTAGTGGAACTTACTCGGCATTAATCGGTTTCAAATTTGCTGTTGCAGAAAAAACAGACATCGTTATTGGATATGAAATAACGAAATACTGGTCAGATGTTGACCCATACCACTTTATCACAGTTGGCTTTAGCTGGTCATTCTAACTTTCGGCGGTGAATTAACTGGCCTCCTTCCTTTCGGGGAAGGGGGCGATTCTTTGATTTGCATGACTTAGGCCGTCGCCTTGCTCGCAAGGTGGCGGTCAATTCTTCAATTCGGCGTAAGTAATTCTCGTCGAAAATGCTTTAGCCATAAGAGAATCCAATCTTACCCATGTGTGGATTTTCACATTTCCCTCATTCAACCGATACGCAAATTCATCTACATATCTCTGTAAATGTTTTGTGCTGAATGAATGGTAGATTCCATAGAATCCTCTCTTCAAAACCGCCCATACGCTCTCGATGCCGTTAGTATGGGCCATTCCGTCAACATACTGTTTAGCACTATGATTCACCACCTGATGATTAAACTGTGATTCTTTATAGGAAGCATGTTCATCAGTAACCAGAATGGAATCCCGGCTCAAATACTTATTCAAAACTTGGTGAACTGTATCTCTTGAAGTGTCGGGAATAACCCTTGCCAAAACCTTCCCCGCTCTGGCCCTCATTCCTAAAACCGCCGTCTTTCCAACAATTCCGCGCCCGGCCCTCAATTTCTGAGATTCATGCTTATTGGATTCTTTGCCTCCAATATACACCCCATCAGCTTCAACAATTCCAGATAGAAAGCCGTTATTGTCATCGTCATCATGGTTGGAATTGCATGCTTCCCTAATCCTTTGAAGCATGAACCACGCCGTTTTTTGCGTAACCCCAATTTCTTTAGAGAGTTGCATGGAGCTAATACCCTTTCTGGAAGTCACTACTAAATAGAAGGCAAAAATCCACTTATGAAGTGGAACATGGCTTCTTTCAAAGATAGTTCCAGTTCTAACAGTATAAACTTTCCCGCACTCTCCACATTCAAAATACCCCTCAACCCCGTTCCTCTTTACTCTATACTGTTTTTCGCTTTTCCCGCAGAACGGGCAAACTACCTTATCGCCCCACCGCTTTTCCTCTAAATACTTTTTAGCTGATTCCTCATTGGGGAATTTTTCAAAAAGCTCAAAGATTGAAATAGTTAAGCGGTCGTTCATGGTTGCCTCCTTAGTATGACTAATTAATAGCATATGGAGGAACCGAAGTCAAGTATATAAGGCCCAAAGAGAAGGCCGGCGCGTGGACGCATACAATCAGGCATGCCGCGAGGAAGCGGGATATGTCAATCCAATGTTCCCGGGATGAGGGTAATAAAATTGTAGGATTTTGCGGTGTCATGAAAGAGTCTGTCTTTGGAGCCCCCTGAGGCAGGCAGGGGAAATGCTCAAGGGTAGATGGCTTTTTGTGTTTCCCGGGGATGTTTGAGACGTTCGGGGAGCGGTTTATTTACTGCGGGATTTCCGATGGCCAGGCAGCCGGGAGGCACATCCCGGGTGACGACGGCTCCTGCGGCGACTACGGAACCGGAGCCGATGGTGACTCCTTTCAAGATGGTGGCCCTGGCGCCGATGAAGCATCCTTCCCCGATGGAAATGGGTTGTCCCTGTTCGGGCTGTCCTAGGGTTGATCCCCACCTGGCGCCGCTCCGGGGATAGTGCATGTCGTTGTCCAGAATCAGCGCGTCTGCTCCTATCAGCGTGTGGCGGCCG
>OLXT01001067.1_pt1 | contig 9906 bp, 8 predicted proteins | sample 1673931 | NCBI WGS metagenome assembly OLXT01 (sample SAMEA103958134, study PRJEB25191) | human gut metagenome | reverse complement strand
CTATTAACTTTACTATACATTCCATATGAAAAAAACTCTGATTTTATTGGTTATTGGCCTAATGACCAATGCAGGTGTGGAACAAATCACTAACACCGGGCCTCCCCCCTGACAATCAAACGAGCTACCACGGATTCAATTTTACGCTGACCAACATAGATTGGTTGACGCCACCAGCCCCCTTTGCGAATCTGGTTCTTTTGGAAAGCCTTGATGCACGAATCCTCATTTAACACCCTTTTCCCAGAAAGTACCTTAACCAGACTAAAGACGTCTATTCGATCTGGGTACACAAGTTGCATCTTCCTTCGTTGATAGGCGGTAAGCTAGCACATTTAGCTGTAAACCAAGGAATCCCACGCCCCGATGACAACAACAGACACATATTCTATGTCCACTAGAATTTCACCTCTGGGACTCCTGTCACCCCGATAATCCTCACGACCTCATCGACGCTAACCTGAACATATTTTTCATCCACCGTCTTGCTGAAAATGTTCTCCTGCGTTCGATGTTGCCCCATCTCCAGTTTTCCCAAGGCAATAAATCCTCTAACATAATAATTTTCATCCTTCTTGCTTATATTGGTCATAATGCTATTGTGGAAATGTTCAGCTTGGAGATCGCCTATTAAGAACGCGTTAGCCCGTGCGAAGAAATGATCTTCTTATCCGTACTTTTTATCTCTTATATTCAGGGTTCCTTTTCTCATTTTCTCTACTCTGTTCAGGCGGTCTCTGTAAAAAAAACTTTTCATTTGCTATCTCACTTATACCTCTACACGAAGAGGATTTCCTCTGATTTACTCGTCGGAGCCTAATTTTTTGATTACTATCTAATTACTTTTGAATTAGCTTTCTATGACAGGCATTCCGCAGGTCTCGTGATGATAAAAAGAAAAAAATACTTATCATTTACATAGAATAGGTTCATATTCGCATAAGGATAATCGCCTTTATTCAATTTTTTCGATGCTGATTTACTATTGGAATAAACTCTTTTCTGAAAAATGGATAGAACAAAAAAACACTAACTTTTTATCTGTTAGTGTTTTTGAGCTTGATTATTTTACTGTTACTCTTGTCTCTTGCATAGAAAGAAGTGAAGATTTAATTTTATCGAAGTAATTATCAATTCCAAAACTACTTAAAACTGTATGTTCAAAATCTAGTCGAACATCATCATGCAGTTCTTCTGATACTTTCAAAATTTTTCTTTTCTTGAGTTTTTCAAACGCTTTAATAATCTTACTTCTATCTTCTTTAGACACAAATTTCGGATTTAACATATAGCAATTTGAAATACTATCTTTGTTTACATCCAAAACGCCTGATCCACGACCAAATCCAGATGCTTCAATATAGAACATTGTAAACATAGAGTTTAGCAGAGCATGGTTTAATTCTTCATCAGAATAAGCTGCCTTATGCGTTAAGCCTATCAATCTTTGGTTGACAAACGACGGTATTTCAAATTTCGCAAAGAAAAACCGTTGGTCAGGATTCATCATTGTGAATACCTCTGCAATCTCATTGTCTTGCAATTCATACCACTCCATCCCTTTCTTTTTCAAGACGGTGGTAAGAGGTTTACCAACATTATTTTTTTGACCTGAGAACTTCTCAATCCAGTTCAACGCTCCAGAATGACCACGCTTTTTCAATTCTTCTATCGATAAGCTACAACAAAACGCATCTCTATCAGCAATAGCAACAAGTTCAGTCACATTTTTTGCATTGATTAGAACCCTTTTGAGATATTGCTGTTCTATTTTATGTTCTCCGCTCTTCGGATAAAACAATGGGTCCCAACCTCTACGGCTTCCTCTAAAAACATGATAAACTTTATTGATAGGAATGATTTTATCTTTTACTTCAAGTAACCAATTCACATCATGGAATAACGCATTGTAACACACATTCAACCTCAAAATATCCTCGATCTGTGATTGTGAATATTTAGATAATCTCGAAATGCCACGATTTATTTCTGATGATAATAAAGCTGAATTTACCAGAGTGTTCTCTGCATCGGAATTCTCAGCAAGTTGCTCTAAAGAAAGTTTCCAGAGCCAAAATTCCGTATCAGATCTATCATTGTTTGCCTTTTTCTCCAAAATAATAATCGTAGTAACCACATCAACATTTTTAAACCAACGCCCTTTTCCACTGATATGAACTTGTCTCATATTGTATTTTTGCTTCAACACCTCAACAAACTTTATGCCTGATTTAGTGCCAAGCCATGAATTGGAAACAATAATTCCTAACATTCCACCGGGCTTGATGACATCTGCAATCTTAGTCGCTATATAACAATATAAATCAGACCTTCCATCCAAATTATCCGCTAAAGGCATCTTAGAAATCTCGGCCTTGTCATCGTCAGGAATGATTTCAAAGGGAACAAAAGGCAAATTAGAAACTACTGCACCAAAATTAGGGAGCGACAAAGTCATGATATCTCCCATTTCTGGATTTATTATCTTAATTTTTTCTCCAACATTCAAATTCAATGCATTATGCTGAAATAATCTATTCGCAATATTGATAGTATCAGAACCCGTCATACTGATATTTGCCACTTGCAAAGGGTAGTTATTTTTATCGCACGCCCAAACGGTTTCAACAGCATCTTTCGCTGTCATTTGAGACTTCTTAATTTGGATCGCTTCTTTGGGGATTGTGCCTGTACCACAACAGCAATCAAGTATCATATCAGACCAATCTCTAACAGTCAGTCGCACCAACAACTTAGCTAACTCGGTTGGTGTTGTGTACTGTCCATTTATAGCTCGTTTGCTTGTAGCAACAGAACCCTCCAATATATTTTGAAGTGCTTCTTGATTAAAATGCTCTACACCATTGATACGCAAAAAATTTGAAAACTCAATAAAATCTTGCCATGACAAATCAGGCAAAAATTCATTATATTGGACAGCCGAAAACACATTATAAAAATCACATCTTTCAGTAATCTTTTTAAAAATCGTATTTGCTTCGTTAGGTGTCTTATGGTAATTGATTTCATCAACCATCATTGCTCCGTTTTGCCTATACTTTATTATGTGGGCAAAAATAATTCTATTTGCCCAATTAAGAATAACTGTTTTTGCATAAGCTTTGTACTTGTCAGATTCATCTTGTGCATACTCTGATTTAACACCTAACCACCAATTATCAATATAGGCATCCATAACGGAGTCCCTGATAGCATTTGTTCTCAAACTATTTGCAACAACTTCCTTGTTTCTTTGAATGAGTGTTGTAATTGTGGATTCTGATATAATCTGCCCAAGTGGAGCATTACGGAATTGACCAGAAACAAAATATCCATTTACTTCTGTGATAATTTCTTCAAGTAGCTTTTCCCAATCAAAACGATAGATGTCAACATCTTGTCTTGTATGGATATGGTTTGTTGCGTCCCATTGTTTTAGCTTTGTGAACGAATTTCCATCTTCACGAACATATAAAACAGCGTATGTGAAATTCCATATTAAGCAACTATTCAAATTCAATGCAATCGCTTTTCGCTGTGCATCTTTTATGAATGTTTCATCCTCGATAGGAACATCTGGCATTTTAAGTTCCCAACCTTGAAGAATAACACTCTGCTCATCATCACCATAGAGCACGACATCAGGAAACATAGTATTTCCTCTACCAATAGAGATTGTGTTTTCTCCACCTGCTTTTTTGATTACGAGGTCATTCTTCTTAGCAATCAAATTAATTTTTGTGATTAAATCTATTGCCCAACTTCGCTCATTGCGACGAATTATTGTTGCCATAACTTCCCTATTTTTCTTCAAATTTTTTGATAATATTTGTTACAACAATATGCTGTCTTAATTTTTTATCTATACTTTTCCAAGTCAAAAACAAACGCCTTTTAGCAATATCAATGTAGTTTATTTCATCTTTCTTAAACAATGCTACATCCTCGTTTTTTTCAATTCCGATAAAATTGCGTCCTTCCATCAATGCGGCAACCAAAAACGAACCACTACCAAAAGTATTATCCAAAATTACATCTCCGGGATTTGAATATGTGCGTACAAAGTATCTTCCCAATTCAATAGGTTTCTGTGTAGGATGAACAACCTCTCCCTCACTCTCAGCAGTTTTTACATAAATAATATCCGTCGGATAACGCTCCCCATCACTTGATACATGAATAGGCTGAAAATCACCATAACTACCACTCAGCTGTTTTTTTCTAACACCTTTATCGTAAGGTTCACCTTGTGTCATTTGGGGATGATATACAGGTTGTTTTTTATAAAACACACATACATCTTCGTGTTTTCTCAAAGGTTGTTTTTTTGCATTTAAGAAATTTGTCGGCTTTGATTTCTCCCACACCCACTTATACTTATAATATTTAGGTTGGCTAAGAATTAGCTTAGCAGTAAACAAGCCTTGTGAGGTAAGTACAATTGCACCATTCGGTTTGATAATACGCAAATACTGTTCCCACAACATATCAAGCGGAATATAACTATCCCATTGATTTTGTGTAATTCCGTATGGTAAATCGCATAAAATCATATCTATCGATTCATCAGGAATACGCTTCATACACTCCAGACAATCTTCCTCAAATAAATTATTGAGCATTGGATAAATTAAAGAATTATTATCTATCATTTCGATTCTCTCTCTCGTGAGAAGTTTATATCTCTTTGTAATTTTCCAGTTAAAACAATAGATCTAAACCCATTGTTTTGATCACAAACACACCCTAAAATATACAGATTATTGCTCGGTCTGATTACTCTGAAAACCATGCTGTTTAATGAACCCACTTGCTTTCTGTGTTCTTCACTAAAAGGGGAAAGCAGACGGATAAATGGTCTTACCTTATCAAGGTATAAGTCATAGTATCCTTGACAACAACCTTTTCTAGTCGGATGTTTTTTGCTATATTTTGTAAATCTACGCTTCAAATCTGCATCGTGGGTGCAGATACTTGCTGTGTTCTCTGCTTGGTTGTAAAGGATGATGGTTTCCTGCTCATACTTCGTCAGCTTCATAACCGTTCCCCTCCACTTCGGTAGTGTTTGTGGAGAAATATTTTGAGGTCCGTTTTACCGTGTGGGATATACACGACGGAATGACAACCCGCCACGGTTTTCCAAGGCGGAAAGGGCCGGGACTCGGCTTCCAATTGTCAATCAAGCTATGCATCATTGTGCATGCTTTTTTGACCATATGATACCCTTTTTCACTGTTTTCCAACATGATGTACATATATGCCCTAGAAATGATAAGCCCCTTAAACCGTTGGATTTAAGGGGCTTTGAAGATGGTAGCAGGGAGGTGATTTGAACACCCGACCAAAGGCTTATGAGTCCTCTGCTCTACCACTGAGCTACCCTGCCGTTAAGTGGTTGATGCCGTAAGGCGGGGAAATATTTAACCCGGATCGGAAAGAATGTCCAGATTTTTTTATGGATCAGGAGCATTTTATCACGGCAACCCGCCTTCCCCTCCAGGGAAATCATTACGGATGAAGCATTTTTCACTCAACCGTTTCATACAGCCTGTGTCCCATGCCGTTTCCTGCATGCGGGCATTTACGGCACAGGACATTATGATGCCTTCTGTCCCATGCCATTGCCGCAGCAGGATAGGAAATAGAGGCCCATAAAGATTTTCGGATCCACCACTTTTCCCTGTCCCATCTGCTCCATCAGCCAGTCATGCACCTGAGGAAGAGGAATGCGGTGCACAGTAATATTTTCGTGGGCCACACCGCCTCCTGCCGATATTCGATGCAGGTCTTCCGCCAGATAGAAGGATACCATTTCCGTAGTCAATCCTGGGGAAGAAGGCCCCGCAAAAAGATACGTCCAGGAGTCCGCCCGGTATCCGGTTTCCTCTTCAAGTTCACGCCGGGCGGATTGCAGCGTGCTTTCCTCCCCTTCATCCCCGGAAATGCCCGCAGGCAGCCCTACGGTCCGGGCATGCAGGGGAACGCGGTATTCTTCCACCAGCAACAGTTCTCCTTCTTTCGTCACGGCCACGATCATGACGGCTCCGCTGGCATTAACCCGGCGCACGTATTCCCACCTCCCCTCTTTCAGAAGTTCCAGAAATTTCCCCCGGCAGAGAGACAGGCATGCTTCCCCTGGCTGTTCCATTTGTTCCATGATGCAGCCACGTTAGGTTTCCGGACGGCCGTTGTCAACCATGCGGACCGCCTCCCTCCTGCATCTTCCCGGACAGTTCCGTTCCGGTCCCTGTAAGTGGTTGATTTCCGGCGGCGTAATCATGCACTTTTCGTCACCCAGGCCAGTAACAAAACAACAACACATTGATGATGAGTAATTAACAATGTCATACAGAAAATATACTCAGGAGGACTAAATTATCGGAGGAAGCAAGAACAAAATATTTTTTCATGTGGAACCCCCGTGGAACGTAGAGCCGCAGAACGATGACTCGCGCTGTTTCAAAAAGATATTTTTTCCTCAGACGCAAATCAGTAATTTGGCGCTCCCGTCAACCGGGGTGTTGAGCTGAAAGCGGATGAGTTCGCCTTCTCCACCCCGATGGACGCCACGAGCTGTCACGGCTGCGGATGAACCTGATCCGGTTCCATCCGCGGGCGGCCTCGTAGCGGGACGGAACGCCTTACGGCTATTTCTAACCAGCAACATCTTTTATTTCCAATAACAATGACGCCGCCATCAGAACTGTCAGCCACCTGGTCCAAAATCACGGGAGCCTTGCAAACAATCATGTCCCCGGAGGTTTATGGATTGTGGTTTCCCAAGTTTTCCCTGCTGGAGGATTCAGGGAAGGCGCTGACGCTGGTATGCGACGATCCTATGGCCGCCCTCTGGGTGGAAAACAGCTATACGCCGGAGCTGAAGCAGGCCGCCATGCTGGCTCTGGGCACGGAACGCCAGATCAAGTTCGTCTGCACGGATGAAGTGGCTTCCATGCCCGCTGCAGAAGGCCAGCCGCAAAAAGCTTCTTCCCGGGCCAAAACGCCGCAGGCGGCGGATTCCCCGGCCGCACCGGTCAAAAAACAGCGTACACCGGCCGCCAGGGCATGCCTGAATGACTTATATACGTTCGATTCGTTCGTGGTGTATGAGGACAGCCGTTTTGCGTACCAGGCCGGACTGTCCGTCGCCCAGTCGGAACGGGCCCTGTTCAATCCACTTTTCCTGTACGGGAAATCCGGCGTTGGCAAAACCCATCTGCTCCAGGCCATTGGCCATGAGGTGCTCCATCAGGATTCATCCACAAATGTGGTGTACGTCACGGGCGAACAGTTCGCCAATGAATTTATTGACGCTTCCCGAACCCAGAACGGACAAAGCTTCACCAAACTGCGCCGCAAGTACCGCAAGGCAGACGTCCTGCTGGTGGACGACGTGCAATTTATCTCCGGCAAGGAAAAAACGGTGGAAGAATTCCTGCATACGTTTGACGAACTGTTCCATGCCCACAAAACCATCGTGATTTGCGCGGATGCCGCCGCATGCGATATTTCCAATCTGGACCCCCGGCTGGCGGCGCGCCTGGAATCAGGCCTTACGGTAGAATTGAACCTTCCGGACGACAATGCACGGCTGGAGATCCTGCGCAGCAAGCGCGACCGGGCCGGCATGAACGTATCCGACGAAATTCTGGAGTTTCTGGCAAGCCGCATCCAGAAGAGCGTGCGCCGCCTGGAAGGAGCACTGCTCCGTGTAGCCACCTTTACTTCCCTGTCCGGAGACATGCCTGACATCGCCAAAATTGAGCAGCTTTTACGCGACATCCTGCGGGAAGAAACAAGCCGCATCCTGACCGTAGATTCCATCCAGAAGCGCGTGGCGGATTTTTACGAACTCAAGGTCAGCGACCTGACCGGCAAGCGCCGCCCCAACAGCATCGCCTTTCCGCGCCAGATCGCCATGTACTTGAGCCGCCGCCTGACGGAACGCTCCCTGAAGGATATCGGCCAGGCGTTCGGCGGCCGGGATCACGGCACCGTCATCCATGCGAACAAGCTGGTCGCCTCCCGTATGGAAGAGGATGTGCGCGTGAGGGATATCGTCCAGAGGCTGGAAGAGGAGTTGAGGGATTGATTTTCCTTCCCTCCAGCCCTGCTGGAAAAGCATGGTCCCGTTGAATGCCCATGGCTTTTCAAGCGGAAGAAGCGCTTCCGCGGCGCAGGGGAGAATAAGCTTGAGGCGAAAGCGGTTTGGATTAGAATCACCCTGTTCCCATTGATTCCATGATCCACGCCGACCAGCTTTCCAAAGAGTTTGGCCGCTTTCAAGCGGTAAAGAATGCCTCCTTCCAGATTGAAAAGGGGGAAATCGTAGGGTTCCTGGGGCCGAACGGCGCAGGCAAGACCACGACTTTGCGCATGCTGACCGGCTATCTGCCCCCCACTTCCGGCACAGCCACGATTGCCGGGTTCGACATTGTGAAAAATCCCCTGGAGGCTCGCAAACATCTGGGCTACCTGCCGGAACACGTGCCCCTTTACGACGACCAGCGCGTCACGGAATACCTGAAATTCCGCGCCAGGCTTAAAGGCATCTCTTCCAGGCAGATCTGGCCTGCCGTCTCCAAGGTTGTAGAACAATGCGGCCTGGATCCCGTGTGCCGCAAGATGATCCGCACCCTTTCCAAAGGCTACCGCCAGCGCGTAGGCCTGGCGGACGCCCTGCTGGGGGAACCGGACCTGCTGATCCTTGACGAACCTACCAACGGTCTTGACCCCAACCAGATACGCCAGATACGCGAACTGATCAAAGGTCTGGCGGCCAACCATACCATTATTCTTTCCACCCACATTCTCAGTGAGGTGGAAATGATTTGCAACAAGGTCATCATCATTGACCAGGGAACTATCAAGGCAGCGGATACCCCCTCCAACCTGACGGCCAATCTACGGGCAGCCGGCAAGATTACTCTGGAATTCCGGGGAGACCTGGCCCTGATTACGCGGAAACTGGAAAACCTGGAACATGTGAAGAAGGTCATCCATGAAGGAACGGACGCCGACGGCTGGCATACGCTGACCGTACGCGCGGAGGCCGGGACGGATACCCGTGAAAAGGCTGCGCGCCTCCTTGCGGAACAGGGCTGCCCCCTGCGCCATATTTACCGCCACACCCCCACGCTGGAAGAAGTGTTCGTGGAAATGACCCGTAAAGATTAACCCCCCCCTTTTTCCATCCCCGCCTATCCACCACCGCCCATTTCCCTTTTCTCCCCATGTCTCCAGTACTTACCATTTTCAGAAAAGAACTCAGAAGCTACGTAATGACTCCGTACGGATGGGTTATCCTGGCTTTCGTCATGGCCCTTCAGAGCGTCTCCCTGTCCGGCACGCTGAAGGCTTTTCAACTGGCCCCGCAGAAGGAAGGCATCCTGTTCTTCATCCTGCATTCTCCCATGTTCTGGTTTTACTTCCTGTTCATCTTCCCTCTGCTCACCATGCGTTCCCTGGCGGAGGAGGAAAAGACGGGAACACTGGAATCCCTGCTCACCACGCCCATCAAGACATGGCAGGTGGTTCTGGGAAAATACTTTTCCGCATACGCCTTTTACATCATCCTGTGGCTGCCCATGCTTCTCTATCCCATCCTGGCGGACTGGTCCAACCTGATTGTGCAGTGGATTTACGGATATGACGCGGGCATGGTTCTGCCTTACCGCCTGGCGGACTGGGCCGGGGCATACGCCATTCTGCTGCTGGTCGGCGCCTGGTTCACAGCCATCGGCATTTTCGCCTCCTCCATGACGGGCAGCCAGATTATTTCCGGCATCATCACCATCGGCCTGCTGGTCCTGATTTTCTTCATGGGTCTGATTCCCGTGGTGTGGGGGGAATTCCCCGCAGCGGGGAATTCCCACACGATAGATCGGAAGAGCGGTTCAGCAGGAA
>OLXT01001064.1_pt1 | contig 9919 bp, 10 predicted proteins | sample 1673931 | NCBI WGS metagenome assembly OLXT01 (sample SAMEA103958134, study PRJEB25191) | human gut metagenome | reverse complement strand
GAATGTGGAACCTAATAGCAGGGAGTTTTACAAACAATGTGCTTTTCAGAAGTTTTGTAATACGGTGCTGCACAATGAAGCGTGTGACGCTCACAGGGAGCTGCACAGGCATAAGGCAAGGGAAGTCACCTTTTCCGATTTGCCCTTAGACGAAGCGCGGCAGCTTCATACCTTTGATGAATATTTCAAACGGGAAACCGCCGAAACCGTCTTTGAGAAAGCCGGGAAGAAAATCACGCCAAAGCTGCTTCTTGAAGCAATCCGTACTTTGCCGGAAGAAAAGCGCAAAGCCGTACTCCTGTACTATTTCGAGGGAATGAACGACACCGAGATTGCGGAGATGTTCAACACGTCGAGAAGCACGATACAGTACAGGCGGACAAGCTCTTTTGAGAAATTAAGAAAATATCTGGAGGAAAATGCTGATGAATGGGACGAATGGTAACGAACCCGGCTACCCGGAAAATGCCCTTGTTCCTTATCCTGTCATTGTGGCAGCGACAAAGGGCGACCCGGACGCTATGAAGATTGTCTTGCAGCATTTCAGCGGCTACATAGCCCGCCTCTCCATGCGGAAGCTGTACGACGAGCGCGGGAATGTCTATTTCGGCGTAGACCACGACATTCGGGAACGGCTGCAAGCAAAACTGATGATGGCTGTCCTCACCTTTAAGGCAGAGGAATAAACCGCAGCGGCGGCGGGACGCTTTCTCTCTCCCCCTTTTCCGTTCCGCTGCTGACGCGGGCAGTACAGCCATTTTGAACCTTGAAAAAGAAAGCGGCGCAAGATAACGGCGGCGCAGCATAGGGCAAATCGGATACGTTCCTTTTGCGCCGAGCCATACGGCGGGTGCGCCATGACGCTATCCCGGTGGGAGTATTCCCGCCCGGACAGCCGAGCGACCAACACCGCGCCGGAAAGCAAGTGTAGCGGCTTGCGGGCGACGACACGCAGAATATACAATGATACTTCCTTACAGCCACAGTCCGAGCGTTAAGAGCGTCGCAGGCAATGGGTAGGGCTGCATGAGAACCATGCCGGGGTGAAATTCCCATGAGGTTATGCTAATAACCGTCCGATTAAAGCCTTTGTTTTATTGAATAGTGGACTTGCTGCTATTCATAGACTGTATTATATGTTTGCGAAAGAAAGGGGGATTTTCTTTGACGCAAAACCAAACGCCCGTTACCACAACGGAGCATAAAATAGGAAAAGTTACTTACCTTGTATGTTCGTCCGCAAGTGAACGCGCAACGGACACACTGGATAAAAAGATAAAAAAACTCATTCGCAAAGACATGGAACTGAACCCCGCAAACGCCCGGAAATAGGGCGTTTCTTCACATTTTATACATGACACAGGCAGCGGTATGTGGTATAATATAGACAGTACAAATACCATGCTTGTCTGTCGTCGGAAAGGAGGACAAAATGTTACAGACAGACAAGATTACCGCTTTATATTGCAGATTGAGCCAGGAAGATATGCAAGCCGGGGAAAGCGAGAGCATACAGAACCAAAAGCTGATTTTACAGAAATATGCTGACGAACACCACTTTTTCAACACGCGCTTTTTCGTAGACGACGGATTTTCCGGCGTGAGCTTTGAGCGTGAGGGGCTTCAAGCCATGCTGCACGAAGTTGAAGCCGGGAACGTGGCGACCGTCATAACAAAAGACCTCTCCCGTCTGGGACGTAATTATCTGAAAACCGGGGAGCTGATAGAGATTGTTTTTCCCGAATATGAAGTGCGCTACATTGCCATTAACGACGGTGTAGACACAGCAAGGGAAGATAACGAGTTTACCCCTCTGCGGAACTGGTTCAACGAGTTTTACGCCCGCGACACTTCAAAGAAAATCCGGGCTGTCAAACAGGCAAAGGCGCAGAAAGGCGAGCGCGTCAACGGGCAAGTGCCTTATGGGTACATAGCTGACCCCAACGACCGCAATCATCTATTGCCCGACCCGGAAACGGCGCACATTGTAAAACAGATTTTCGCTATGTATGTGCGCGGCGACCGTATCTGCGAAATCCAGAACTGGCTACGGGAACATGAGGTATTGACTGTTGCAGAATTGCAGTACAGGCGCACAGGAAGCCACAGGCACCCCCGCCCACACCCGAATTGTATTTACAACTGGCCGGATAAGACGCTCTATGACATTCTGGCGCGTAAAGAGTATTTGGGGCATACCATTACAGGCAAGAGCTATAAGGTATCTTACAAATCGAAAAAGACGAAGAAGAACCCGGAGGAAAAGCGTTACTTCTTCCCCAACACACACGAACCCTTGATTGATGAAGAAACCTTTGAGCTTGCACAGAAACGGATTGCCACCAAACACCGCCCTACAAAGGTTGATGAAATTGACATTTTTTCGGGGCTTCTCTTTTGCGGGGACTGCGGCTATAAAATGTATCTGCAACAGGGAGCCGGGACACTGGAACGCAAACACGCCTACACTTGCGGCAAGTATCGAAACAGGATAAGGACTGGCGAGCTTTGCACTACCCATTATATCCGAAAGAGCGTCCTTAAAGAACTTGTCCTTGCCGATTTACAAAGGGTATTGTCCTATGTGAAAGAGCATGAACAGGAGTTTATCGAAACCGCCAACGAGTGCAGCGCAAAGGCAGTACAAAAGACGCTGACGCAGCAACGGAAAGAGCTTGACAAGGCGCAGAGCCGGATTAGCGAGCTGAATATCTTGTTCCGCAAGCTCTATGAGGACAACGCTTTAGGGAAACTTTCAGATGAACAATTTGCTTTTCTGACTTCCGGCTATGACGAAGAAAAAAAGACGCTGACCCGGAGGATTGCGGAACTGTCACAGGAAATTGACAACGCCACCGAGCGCAGCGCGGACGTGAAAAGGTTTGTCGCACTGGTACGCAAATACACCGCCATTACCGAACTGACCTACGAAAACGTCCATGAATTTATTGACCGCATTCTTATTCACGAACTGGATAAGGAAACGAACACCCGCAAAATCGAAATCTTTTATAGCTTTGTCGGCAGAGTTGATACAGGTGACAAGCCTACCGAAAGTATCTCCTATTTCAGACAGATAGGAGCCGACGTAAAGAGTTATGCTATCTAACATACATCAAAAAGAGGTAAGATAACACCCTCTGCAAAAAAGGTTACGTTATCTTACCTCAACAAAGGTGGTGCCGGAGATGCCATCGTCAATATAAAAACGGATATTCTTCCAGCCATGGTCAAGGGCATACTTCTGTAAAATCTTCTTTTGATTGATTATGGAATTACTGTCGCCCTGCAATTCATCGTCACGGGATAAGCGACAATACAAAGCTGTAAGTTCTTCGGAGCTCATAGCCGTGTAAGGGAATTGAAGCGCGGCAGCGGTGTTTGACTGATCGTACATAATAACCTCCAATCTTTCAGCCAAACACGGTATGAAGTTCAATTACATTCTACCGTGCTGTTTTGGATTTGTCAGCCTGTTGGAGGATATTTTGTTTCCGGGGATCGTCTCAGTTCGTCTTTGATAAGCCGCTGCACCTTATCCTTGACGGTATCTGTTGCCGGATCGGGAAAGTAGGAATTGACCGTAAAGGTGGTGTTTCCGATCCGCACCTTGCTTCGCAAGGGCGGGGCATATTTCTTTCGGTTGTCGGTATCATTTTTCATAAAATCAGGGCCTCCCTTCACCTATTACTGGTGCTGGGAGGCCCTGTTTTGGCCATTATTTACGAAAGAAATCACAAGAAATTTCCAATACGAAATTAGGGAGATAAAACGAAAAAGAAACGATTAGCAAGCACAGCAAGTTAGTACCCACTTGCTCTATACTTGCTCGTAGAGCAAGCACAGTAAGTGTAGCCACACTCAAAATTGGCATGCCTCCCAAACCCTAATTTTGATAGTTTATGTTTTTATTATTGCAGATGTTTCTAATATGTGCTATCATAATATACAGAAGGGACTATTTTGAAAATATAAAACTTTTATTTTATATTTTCAAAAATAAGTTTTAATTTAGCAAGGAGTACCCTGATGACTATTTCTGAACAGATAAAAGTTCTATGCGTGCGTTCCAATATTAGTGTAGCGGAATTAGCAAGACGCATGGGAACTACACCCCAAAATTTCAACTCAAAAATGAAACGAGAAAGCTTTACTGTTTCCGATTTAGAGTATTTGGCCGAAACGGTTGGGTGCTCTTTTGAGCGACACTTTGTCCTTCCGGATGGCGAGAAGGTTTGATAGGAGAATAAAAATGAATATGTTACATTTTAAGAATAATCTGCAAAATCGTGATGTGATATCTCTTTTCTCTGGTGCAATGGGTCTTGATATAGGCCTTGCAAAGGCAGGACTTAATATTGCTATTGGGCAGGATTTTGATGCCGCATGTGTTGCAACCATGCGAGCAAACGGTCATAAAGTTTTAAGCGGAGATATCCGTGACATTGATCCGGCGGATTTACTTGAACAAGTGGGATTGGCTCCTGGCGAACCATTCTTGATTTGTGGTGGTCCACCATGTCAACCGTTCTCAACTGCAGGAAAGAGATTAGGCATCAATGATCCCCGAGGAAGCCTTTTTATGGACTTCATTCGAATGATTGATTATATCCGTCCACGATTCTTCATTATGGAAAATGTGAAAGGGATTATGTCTGCTCCTTTGAAACATGTTCCTCTTGCAGAACGAGATAAAAATGATCCAGAGCAGCGACTGGGCACTGTTTTGGATGTTATTCTATCCGAATTCCAAAAACTTGGTTACAAAACCGTGTACGGCGTATTGGATGCTGTAAATTATGGTGTCCCTCAATTCAGAGAACGATTTGTTTTGATTGGAAGTCGTGATAATGAAGATATTTTCATGCCAATTCCAACGCATTTTCAAATGCATCAGGATGCATCCTATCGCTGGCAAACATTGGGAGATACCATACGGGATTTAGAGCATGATTGTGGTGAGTGTGCTGCTTTTGGCGAAGATCGGTTATCTTTTCTAAAACTCGTTCCCGAGGGTGGGAACTGGCGCGACCTCCCCGTCGATTTGAAGCAAATGGCTATGGGAGGTGCTTTTGAATCGGGCGGGGGTAAAGTAGGTTTTTACCGTAGGCTATCTTATAATCAGCCCTCTCCTACATTGGTTACATCACCCGTACAAAAGGCAACTATGATGTGTCATCCCACGCAAAATCGCCCTTTGAGCATACGAGAATATGCTCGAATCCAGCAGTTCCCTGATGATTGGATTTTCATGGGAACAAGTGCAGAGAAATATCGACAAATCGGTAACGCTGTCCCGGTTGGCCTTTCTGAAGCATTAGGCAAAGCTGTCCTATCTGTTGCGGATCAAACTGCTGCAATTCAAACAAAAAGATTCAGAGGAACAGATATCCACCAAAAACTTAAGATTGCGCTTGAAATAGGAGGAAGTTGCTATGTCCATAAATGATTCTTACAACGAAGAAGCTATTGTAGAGGCTATTGCCGTTGCATTGGATAATTTCTACACCAACCTGATTAAGAAAGTGGACAGTTTGAATATTAAAGCTGTAATGAAGCGCAAAAACCCGTATCTTTTCCGAGCCAAAGCCATGAATGGTGCGGCTCAAATAATTGATGCAATCCTTGCTGCTTTCGTATCTTCTTCCGAGGAAACGATTTTTGGTAATGTGTTTTTTGAACCTATTGCCACAGCAGCAGCTCAGGGTCAAAAAGCATTAGCCGAGGGTGTTGACATTATGGTAGAACGCGATAACACCATTTATGCTATTGCGGTAAAATCGGGAACAAGCGTTTTCAATGCTGATAGCCGCAAAAAGCAGGAGCAAAACTTTATGGCCGCAAGCAAATTGGCCCAGCAGGCAAAAAAACGTTTTGTTCCTATTGTTGGATATGGCTATGGCAAGAAGAAGACTTCTAATCGTGGTTTGCCTAAATTCTACATGGAACTGGCAGGAAAAGATTTCTGGACTGAATTAACAGGTGACGAAGAATTTTATATTAAGCTAATTCGTTATATGGATAAATTACCGGAGAAGTATGTGGAAGATTTTGACGCCTCTTATCAGAAGGCCTCGAATCGCTTGGTTCGGGAATTTACACAACAGTTTTGCTTTGATGATGGAAGTATTGACTGGGAGAAACTTGTTGAGTTTAATTCCGGGAATTAACTTATAGGAGGAAGCGGCTATGCGGGAAGCCCTTAAAAATGCTGTACAAAGTGCTATTCTGTTTGAATGCCAGTTGCCACACCAAGAGAGTGGCTTAGGCAAGTCGTGCCTTTCCTCTCAAAATGACATTTGCTTTAATAACACAGACCCCCAAGAGATTGCAAAAGTTATATATAATGGCATTGTAGAGTTTGCATTAAATGAATACGAAATCAATTATGATGATTTGGAGCGCGAGCAAAGAAGGGCCATTCTTAGCCGAATCCGGTACAATCCTACTGCAGATAACTCTGCTAAATTGAAATATGGCTTTTATGGTGAGGTATTATTGGATTTGATTTTGCGGGTATTTCTCCAAACAAGTGTCGTTGCTGCGCGGGGATATTTTTACTCACCCATTGAAAATAGTGAGGCTAAAGGCTTTGATGCTTTCCATTTGTTGGAGCGCGACGGAAATATCGATCTATGGTTTGGGGAAGCAAAATTCTATTTGCGGTACAAGGATGCAATAACCCCTGTAATGGAGAAGTTGGGAACCTCGTTATCAGATGGTTATTTGAATCGGAATTTGATAGCAATCATAAATGAACGGGATCACCTCTCTGTACATAATACCCAGCTGAATAGCCTGTTGGACTCTTGGTTTGAAAATCCCAGTATCAATTTGGCACAGGAAATGCAGAACCGGGGGATACGGTTAATCTACCCAATATTTATCGCTTATGAAAAAGCTAACAGAGATGCATATCATCAAAGCATTAAAAAGTGTATCGATCATATTGCCGCAGAATATGCACGGATCGGCATTAGCATTCCCGCTACATTCGATTATCGACTTTTCTTCATCTTCTTACCGCTGTCAGAAGTCAAGCAAATCAAGGAGAGTGTGATTCAATGGATAGATTCACAAGAACCGCTGATATAATTAAGGCGTATTACAGTTATAAACAAACAGCGGACTCTGCTACATTTGTCAAAAAAGTGTGCAGTTTCTTTGACTTTATCAAGGACGAAAGTTTGTCTGATGCTGATTTGAATTTGCTCTTATTTTTAGCAAATGAAGCTGGTATTCCTCAATACTATGATCTGCTAAAATCAAAGTTCACGAATGCCGAGATTGGTGATGAAAGTATCAATTCACTTACCATGAGTGCTTTGTTCCATGATGCTAGTCTGATTAGGGGTGATAGTAAACTGCATCGTTATCAAAAACATGTTCTTGATAGCTTTGTGGCCACGCAGCGAAACCGTTATGTTTTAACTGCACCTACATCCTTTGGAAAAACTTTCTTGGTCTACGAGATTATCCAAAAGATGCAATATCAGAATGTACTTTTGATCTTTCCTGCAATAAGCCTATTATCCGAAAACTATGCTCGCCTCTGTAGTTGGGAAGCCTTTAGTGACTATGCCATTCACTCATTAAGTGAAGAAGAATTTGATATTACTCAGAAGAATATATTCATTTTTACTCCCGAGCGTTTTTTGTCCTTTATGGATTCACATCAGCACCTTCACTTCAATTTTGCTTTTATTGATGAAGTCTATAAAATTGATAACAGCTTTGTTATCGATCAGGAAACATCGGGAGAAAATGAGCGTGATACAGCTTATCGTCTGGCATTAGAATTTATTTGCAACCTAACAGACAATATGTTACTGGCAGGTCCGTATATGGCTCTGCCGACAGCAGAAACAGAACTACATAAATCCTTTAATGATTTTGCTCGCGATAATGGTTTTGTTTTCTTGCGATATAATCAATTTGAAATCGTCTCAAAAGAATATACAACAGTTAAAAGCAGACAGCAATACATCATCGACAATATTCCGGTTGAAATCGGTTCAGCGAGTAAAACGCAGAAGATTGCCAATATTATTCTGGCGTTAAGTTCACCCACAGAAAACACTATAATTTATTGTAATCGAAAATCTGACACAGAATCGTATGCCAGACAGTTGTTAAACAACCAAGAACTCATTTCCATATTTCAGGAGAGATGTTCAGTGGTAGATGCACCTGTTTATGAAATATTTTTGGAGCATTTACAGAATACTTTTGGAGACGACTGGATTGTATTGAAAGCATTAAAAGGAAGAATAGGAATTCATCACAGCCTTGTGCCCAAATATATTCAAAAAGAAATCATCAGTTTATTTAACTGTGGTGCATTGATTTGCCTCTTTTCGACCACTACAATTACCGAGGGTGTTAATACATCAGCTAAAAATATAATCATTACCTCGGGTAAAAAAGGTACAAAAAACCTTAGACAATTTGATGCCAAAAATATCGCTGGCCGAGCAGGTCGTTTCCAGCAACATTATTCAGGAAGAGTTATCGACTTAAATAATGGCTTTGAGGATATCGTTAACAGAGAGCCAGAATTGTTGGAACACAAAAATTATGATATCAACGCCCCAAAGACAGATGTTGACTACCAAATTACAAAGGATCAGTATTTGTCTGGGGCGGATCTTCTAGAGAAAGAATCGATATCTTTACGAGTTGAGGCATCAGGAATTCCAACCAATGTTTTTAACAGCTTTAGAGTTGTTGGGCCCAAGGACAAACTGTTGCTTTATGAACGAATAGAGAGTATGCCCTGGTGGACTATTGAAGAAATTAAGCGAGTTTCTACCAAATTGGCACGAACTAACGCCAGAAGTTTGCATTGGAGTGGTTTTCAAACTATTCTTAATCTGATATTCCCTGTTGTGCGGGAAGAAAAGCTTAAGCAACTTATTAGTTTCCGAGTAGGAGATCAACAACAGTATTCTTTAGTAACTGTACTATTAAGCTCATATCTTGAAGGTGGATTTATGTCGATGGTTGATTATTATACTACCCGTCGAAACCCGCCTAAAACCAAAGATGAAGCAATACGAACAGTTGCTGATTTTGTCTATAATGTTTTCAAATACCATTTGGTAAAATATCTTGGCTTATTTGATGTTTTCTTTAGATACCGGGTTTCGGTTCTTGAAAATGTTGATATGGATAGTGTCCCTGGATTGGGCCTGCTGATGCAGAAGCTTGAGTACAATGCACTTTCTCCTACTGCGCGCAAAGTAAGCGACTATGGTGTTCCTTTTAAGCTTATTGATTGCTATGATAGCCAAGCAGAATATGATAAGGAACAGTTTGATGCTTACGAGAAACGAGTTGACGAGCAAGTAAGCAGGCTATTCCAATAAGCAAATAGGTACGTATCAAGGACTACTGAAACATATTTTGTGAATTAGCAAATCCACAAAATATAGTAAAGGGTTAAGATAAACGGCTCCGCCGCCCTTGACAATTTCCTGTGTCCTTGCTGTATGGTAGTCAAGAGGGCGCAAGCGGATAAAACGCTTGCGCCCTCAAATGATTATGTTTGTTACCTCTAATGCAGATTTCAAGGGGTGCCCAGATTTAAGGCTCCCTTTGGAACACCATAAATGGACACATTTGGCCCAAAAGTAGGCAGATAATACGATCACACTCCCCGCCCCATAAAAAGGTGAGACAAGGGAAGAACCCCTCGATTTTCAACCGTTATTGCTGCACTTTTTCGATGGATCCCGAAAAAAGCCATAGTGCATAACGGATCGATACATGCCTGTTATATAAAAATACAGTTTTGTTCTTTCATCTTCGCATCCTATCTAATCCTCTATCTGTATTTTCGTTCATAGGAACGGATAAGGATAGGATTGATATATCTATATTTGATTATTTAGTATTTAATATATAAGTATTTAATTGT
>OLXT01001050.1_pt1 | contig 9983 bp, 9 predicted proteins | sample 1673931 | NCBI WGS metagenome assembly OLXT01 (sample SAMEA103958134, study PRJEB25191) | human gut metagenome | reverse complement strand
CCTACACGACGCTCTTCCGATCTATCGTGTTGCTATATCTTTGCAGACTCCACAACGGTCAGTATAATTCATTTTCGTATTATGGAGCGTGAAACCCTCTCCTTTTCCCATCGAAATACCGGAATAGCGAATATTATCTGCCACCCAATGAGTCAGTACAGCAATCTTTTCCATTTCGGTGTTCTTACCTTTTACCAATTCATCCACCTTCTTCTGCGCTTCGGGCAATGGGGCAAAGCTCCCATAATCTTCGTTCACTTTATTGAACCAAAGCGATTTGTCTTTCCATTGTGGAGTTGAAGACATCATCAGTTTGGGAGCCGCATCGAAAAGATCTACCATGTTCGGTTCTTTAGCGAAAGGCACCATATCATTCATCACAAAACTATATTTTTTGCAACCGTCTTCATAGCGCATAGATGAGGTGCACTCCCCCTGATAAAACTGAAATTGAAGTTCCTTCTCCATCGGAATACTTACTACATAAACTTTACGTACAGTAGGAGTATTGCTCCAAAAGGGAACAATATCATAAAACTGCCCACGCATAGGCGGAATAAAACGTGATTCGTCTTCATCACCGGCTGTAAGCAACGCATAAGTAAAACCTTTTTTAGCTATTTCGTAGTCCACGACATCACCGGGCTGCAAAGCACCCACTTCGATCATGATTTGTCTCGCTCCCCAATAAATAGCCCGGGCAGGAGCAGCATAATCACAGGTTCCTTTTACATCAAGCTCATCTATCTTACCATTGGCACGATAGATGGTTACGTGTTTAAACTCAGCATAAGCAGTCAAAGGGTCATAATCGTATTTTATCACCCGGTTGTCCACTGCTCCTTTCGGAGTCTGTACCTTAATTACTTTACATACGGCAAACGAGCCTTGCCCGGTAGGTTGGACAGACACCAACGTGCTATCCAACAGCGTCACGCAATCGGAAGTTTCGTAAGTCTTTCCCTTCGCAATCTTTTCATAAGATTTCCAGTTTTGAGCCAATGATGTGGCCGAAGCAAGAAGGCAACAAAGGAATGACACTAATAGTTGTTTTCTCATGTTTTTCACTCACTTTTTATTTATAAAAACAAATGTAAATAAAATAATCGATTACCCAGCACAAGATAGCTATATCTGACAACGATTCACTAAAAGATTTTCCGATCTTTGCGACACATTACATATCTGATATAAAACAGTAATAACATGAAAGAGACTTTTCAAGTACCGACTCCCAGAGACATAGAGACTCTGATAGGCACAGAACTTTATAATGTATGGAACCGGCTCTGCCAACTCATTGAGCAAAGCTATGAAATGGAGCAACTTTGGAATCGTGGCGGCAAAGCGTGGACATATGAATACAAATACCGTAAAGGCGGTAAAACTCTTTGTGCACTATATGCCAAAGAACGTACTTTGGGATTTATGGTTATCTTAGGTAAAGATGAACGTGCCAAATTCGAAATGCAGCGAGAACTGTTTTCTAACGAGGTACAGATGATATATGATGAAGCTACCACTTTTCACGATGGTAAATGGATCATGTTTGAATTAAAAAACACAGAACTATTCAATGATATGGAACGACTCCTACTAATCAAAAGGAATCCAAACAGAAAAATAAATATATAGATTTCTTAAGGAAAAGCACGATATCCCACAAAATAAATTTCTCATATTGCCCCCTTCAAGAAGCCCTATCCAAACAAATAATTCCCCCTTGCAACATTTTTGATACCAGAAAAATAAAACATATCGCAACTCTTTTCACCCTATGTCCTCAAATCTACAAATGGAATGTAGATTTGGAGGACTGGGAGAAAGTATTAAGAATAGGATGTCAGAACATTACTCCGACTGAAATTTCAAAGGCATTGCGCGCCATCAATATTTATGCACAAGAACTGGAATGAAATAAGAGGGGGAATTGACAATCTAATAACGGGTTATATTTCTGACCTCCTCGTAATACTTTTCCACTCCAATCTCTTGCATTCGCCTGTTGATGATTACAAATCTTTTGTATAAATGGTCGTCGAAACCTGTATTCTCACAGGGGAACTGGCTGCACTGAAAACAAAAATCGACTTGTTTCTCTTCGCTGCATGCACGTACATTACAAGTCTTGAACAACTTGCATTTTTCTTTCCTGCATCCTTGACAAGTCGCTACGGACAAATGATCCAGAAACTCTCTAAAGTCCGGATACTTTGCAAAAACAGGTTCGTCAAGCATAGCTACAAAACGCTGTGCATATACATCAAAGTTGCCCAGTGACCTTTTAAGTTCATTGCTATGATAAGAAATATCTCCATCTGCAAAAGCAAAGCATTTTCCACAATGCAGACCACAAGGGGCAATACGCCCCTTTATAAATTCGCTATCTGCCTTTTTCATTCTTCTATTATTAATTCCATTTGAATGTCTCCCCTTTCATAAGTCGTGTGATATTCGGAAAGTTCCTTAAATCCCAGTTTATGATAAATATGAATAGCAGGTTTCAACCGTGTATTGCTTTCTATAAAGATTCTTTTACCACCCAACTCTTTAGCTTTATTCACGACAGCTTCACAAAGCAGTACTCCGATACCTTTTCCCTGTACTACAGGACTGACAGCAAGTTTGGCCAACTCATAATCATAAAGCGGATGATCCATCTTGCACAAAGCACATACACCGACCGGCTCATTCTTATAAAGAGCTACCAGAATAGTTCCGCCTTTATCCAAAATGTATTCCTGCGGATGGTCCAAAGCCTTATAGTCGGCTTCTTCCATTCGGAAATAGGCAGTTATCCATTCTTCATTAAGAGCCCGGAAGGCCGGCTGATAGCATGGTTCATAAGGTACAATTCTGATATCCTGATTCTCTCTCACCATTTTCGCCTCTTTTACCCGTTGCAGCAGAGATTTATCTGACAATAGTTCTTCCCATTCTTCAATAGCTTTCCAAAGATCATTCCGGGTCTGCCGGGTTATCTCTTCAATAGCGGTCGTCACATCCACACATTGCTCAGCAAAAGAATCCGACATCTTCTTCCCTTTGGCAGATAACATTACTACATTTCTTCTCCCGTCCGACTTGTCTTTTGATTCTTTTACCAATCCTTTAGCCACCATTTCCTTTATTATATTACTCACTGAAGGATGAGAGTGACCTATTTCTCTCGCAATAGAGGTAATCGTTTTCGCCTCCCCACGAGATAATACAAAAAATACAGGAAACCACTTGGGTTTCAAGTCTACTCCAAACATTTTGTAGATTGCAGCTGCATCTACTGTGATCTTATCAGTCAGCATACGCAGTCGGCTGCCTATAGCTAATTTCCCCGTCTGATTAAAAAAGTCCATGTCTTTATTATTTGCGTTATTAAATACGTAATTAATTACGAAAATATAAATATTTTCGACTATACAAACAAATATTATCCAATAAATACGTAACTGATTACATATTTATTGGATAATATCCTTTTTTTACATCCCACGAATGCGGAATTATACCTAACTTAACCGAAAATGAACAAGTTCCAAGTCTTTTTTGTTATCAGGTCTCATTTATCTACTTCACAATCTTATAGATATATTGATTAATGAGATCATGTTGCACTCTGGTGCCATTCTCACCCATAAGAGATTAATCAAATAATTTCTAAGCCGTACGTAGAGAACCTTCCTGAATCCTTCCCAGAATTTTAGGAAATTGCCAAAAGAACAACAACGTACAACAAATGGCAGCTGTTGCGTCGGATATAGCCTCAGCTGCATAGACTCCGGTCACTCCCATAAAATGCGGTAATATCAATGCCAGCGGAATCAACAAAATCACCTTACGCAATAAAGCAATAAAGATAGAAATTCTGGCCTGTCCCAGCGCTACAAACATATTCTGACAAGCACGTTGTAACCCAAAGATTGTCATGCCGCCCAAAAAGACAGGCATCGTCCAACGAACTGTATCAATCAGTCTTTCATCGCTGGTGAATGCAGACGCGATAACTGAAGGAAACAGAATCATGAAAAGCATCAATACCAGGTTAAATGAGAACATAGTAATCATCACAATACGGAAACAATCTTTCACACGCTGTTTGTCGCCATGACCATAATTATAACTTATAATCGGTACAAAACCTTGCGCAAATCCAGTGAGCGGTACGCTGGCAAACTGCATCGCACTTTGCAGAACAGTCAAAGCACTGATATAAATATCTCCAAATCCTTTCAGACTGCTATTCAGAACAAAACCGACCAGGCTCTCTGTGCTTGCCATAATAAAAGGAGATACACCTAAAGCAAAGATGGCAAGTATAATCTTTCGGTCCAGCCTGATATAGCGTCTTTCCAGAGGTAAAGAGGCACGTCGGGAGAAAAGAAAACTCAATACCCATGCCGCACTGCACGCTTGGGAAAATACAGTAGCCAAAGCCGCTCCTTTTACCCCCATATCCAACCAAAAGATGAAGATAGGATCAAGGGCGATATTCAGTAAAGCTCCTATTAAGACTGAGTACATAGCGATGGCAGGACGCCCTTGTGCATTGATAAAGCTGTTCAAACCTGTGGATATCTCAACAAATATCGTTCCCAGCAGATAAATGGAAAGATAATCAACCGCATATTCCAATGTGTTTTCAGAAGCTCCTGTAAAAAGGAGAATAGGCTCCATAAAAGTATATGCGATGAAAGATGTTAATAGAGTAAATAATATCAGCAAAACGAAGCCATTTCCCAGTATTTTCCCAGCCCGTGAACGGTCTCCCTGCCCAAGTGCCATAGCAGCCAGCGGTGCACCACCACCGCCGACTATCGCCGAGAAGGAAGAAATCAGTATAATAAGGGAAGTAGTCACCCCTACACCGGCCAGCGCATCGGTTCCAATTCCCGGAATATGTCCGATGTATATACGGTCGACAATGCTATAAAGCAAATTGACAAACTGTGCGGCTACTGCCGGAAGAGCCATTTTAAAAACAAGCGGTAACATACGTTCTGTTCCCAGCCGTTCTTCATATTTATTTATCATTCCACATTTCTTTTCTAAAGCCGGTACAAAGTTACTAGAAAAACAGGCTAATCTTACAAAGGTGACAGATATATTGACTCTGAAATAAAATAGAGGAGGAATACAGATGATTCTAAATAATAGAAATGCGAATCAGATTCAACCACTGATTCACATTCCATACAAACAACATTATTTATTTCATAAGTTCTTCCGTATTTCCATTCATTATGTGAGGTAGATATTGAGCTATCTTATCAATATTCCAGTCCCACCATTTCAGTTCCTGCAGCTGTGCGATCGTATCTTCATCAAAACGCATCCGGATTTTCTTCGCAGGCGTTCCGCCCACTATTGTATAAGGAGGAACATCTTTAGTGACAACTGCCCGTGACGCAATAATCGCTCCGTCGCCAATATGCACTCCTGCCATAATAACAGCTTCATAGCCAATCCAGACATCATTTCCAATCACGATATCACCTTTATTATCCCAGGCTGAAGTGATATTTCTCTTGTCCAACTGCCATTCCTCAAAAAATATAGGAAACGGATAATTCGATAAAGAGCGTAAAGTATGATTGGCACTATTAAACAGAAACTTAGCCCCGCAAGCTATCGAACAGAATTTTCCTATTATCAACCGGTCTCCATTGATAGAATAATGATATAATACGTTGTTCTTCTCAAACTGGACAGGATCATTCACAAAATCATTGTATATAGTGTAGTCACCTACCTTTATATCAGGATTATCGATAACGGCATTCAGATAGATAGTCTGAAGATCATTAGTTCGCGGATATATATTTGTATTCATTGTAATTGCTTCTTTATATCGTTTTTAATATAAAATAATAAAATACCATATGACTTATTAAGTCACAAAAGACCTGAACAACAGACTTTACCATTGTTCATCGTCCATATAAAGCGAAGCTATTTACAACGTTGCCATTTCATTGCGTTAAAAGAATAGGGTTCATATCACCTGACAAAGGTACTGGATAATTTTCATATCCCGCACGACATTCTAAGAATTATCATGTATATTTGCTAAATATGCTAACAGTATTATATATGAATCCATTCAACGTAAAAGATAATACAACAATAGATACAGGAAAACTGGAAAAGATATTTCTGGAAGAAGGTATCTGCAAGAAGCTAAAAAAAAACGACTATCTGATCCGGCAGAATGAAAAGAACAGTCAGATAGGATTCGTTTCATCCGGCATCTTCCGCCTGTCACACATCGATGGAAACGCCAATGAATGGATTGTCGGCTATAGTTTCAAAGACGACTTTGTCTGCGATTACCCTTCTTTGATGAGCAAGACAAATTCTACAGTCAACATACAAGCATCTACAGCCTGCGAAGTTTATCTCCTCACTTCAGACAGACTTAACCAGTTTTGGGAAACAGACATGGATACTCAACGTCTAGGAAGACAAATAGCAGAAAATATGTTTGCAGAAATATACCGGCGTTTATTAGGTTTTTACTGCGATACTCCCGAACAGCGTTATCAAGCTCTGATGAAGCGATGTCCTGATTTGCAAAAACATCTATCCCTGAAAGAAATAGCCCAGTTTTTGGGAATCACCTCTGAAACATTGAGCAGAATACGGAGAAAACAGCTATTTAAATAAAAGTCTTGACTTTGGTCAATGTTTTCTTGTCGTATATGCCCTAATATTGCCACCGTAAACAGTAAATTGGCAAAGATATGGCAACTTATACTCATTTTGGCAAACAACCCGATGTACTGAAACATCTGGTACTTTGCGAAGTTCTTCGCAGAGAGAGTTCATCAATCTATGTAGAAACAAATTCTGCCTGTGCTATTTATCCGATGAAACAAACTCCGGAACAGCAATATGGCATTTATCATTTCTTAGAAAAAGTGGCAGAAGGCGACAATCAAGATTTAAAAGACTCCACTTACTTTCAGCTGGAATATACAGAAATGCAGGGAGGCTGCTATTTAGGCTCTCCGGCTTTAGCCATGAAAATAGCAGGAAGGAAGGCACAAAGATTTATATTCTTTGATCTCGAAAAGAGTGCTCTGGATAATGTAGCACTGTTTGCGGAACGAGCAGATCTACTTCCTTCTGTCCACCTGTATCACACCGATTCCCTTGAAGGAGTCATAGCCCTACTGCCTTCGCTGCGTAAAGACACTTTCGTTCATATCGACCCTTATGAGATTGACAAGAAAGGAACATCCGGACTAACTTATCTGGATCTATTAATAGAAGCTACCCGATTGGGAATGAAGTGCTTATTATGGTATGGCTTCATGACTCTAAACGATAAAAGCTATCTGAATTCATACATTATGACCCGGCTAAAAGATGCAGGAATCAAAGAGTATACTTGTGTAGAGCTAATAATGAAATCTATCAGACAAGATACGGTATTATACAATCCCGGTATTATAGGCAGCGGCATTCTGGCTACAAACTTATCGCAACAATCAAAGAAGATTATTCTTGATTATAGTGATATGCTGGTTCGTCTCTACCAGAACGCAACATACAAGGATAAGGATGGAAGCCTATACAGAGATAAGCCCTTCAACTAAATATGGATTCCATACCGATGCTTCACTTCCGCCATCACAAATGTGCTTTCCAGTGAACCCAAGCTATCGATAGTCCCCAGTATATTAAGGATGAACTCTTGGTAATATTTCATATTGGGAGCATGAATCTTCAGCAAGTAATCATAGCTGCCCGATATATTATAGCATTCGGTCACCTCGGGAATATCCTGTATGATCCGGGTAAACTCAGCCGCAATATCCCTGTTTAGCCGCCTTAGTTTGACACTGCAAAAGACTACAAAGCCCTGATTCAGTTTCTCTGCATCCAGCACAGCTATATACTTCTTTATATATCCTCCGTTTTCAAGACGTTTGAGTCGTTCGAAAACAGGAGTTGATGAAAGACTTACCCGCGCAGCCAACTCTTTAGTCGTCAATCGCGCATTCTCTTGCAAAGTACGAAGTATCTGCAAATCCACTTTATCCAATTTCTCAAAAGTATCCATAAGAAAAATATTCTTCTAACAGGTGATTTTAAAGAATAAGACAATCGTCTTATTCTGTATAACGATACAAAAATAGTATTATTTTCTATATTTCAGTTATATATTGTTCGATATTTCTACGCTCCATAACTTTGCAAGAAAATAAAGAGAGAACATTAAACTTAAAAAGCATACGATTATGGAAAGAAAGAATTTACACTTTGAGACATTACAGGTTCATGTAGGACAAGAACAAGCAGATCCGACAACAGATGCACGCGCAGTACCTATTTATCAGACTACTTCTTATGTATTCCATAATTCGGCTCATGCAGCCGCACGTTTCGGTCTGCAAGATCCGGGTAATATCTATGGGCGTCTGACCAACTCCACCCAAGGTGTTTTTGAAGAACGGGTAGCTGTCCTCGAAGGAGGGATAGCAGGGCTGGCGGTTGCTTCCGGCGCCGCCGCAATTACTTATGCTTTCGAAAACATCACTCGCGCAGGCGACCACATCGTAGCTGCCAAGACAATTTACGGGGGAAGTTATAACTTGCTGGCACACACGTTATCCAACTATGGAGTTACTACCACGTTCGTTGACCCGAGCGACCTTTCCAACTTTGAGAAAGCGATTCAGGAAAATACAAAAGCCATATTTATCGAGACACTCGGAAATCCGAATTCCAATATTATCGATATAGAAGCCGTGTCCGCAATTGCTCACAGCCATAAAATACCGTTGATCATAGATAACACATTCGGCACTCCCTATTTAATTCGTCCTATCGAACATGGTGCAGACATCGTCGTGCATTCTGCAACCAAATTCATTGGCGGTCATGGCAGTTCATTGGGAGGAGTAATTGTTGATTCCGGAAAATTCGACTGGGTAGCTTCCGGAAAATTCCCGCAACTGACAGAACCCGACCCAAGTTATCACGGAGTACGCTTTGTAGATGCTGCCGGTCCTGCCGCTTACGTCACCCGTATCCGCGCCACACTGTTGCGCGACACGGGAGCCACCATCAGTCCGTTCAATGCCTTCATCCTTCTTCAGGGGTTGGAAACCTTGTCCTTGCGGGTGGAACGCCACGTGGAGAACACCCTGAAAATTCTGGATTTCCTCTCCACACACCCTAAGGTAAAGAAAGTCAACCATCCGGCATTGCCCGGACACCCCGACCATAAACTATATGAAACGTACTTCCCGAAAGGAGCCGGTTCCATCTTCACCTTCGAAATCAAGGGAGGACGTGAAGAAGCGTTCCGCTTCATCGACAGCCTGGAGATATTCTCTCTTTTGGCCAACGTGGCCGATGTCAAATCGCTGGTCATCCACCCGGCCAGTACCACCCACTCCCAACTCAATGAAACGGAACTGGCCGAGCAAGGCATCACGCAAGCCACAATACGTCTCTCCATCGGCACGGAACATATCGACGACTTGCTCTCCGACCTGACGCAAGCCTTCGCCCAAGTCTGAATACCCAAGAACTACGTAATACATATACATTCGACAAACGCTAAAAAGAAAAGATTATGGAAAAGATTTATCATTCGCTGACCGAACTTATCGGACGTACACCTTTATTGGAAATCAGCCACATAGAGAAGAAAGAACAACTGAAAGCCAGGGTTCTGGTCAAACTGGAAAGTTTCAATCCCGGAGGAAGCGTGAAAGACCGCGCAGCCTTTTATATGATAGAAGCTGCAGAAAAAGAAGGTCTGCTGCGTCCCGGCAGCCTCATCATAGAGCCTACCAGCGGAAACACGGGCATCGGACTTGCCTGGATTGCCTCTGTCAAAGGTTACCGGCTCACGCTCACCATGCCTGAAACCATGAGCCTCGAACGCCGCAATCTCCTGAAAGCATTAGGTGCCACACTGGTACTCACTCCGGGCAGCGAAGGCATGAAGGGAGCCATCCGCAGGGCCGAAG
>OLXT01001049.1_pt1 | contig 9986 bp, 8 predicted proteins | sample 1673931 | NCBI WGS metagenome assembly OLXT01 (sample SAMEA103958134, study PRJEB25191) | human gut metagenome | reverse complement strand
CCGGCACCTATGACCGCAACCGGCCGTTTTACCAGACGGCTTCGCCGTCGATGGATATCCTGATCTCGTCGAATCTCGAACGGCTTTTGTCCCTGCTGTCCGGATCGGGCGAAGAGGTGCGCGGCTATATGCAGAAGCTTTCCGAGACGGGAACATATACCGTCTCCGACCGGGTGCTGCGGGCCGTGCAGGCGGAATTTTCCTGCGGCTTCTGCACGGACGCGCAGGGCGCGCAGACCATCGGCAGAACATTCCGCGAGAACCACTATCTGCTCGACACGCATACCGCCGTGGCCTGCACGGTTCTGGACGCGTACCGCGCCGGGACAGGCGATCAGACGCTGACCGTCGTGGAATCCACGGCAAGCCCGTTTAAGTTCTGCGCAAGCGTTCTGGACGCGCTCGGCGTGACGGAGCACGCGCCCGGCACGGGTGTGCTCGGCCAGCTCACGGCCGAGACGGGCCGTCCGGCTCCGACGCCGCTGGCAAGCCTTGCAGGCAAGCCCGTGCGCTTCGATCAGGTCACGGACAGGGGCGATATGCGCGCCGTCGTGACGGAGTTTCTGCGCTGATGGCCCTGTACGCGATTGGAGATCTGCACCTGTCGCTCGGCCCGGCAGACAAGCCGATGGACGTGTTCGGGGGCCGCTGGACAGGGTATATGGAAAAGCTGCGGGAAAATCTGAAGGTCATTGGCCCGGAGGACACGACCGTTCTGCTCGGCGATCTCAGCTGGGCGATGAGCCTTGACGACGCGGCGGAGGATTTTTCCTTTATGAACGCCATCCCCGGCCGCAAGATCATCCTCAAGGGCAACCATGACTACTGGTGGACGACGCTGCGGGCCTTTGACCGCTTCTGCGCGGAGCAAGGGTTTGCAGACTTCCACGTCCTGAACAACTCCTGCTTCTTTTACGGCGATATCGCCCTGTGCGGCACGCGCGGGTGGTTCTACGACGCGCAGAAGGAGGGCAGCCACGACGAGAAAATTTTCCGGCGGGAGCTTGGGCGGCTCGAACGCTCTTTGCAGCTGGCGGGGGACGCGGAAAAATACTGCTTCCTGCACTATCCGCCGCGCTACCGCGGGTACGTCTGTTCGGAAATTCTGGCGCTTCTGAAGCAGTACGGCGTGACGCGCTGCTATTACGGCCACCTGCACGCCGACTCCATCCGGCTGGCGCTGGAGGACGACTATCAGGGCGTGCAGTACCGCCTTGTTTCGGCAGATCACGTCGATTTTCAGCCGCAGCGCATCGGATAGACGGCAAATGGGCGGAAAGATTTTGAATTTTTTCTGAATTCGGATAAATTCCTGAAAAAACAGTGGATTTCTTGCATGAAGTCTGGTAGAATAGAGCGGATTCAAATGAGAATGGTGAATTACGGCCTTTTATAAGCCGCACCGCATAGGAGGAAAGTACCACAATGAACGTTAAAAACGTAGAGAAAGAAAACGGCAGCGCAAAGGTCACTGTCGAGATCGCAAAGGACGAGTTCCAGACCGCGCTGGACAAGGCGTATGCCAAGATCCGCAAGGACATCATGATCCCCGGCTTCCGCAAGGGCAAGGCCCCGCGCAAGTTCGTCGAGCGTATGTACGGCTCTCAGGTGTTCTATGAAGACGCCGTGAACGAGATCTTCCCCGACATTTACGAGGCTGCCATTGTCAAGCAGGAGCTCAAGGCTGTCGGCCAGCCCTCCGTTACCGATATGCAGACCCCCGAAGACGGCAGCGTTGTGCTGACTGTCTCCACCGAGCTTTATCCCGAGGTCACCCTCGGTGAATACAAGGGCATCGAGGTTCCCAAGGAAACCGTCTCCATCTCCAAGGCAGAAGTCGACGCAGAGCTTTCCCGTATGCAGGAGCGCAACGCCCGCATCGAAACAGTCGACCGCGAAGCCAAGACCGGCGACACCGTCGTTCTGGATTTTGAGGGCTTCGTAGACGGCAAGCCGTTTGACGGCGGCAAGGCCGAGGGCTATACCCTGACGCTCGGCTCCGGCGCGTTCATCCCCGGCTTCGAGGATCAGCTTGTCGGCCTCAAGGCAGGCGACGAGAAGGATGTCGTCGTGACCTTCCCCGAGAACTACACCAAGGAGCTTGCCGGTAAGGAAGCCACCTTCAAGTGCAAGATCCACGAGGTCAAGGAGACCATCAAGCCCGAACTCGACGACGAGTTTGCCAAGGACGTCTCCGAATTCGACACGCTGGCCGCGCTCAAGAAGAGCATCAAGGCCGATCTCGCCGCAAAGCGTCAGGAATCCGTTGACCGTGAGTTTGAAAACGAAGCCGTCGTCCTCGCAGGCAAGAACATGACCTGCAATATCCCCGCCTGCATGATCGACGAGCAGGTTGACAAGCATCTGGAGCAGTTTTCCTATCAGCTGCAGTCTCAGGGCATGAAGATGGACGACTACCTCAAGATGATCGGCGGCGACGTCAAGGGTATGCGCGATTCCATGCGCCCGATGGCCGAGCAGACCGTCCGCAGCAACATCCTGCTCAGTGAGATCGTCCATCAGGAGAACCTCGACGTGACCGAAGAGGAAGTCGAGGAAGAGCTGAAGAAGCTGGCCGAGCAGTATAAGATGGAGCTGGACAAGATCAGGGAAATGGTCGATGTTGAGGCCGTCAAGTCCGATCTCAAGGGCCGCAAGGCTGTCAAGCTGATCGTGGACAATGCAAAGCCCGTCGAGAAGGAAAAGAAGACGGCAAAGAAGGCCGCCAAGAAGGAAGACGCCGCTGAGGTTCCCGCCGAAGAGGCCAAGACCGAGGAATAATTCTCCGGCCCGTTGGGTAGAATCCTACAGCCAACCTGACATCCGTCTGAAAGGAGAATCCCAAATTATGAGTTTGGTTCCGTATGTTGTCGAGCAGACGAGCCGCGGCGAGCGGTCGTATGATATCTTCTCCCGCCTGCTCAACGACCGTATCATCATCCTGTCCGAAGAGGTCAACAGCACCACTGCCAGCCTGATCGTTGCGCAGCTGCTCTATCTTGAGGCACAGGACCCCGATAAGGACATTCAGTTCTACATCAACTCCCCCGGCGGCAGCGTGACCGACGGCATGGCGATCTATGACACCATGCAGTTCATCAAGTGCGACGTGTCCACCATCTGCGTGGGCATGGCCGCGTCGATGGGCGCGTTTTTGCTGTCCTCCGGCACGAAGGGCAAGCGCCTTGCCCTTCCCAATGCGGAGATCATGATCCACCAGCCCTCCGGCGGCACGCAGGGGCAGGCGACCGACATGCAGATCCAGGTCGAACGGATGCTGAAGATCAAGCAGCGTCTGAACGAGATCCTTGCCTCCAACACCGGCAAGCCGCTTGAGACGATCAAGATCGATACCGAGCGCGACAACTTCATGACCGCTGAAGAGGCGCAGGCCTACGGCCTTGTTGACAAGGTCATCTACAAGAGACAATAATCCCTGAAAGGAGGAGTCCAGCTTGGCAAGAGACTCCATCCGCTGCTCCTTCTGCGGCAAAAAACAGGAGCAGGTCGGCCGCATCATCGCCGGTCCCAATGTCTACATCTGCAATGAATGCGTCGAGCTCTGCTCGTCCATCCTGCACGATGAAATGCACAACGGCCTGAACGAGCAGCAGCTTGAACTGCCCGACACGCTCCCCACGCCGCAGCAGATCAAGACCTACATGGACCACTATATCATCGGTCAGGACGACGCAAAAATCGCCCTGTCCGTGGCGGTCTATAACCACTATAAGCGCATTTATTTCCAGAACGACTCCGACGTGGAGCTGCAGAAGAGCAACATTCTGCTCATCGGCCCCACCGGCTCCGGCAAGACGCTGTTCGCCCAGACGCTGGCCAAGATCCTCAACGTGCCGTTCGCCATCGCGGACGCGACCACGCTGACCGAGGCCGGTTATGTGGGCGAGGACGTCGAGAATATTCTGCTCCGGCTTCTGCAGGCGGCGGATTTCGACGTAGAGCTGGCCGAGCGCGGCATCATCTATATCGACGAGATCGACAAGATCGCCCGTAAGTCGGAGAACACCTCCATCACCCGCGATGTCTCCGGTGAGGGCGTCCAGCAGGCGCTTTTGAAGATCGTCGAGGGCACGGTCGCAAATGTCCCCCCGCAGGGCGGACGCAAGCACCCGCAGCAGGAGTTCATTCAGGTCGACACGACCAACATCCTCTTCATCTGCGGCGGCGCGTTCGACGGGCTTGACAAGATCATCGAGCAGCGCACCGATACCTCCGCCGTGGGCTTCAACTCTACGGTCAAGAGCAAGGGCGACCACAACGTCGGCAAGCTCTTCCAGCTCGTGCAGCCGCATGATCTGCTGAAGTTCGGCATTATTCCGGAGCTTGTGGGCCGCCTGCCGGTCATCACGTCCCTGCGCGGGCTTGACAAGGACGATCTGGTGCGCATCCTGACGGAGCCGAAAAACGCGCTCTGCAAGCAGTATCACAAGCTCCTGTCCTACGATCAGGTCGAGCTGAGCTTCGAAAAGGGCGCGCTGGAGGCCATCGCGGAAAAGGCCATCGAGCGCCAGATCGGCGCGCGCGGTCTGCGCGCGATCATGGAGGAGATCATGACGAAGATCATGTACGAGATCCCGTCCGACCCCACCATCCAGTCCGTCTGCATCACCGAGCGCTGCGTGCGCGAAGGCGAGCCGCCCCAGATCACCCGCGACGCCGCAAAGCCCCGCGCTCCCATCAAGAACGCAGGCGTAACGCTGTAACACAACAAACAGGAAGGGAGCGTGCGCTCCCTTCCTGCGTATTTTTATCCTCCGCGAAAGGAGACAACTTTTATGAGCGACTATAAACCCCTTGCCTGCCTGCCGGTCCTGCCGCTGCGCGGGATCGTGGTGTTCCCCGGCTGCGTGACGCATTTCGACGTCGGAAGGAGCCGGTCTGCCCGCGCCGTTGAGGAGGCCATGCGGGCAGATCAGATGATCTTCCTTGTCGCCCAGCGCGACGTGCAGTGCGACGAGCCGAAGAAGACCGACCTGTATTCCGTCGGCACCGTGGCCTATGTGCGGCAGATTTTGCGTCTGCCGGGCGACAATATGCGCATTCTCGTCGAGGGCAAATACCGCGCGCAGCTGACCGACATGATCCACGCCGAGCCGTATCTCTTCGCCCGCGCGATGGAGCTGGACGAGCCGGGCTATCACGCCGCCGTACCGCGCACGCAGGCGCTCGTGCGGCAGGCGCACCAGCTGTTTGAGCAGTTTATCGATCTGGCCGTCAAATCCGGGCAGGAAAACCTGCTGCAAGGCTCTTCGACCGACGACGCGGGCGAGCTGGCCGATGTTCGGCTACGAGGACAAGCAGCGCGTGCTCGAAACGCTGCCGCCCGTTCACCGGCTGGAGCTGTGCATCCGCATGATGGCGAAGGAGCTTGACATTCTGCGGCTGGAAAGCGAGATCAACGATCAGGTGCAGCAGAATGTCAACCAGAACCAGCGCGATTATTATCTGCGCGAGCAGCTGCACGTCATCCGCGAAGAACTCGGCGAGGACGACGACAGCGACGCGGACAGCTACCGCACCAAAATTCAGGCGCTGAACCTTCCGCAGGAGACGGAGGAAAAGCTGCTGCGTGAAGTTTCGCGCTTCGCGCGCCAGCAGCCCGGCTCCGCCGAGGCCTCCGTCCTGCGCAATTATCTCGACACGATCCTCGACCTGCCGTGGAACAAAGAGACGAAGGAGCGGCTGGATGTAAAGGCCGCTGCGAAAATTCTCGACGAGGATCACTTCGGCCTTGAGACGGTCAAAAAGCGCATTCTTGAAACGCTGGCCGTGCGCCAGCTGGCTCCGGAGCTGCCGGGGCAGATCCTCTGCCTTGTCGGCCCTCCGGGCGTGGGCAAAACGTCCGTTGCGATTTCGATCGCACGGGCGCTGAACCGGAAGCTGGCCCGCCTGTCTCTCGGCGGCGTGCGTGACGAGGCCGAGATTCGCGGCCACCGCAAGACGTATATCGGCGCTATGCCGGGCCGCATTATGACGGCTCTCATTCAGGCCAAGAGCAAAAACGCGCTGCTGCTGCTCGACGAAATTGACAAGCTCGGCAGCGATTATAAGGGCGATCCGTCGTCGGCACTGCTGGAGGTTTTGGACTCAGCACAGAATTCCAGCTTCCGCGACCATTATATCGAGGTGCCGTTCGATCTGTCGCACTGTATGTTCATCACCACTGCCAACACAACCGACACCATCCCCCGCGCCCTGCTCGACCGCATGGAGGTCATTGAGCTGGGCTCCTACACGGACGAAGAAAAATTGCAGATCGCCAAGCGCCATCTACTGCCGAAGCAGCTGAAAAAGCACGGCATGAAGCGCACGCAGGTGCGCGTCTCCGACGACGCGATCCGCGAGATCATTGCCTGCTACACGCGCGAATCCGGCGTCCGCAGTCTTGAGCGGCAGATCGCCGCACTCTGCCGCAAGTGCGCCATGCGCTTCGTCTCCGACGAGCCGCCCAAGCGCATTTCCATCACCGGCGGCAATCTCGAAGACTTCCTCGGCGTCCGCAAATTCCTGCCGGAGGCGAACGTCACGACCGATCAGGTCGGACTTGTCACGGGTCTTGCGTGGACAGCCGTCGGCGGCACGACGCTTGAGGTCGAGGTCAACGTGGTCGACGGTACCGGCAAGCTGGAACTGACCGGCAATCTGGGCGACGTGATGAAGGAATCCGCCTTCGCGGCCATGAGCTTTATCCGCTCGCGCGCAAAGGCGCTGGGCCTCGCTCCGGATTTCTATAAGACGAAGGACATTCACGTCCACTTCCCGGAGGGCGCCGTCCCGAAGGACGGGCCGTCCGCCGGCATCACGATCTGCACCGCCATCGTCTCGGCGCTCACGAACCGTCCCGTGCGGCGCGACGTCGCCATGACGGGCGAAATTTCCATTCGCGGCAGGGTGCTCGCCATCGGCGGGCTGAAGGAAAAGACCATGGCGGCTCTGCGCCACGGCGTCAAGACCGTTATCATCCCGGCAGAAAACGAGAAGGATCTGGAGGAGATCGACCAGACCGTGCGGCAGGCGCTGCAGTTCATTACCGTTTCCAGCGCCGACCGCGTTCTGGAGGCCGCGCTGCTGCCCGCAGGCGACCCGGCGGAGGCGATCTCGGTTCCCGCCGCGCCCGCGCTGCCGATCCCCGCGCCCAAAACGCGCCGCAAGCCCGGCATCCGGCAGTGAGGAGGGCCACATGAATCTGCATAACGCGGAATTTGTCCGCTCCGTCACCTCCGTCGCCGACTGCCCGAAGGACGGCCTGCCGCAGATCGCGTTTGCAGGCAAGTCCAACGTCGGAAAATCCTCCGTCATCAACAAGCTTCTGCTGCGCAAAAACTTCGCCCGCGTCGGCGAAGCCCCCGGCAAGACCACGCATATCAACTTTTTCCGCATTGATGAGGCCATGTACCTCGTCGACCTGCCGGGCTACGGCTACGCCAAGGTCCCGCAGAAAGAAAAAGAGCGCTGGGGCAGGCTCATGGAGGCCTATTTTGCCGCGCCGGCTACGCTTACCTTCGGCGTCATGCTCGTCGACGCACGCCATGCGCCGACAGCAAACGATGTGGTCATGGCGAATTACTTTCTGCAGTCCGGCAAGCCCTTCGTGGTCGTGGCCAACAAGCTTGATAAGCTCAAAAAAAGCGAGATCGAGTCAAATCTTGCCCGCATCCGCGAGGTGCTGTCCCTGCCGGATGACGTGCGCCTGATCCCCTTCTCCGCCGAAAAGGGCGACGGCCGCGACGAGCTGCTGACCGTCATCCTGCACGCGGCAGAACAATAAACGCAAAAGCCGAGGCCCCGCCGTCTGCGGGGCCTCGGTTTATACGATCAAAACGCATTGCTGCCCGTTTCAGGCAGCAATGCGTTCGTAGGGGCGGACGACTCTGTCCGCCCGGCAGAATGCACCGAATCATCAAAAATTCTCGGCGAATTCGTATACACTTACCCACTTGACTGTAGGGGCCGATGCCTGCATCGGCCGTAAGATTTCTAAAAAAGCACTGCTTCCAGCGGGCCGACAGAGTCGTCGGCCCCTACGCGATGCGGAGCGTATTCACCGAAAGCCGTTCAGTTTTGTGGTTGCCTGTGCTCGATCCACTTACTTTCTTTCCGGCACAAGGAAGATAAACACCAGCGAGCTGATGAGCAGCAGGTAGGGGTAGAACAGGAACGGGATAATCTGGAACGCGGTGAGCGTTTCGCCCAGCTCTGCGGCGGCGGAGATCGCCAGCAGCATCTGCGCGCCGTAGGGGATGATGCCCTGGAAGATGCAGGAGAACGTGTCGAGGATCGACGCGGCCTTGCGCGGGGTGATGCCGTACTCCTCGCTCATCTCCTTGGCGATGGGGTTCGCCATAACGATCGCAACGGTGTTGTTCGCGGTGGCAATGTCCATCGCGCCGACGAGAAGGCCCATGCCGATCTGGCCGCCGCGCTTGCCGCGAAACGCCTTTTTGATCCAGCCGAGCAGCGCTTCAAAGCCGCCGTACTCACGGATCAGCGCACAGATGGCGGAAACTAAGATCGCGACCATCGAGGTTTCAAACATCCCGGCCGCGCCGCTGCCCATGTTTTCGAGCAGGGCCTTGACTGCGAGGATGCCGGTCTGCCCCGTCGCGCCGGTCGCGAGCGCGATGACCGCGCCGGATACGATACCGATGAGCAGCACGACAAAGACGTTGATACCGATGATACCGCCGATGAGCACGAGCACATAGGGGATGATCTGAATGAGATTGTAGGCAGGGATGGGCGCGGGGTGCACGTCCGCATTCAGCGTCAGCACGAGGATGAGTGCGAGCGACGCGAGCGCGGCGGGGAAGGCGATGTGGAAATTTTCGCGGAATTTGTCCTTCATCGCGCAGCCCTGCCCGTTGCAGGCAGCGATGGTTGTGTCGGAAATGAAGCTCAGATTGTCACCGAACATTGCCCCGCCCATGACGGACGCGACACACAGCGGCAGGGAATAGCCGCTCGCCGCGGCGATGGGGATGGCGATGGGCGTGATGAGCGTGATGGTGCCGACGCTCGTGCCCATCGCGGTGGAGACAAAGCAGCTTACGACGAACAGCACCGCCACGGCGAATTTCGACGGGATGATCGAGAGCATGAAGTACGCAACGCTCTCCGCACTCGAGCGGCCCACGACGCCGACGAACATACCCGCGGCTAAGAAGATGAGCAGCATCGTGATGATGTTCTTATCGCCCACACCATGGCCCATCAGCGTGAGCTTTTCGTCGAACGACAGCGCGCGGTTCTGGCAGCAGGCTACGAGCAGCGCAATGAGGAAGATGACGACGATGGGGATGGAATAAAATCCCATCGGGATTTTGAGCACGTACTCAAAGATCAGGCCGAGGCCCAGATACAGGACAAGGAACACTAAGATCGGCAGCAGCGCCGCGGGATTGGCTTTTTTCGACATGGGACGATTCTCTCTTTCTCCAAACATAAAAAAAGCTCCTGCGCGGAGCTTTTTGTGCGATATGAATTATTATAAGGAGGGAATAGATGCTTGTCAAGTAAGACTTAACTAAATTTGAGCGCAAAAGGGCTTGACAGAAATGCTCTAATCTGTTAGTGTACAAATATACTCTAACAGATTAGAGAGGGAACAAGATGGAAACGCCGAAAATTTTTGAAAGCGAATACCGCTTTTGCCAAATTCTGTGGGCACACGAGCCGGTCAGGAGCCGCGAACTTGTCGCCCTCTGCGCCGAGCACCTGGGCTGGAAACCGACGACGACCTACACGGTCATCAAACGGCTCTCTGAGCGCGGGGTGCTGAAAAACGAGAATACTGTCGTCACGTCGCTCATCGCACAGGACGAGGCGCAGACCGCCGAGATCGACGAGCTGCTCGACAAGCGCTTCGACGGCTCGCTGCCCGCGTTCGTCGCCGCGTTTACAAAGTCGAGCCACGTGAGCGACAAAGAGCTTGACGAGGTGCAGAAAATGATCGACCTTTATCGAAA
>OLXT01001048.1_pt1 | contig 9987 bp, 3 predicted proteins | sample 1673931 | NCBI WGS metagenome assembly OLXT01 (sample SAMEA103958134, study PRJEB25191) | human gut metagenome | reverse complement strand
CGCCATTTCCCGCCACCTGCCCAAGTCCCCTCTTCTCCACAAAGCCTACACCATGGACCAGCTGGAAGAAGCGGTGAAAGAAGCGGACGTACTGGTGCTGGCCCTGCCCTTCACCAAAGAAACGGAAGGCCTCATCAGCAGACGCATCCTTTCCCTTATGAAAGAGGACAGCCTGCTGGTAGACGTGGCCCGGGCCCAACTCATTGACCGGGAAGCCCTGCTGGACAAGGTAAAAAACAATCCCCGCTTCCATGTGGCCATGGACGTATGGTGGGAAGAAAACGAAGCCTACCCAAAAGGCGGCGATCCCCTGCTGGCCTATCCCAACGTCATCGGCAGCGCCCATAATGCAGAAATGAGCAGCACCGCCCACCGGGAAGCCCTCATGAATGCCCTCCATAACATCCGCGCCTTTATGGATGGAAAGCCGGTGAAAGGAAAGGTGAACAAGAAGGAGTATGAGGCTTGAGGCTTGAGGCTTGAGATTTGAAGTTGTGCGTTTATAGGTAAAAATAAAAGCTGTGAAGGGATTTTCCTTTCACAGTTTTTCATTGACAAAAACAGAGGGAGGAGAACCATGTGTACCTATGGCTATGTACGTGTATCCAGCTGTGACCAGAATGAAGAAAGGCAGATTGATGCCATGAAACGGGCAGGCATTGCAGAGGATCATCTATTCGTGGACAAGAAATCAGGAAAGGATTTTGACCGTCCCCAGTACAAGAAAATGATGAAAAAGCTGCGAAAAGGCGATGTGCTTTACATCCTTTCCGTAGACCGGCTGGGCCGTAATTACAAAGAAATCCTTCATCAGTGGTACCTTCTCACCAAAAAGAAAAAGGTCTATATAGTGGTACTGGATATGCCTCTTTTGGACACCAGAAGAGGCGGAGACCTGATGGGCACCTTTATTGCGGACATTGTGCTGCAGATTCTTTCCTTCGTTGCCCAGAACGAAAGAGAAAATATCCGCTGCCGTCAGGCCCAGGGCATAGCGGCAGCCAAAGCCCGGGGCGTACGGTTCGGCCGGCCCGAGAAACCGGTACCGCCGGAATTTGACATATTAAAAGAAAAGGTAAAAAAGGGAGAAATCACCTGCACCGCTGCCGCCCGCCTGTGCCACATGCCCCGCACTACTTTCCGGTGGAAATGTATGCATAAACCATAAAATAAAAAGTAAAAGGAACCATCCTTCCCCATAAGAAAAAGCCCTTCCCTGAAGAAAGAGCTTTTTCTTTATCTATCCTTATTTCTTTGCAGCCAGTGCTTCCACCTGTTTTTTCAAAGCTTCGATTTCTGCCTTCATCACTGCATTATCTTTTGCATTCTTCGCATTCTCTTCTTTCAGCGCTGCCACTTCCCTGCTCTGGGTATCAATGACCTTAGCCATTTCTACCTTGGAATAGCCGGCATAAGAATTTCCTTTGCCAATCTTAAAGCTGACACCGGCGTTAAACATATTCTCGCCATTGCCAAAGTTCGTTCCCAGACTGAGCATGGTGTTTTCATTGGGCCGATAGAAGGCGCCTAAAGCGACACTGTTGGCATTGCGGTAATTTCCATAGCCCACAGCAAAATCCCACTTATCGTCGGGATTGAAGTCCAGCGGGTGAAGCGCCGCCAAAGCCGCCGCACCGGCACCGACCTTGTTGACGCGGTTATCGAGGTTGGAAACACGGTTATTGATGTTATAAATAGATTCCGTGTTGGCAGCCACCTGATGATCCAAAGCCGTTATGTTTTGGCCAGCTGTGTTAGCCTGTCTGATGAAGATTCCGTCTTTTTCGACTCTCGTTTCCTTGTAGACGGTCCCAGCATTGACGGCGTTCTTGGAGCCTTCCTCAATCGTGGTGTTGGCTACATTCTGGATGGTCGTGTCTTTCCGCAGCGTAACGGTCTTGCTGTCGTCACCATCATAGTTGACGGCGTTCTTGGTCGCAGCTTGCAGCTGGTCTTCCGTAGCAGCCTGACCGGACGTAATGTTCTTGGCATCCCAGGTCTTGTTAGTCAATTCACCAATCGTGCCTTTGTTATCCGCATTGATGGTGACCTTGCCAGCTGTAACTGAATCGACATTCAGATCTTTATTCAGGGAAATCTGATAATTCGCTGCTTCTCCCTCTTTGGCAATATTTTCAACAGAAAGATTAGCATCTTTCGTTGATACAATAGTATGCTTGCCCGCAGCTTCTGAAGCATTCTTAATGGCTTCGTCTAGTTTTCCAATGGAAGTCGTGACGTCTTCACCTTTTGTAACATACTTCGTACTGCTGTAGTCAAGATTCCCCACTTTGTTATCTACATGATTGACAGCATCTACTACGGTCGTTTTATCTTCAGCATTTTTAATATCTGCATTTAAATTTGTGACATCGCCTACATCACTGGCTTTTGCTACATCCGTAATCCGGACGGTACCAACTTTTCCCGTCTTATCTACAACGTCTATCGATACTCCCTGCGCTGTCTTGCCATCCTTGTCCGTAATAGTATCAACGGCATAATCTCCAGTCTGGATATGTGTATCATTGGCATCAGCTGCAGCCTGTGTCATCGCTTCGTGGAGCTGCGCTTCCGTAGCCGCTTTTGTAGACTGAGAATAATCTTTCGTTTTATCCCAGGTCGTATTAGACAAACCTGTAATCACATTATGCTGACCATCTACAGTCACTTTACCAGAAGTAACAGTTGTTGCTTGCAGACTGGTGAGACCTGTAATGTTCTTTGCAAGACGAATATTCAACGTATTATCAGCTGTTTTTACTACGCCAATGTTATTAGCTTCAACGGTATCAGTCGCTCCTCCGATAATATTAAGCTGTTCATTCAACTTTCTCGATATGACTTTGCTATTATCTGACTTTCCGTCATCACCAGCAAATGTTAAACCGTCCGTACTTTTAGCCAATCCTTCCGTATTTAGGCCAATCGTATATTCGATACCCTTTCCTTGGTTTACGCCTTCCTTCACTGTAATATGACCGTTTTCAGCCGCTTTGACAGTCGCATGCTTGGCAGCCTCTGTAGCTACGTCATAAAGTTCGCTCCCATTGACGGCATCCGTACTATCAGACGTAACACGTCCGGCAGCTACATTTGTAATAGTCCGCACCACTTTGTCATTGCCTACACTAACGATTCCGCTTGGCAATCCGCCACTTACATTATAGCTGCTGTTAAGATTCGGAATCGTAAGAGACATGACATTGTAATCATTCAAGTTTCCCGAAGCTTGCGAACCTTGGCCCAAGGCAACGGAATTTTCTACTGAAACCTTCGCACCTTGCCCAATGGCAACAGATTTTGCACCGGAAACCTGTGCATTCATACCTATAGCAATACTGTTTACTCCACTTACTTGGCTGCTTGCACCTAAGGCTATGCTATTTTCTGCACCGGCTAAAACCTTTGCCTGATATCCCAATGCCGTTCCCTTAGTCGCCCCTTTATCTACTTTCGCTCCTAAGCCAACAGCTGACGAGTAATTGGCCAAAGCTTCTGCACCTTCACCTACAGCAGTAGCAGATTCCCCACTAGCCCTGGCGAGCGAACCCAGTGCGGTTGCCTGCTTTCCTTCAGCCTGTGCATTCATCCCAATAGCCGTACTGTTATCTTGATTGGCCAGGGCATCGGTACCTAGTGCAACAGCATACCGCCCTGTTGCCTTGCTATTATAGCCCAGGGCGGTCGAACGATAACCAGACTGGCTATTGTAACCAACCGCAGTGTTATCATCCTGACTATCTTTACCCTCTAAATGAGTTGTTTGAGCTTTATATCCCAACGCTAATGAATGCTGTCCCTTGGCTGAAGCAAAGGGTCCAATGGCAATAGCATCATTCCCTGTAGCTCCATTATTGTTATAATTACTATCAGTACCTGTAGCAACATCACTTTTGGGATTCATACTATAATAATGAATCTGGGCTTTCTTCAGCTGAGCTACGTTGACAGCATCGGTATCTTCCTTACCAGCTGCCACGTTAGTAATCTGGCGGGTAAAATTCTTGTTACCGACGGAGACAGCAGCAGCTTTTGACTTCCAAATGCCAGTCGTATCTCCATTGCGGTCAGTTCCAGACGGATCATAACCGACTTCACCCTTATCAACGGAAGCTACAGATTCGGCACCGAGGGCTACGCCGCCATTTTTCAGTACATCCGCATTATGGCCAATCATGACGGCATCGGCAAGTTTTTCCTGATGTGTAAAACGATTTACACTTTCCTTTGTACCCAGAGTTCCATCTGTGTTATATCTCTTCTGAGTCAGTTTCCCATCTTGTGATCCTAAAATGATATTATTACTACCATTCTTCATCTGATGGAAGTCACCAATGACGATATTCGATTTATTGCTGCTTACATCATCACCAGAAATGTCATTTGCCATACCAATGACATAATCATTCTTTGCATTTGTGAGATTATTATAGAAACCATCTACATAGTTCAGTCTTGTTGCCTGCTTATTAAATGCACTATTAAAGGCCGTAATATAACGTTCATAGTTTTCCTCATCATCCTGTAATTCCGGAGGAGTGAAAGTGATATCAGCCCCTTGTACTTTATTGCCCACACCCATCAGCTGCGTCATATAGGCTTTATCTGCTACGTTGCCACCGCCAATAGCCATGACCTGTCCACCGCTCTGTAAAACAGCTTCGCCGACTTTATCTGTGAACGATTCCGGATTCTGATAAACGTCGGAATTCATGGAAGCAGCCAACATATTAATCGGTACATCGCCTCTGTACGAGTTAGTAATCTTATTGCCAGCACCGTAAATCAAAACACCGTTAGAATCCTTTGTCAGATTCCCCTGTCCAACAATACTATTAGCTGTCCCACTGTACCATTTTGAAAAATCGTTAGATGATTTAATTGGAGTGTTTAAATTGAAATTAAACGATCCTACAGATACAGCAGTAGCCCCTTGAGGGGATAAATCTTCATCGTCTCCATCTTTAACTTTATCATTTTGAATTACAGAATATGAGCCGATAACAGTACTTGCGTCTCCAGCCGCATATGTACCATATCCCGCAGCCATTGCATAATACGATTTTGCGCCATCATTATTTTTATTCGTATAATGTTTTTCAAACTCTTCATTGTCGAATATAGCACCTGGAGCAGAATCATTGACACTGTAATACTTCGTCTTCGAAGCCGTAATATTATTACTAATCGTACTGCTCGCAGCCTTGAGCTGTGCCACATTGACGGCATCATTGTCTGCAGCTTCAGCCATACCAAACATGCCTGAAGCCATGAGGGCCGCTGCCGCCAGGAGAGCTGCTTTTCTCCCTGCATGAGAAGCAGAGCCGGATTTCCCATGGCTCTTTGCTCTTTCAGATACTGCCATATACATATTTCTTGCCCTGTTCCATACCAGTTTGTAAATACGATTCATAGGATATTCCCCTTTTCCTGTGCTAACCATATATTTCTAAACTGCCAACCCTCCCTGTATCGGCAAAATAGTTTACTTTTTGGTTCATAGACTTTAAGCAGAAAATAGAGTACAATAAAAAGTATAAAAATTAAGATTTTCAGCAGTTTAACTGGTATGATTATGTAGACAGGATTTTAAATATCCATAAGACGGTTTGTCAAAAAGGTAAACTTTTTTGGCAGGTCGAGAAGAACCATGATTTCAGGATTTGCAGAACATACAGTTTTACCGCCCATTTTTCGTACAATCAAAAACCATGCAGTTTCCGTTAAGAACTGCATGGTTTTTATATATGCCTGTTTAAAATATTAACTATTTCCCGCCTGTCTCCAGTATGGGCCATGGTATGTATGAAGACGGACCCTCTTTTGAAAGACAAAAAGGGTATGATTGAAAGGCTCTGAAGATTAAGAAAGTGCTTTCATCCCCAACGGCAGATCTGCAGGCAGCAGGCCATAGCGGTCAGCGGATAGCCCATAGCAGTCACTGTCCCGCCGGCTCACTCACCCCAGCATTCCACGGGAATCCCGTTTTCCATGCAGTAGGCATAGGCCCTGCTGTCTTTCTCGCATTTGACGGTAACCGGCGTATTTTTGAATACATCTTTCCCTATTTCCCGAAGGTTTGAGGGAAGGGTGATGGTCCGAAGGTTCGGGCAGTCGGCGAAGGCTTCGTCTTCCAGCCGGAACAGGTTATTTCCCAGTTCCACATAGGTCAGGGCCCGGCAGTCCTTAAAGGGTGGCGTGATTGTAGGTGTCGGTGCAGATGTAATTGTTGAAGGTCATGGTCCAGGGATAGATAAGGATATGCCGTTTTCCGTCGGCCGATGTATATGCCGGACGGCGGGGATCTGCCATGATGGCACGGGCCATGGCCTCCCGGTCATAGTCTCCGTTCTTTTCCGCCTGGACTCTGATGAAATAAATTCTTTCGCCATTGTCCTCTTTTTCCCTTCCCCTGCTGTCCACCGGAATGCCCCGGATGCTGCTGGTAGAAGGAGCGGTGCGCTTGAAATCATCCATAAACCCGTCGTGGCTGTAGTATTTGGAATTGTCGTAAATGTGCCAGTGATTTTCAGCCCAGTACTTCCACTTCAGCTGCTCGTCTTTCACTTCCCTCATGAGAGGCGACTTTTCTCCCTTCAGGAAATAGGGAATATGGTTTTCCCGGCAGTAAACTTCCCAGGAACTTCCCGGCAGGCAGCACACCGTGATTTCATCACCTTCAAAGACTCCCTCTCCGATACGGCAGTCCTGCTGAAGGAGCTCCATGAAATGAAGGTCCCGGCAGTGGGCAAAGGCATGGTCTCCCACATAGGAAAGGCTTCGAGGCAGCTCTGCCTTGGCAAAGTAAAGCAGCCCTTCAAAGGCATGGGCCCCTATGGATTCAAGTCCCTCGTCTGCCTTTATCTGGTACACTGTAGATTTTTGGAAACAGGACTCCCCGATTTCTTTGATATCTCCTTTCAGGTGAAGATAGCAGATGGGCGCTTTGATGAAGGCGCCGCAATCCAGCTTCCTATAGGGAGCTGCTCCTTCTCCCTTTTCCGGAATGTGGATGACTTCAGGAAAGCGATCATTGTCTTCCTCCAGGAGCTTTGAAATATCCGGAAGGAGCCGCCTGTATTCCACCGGAAGGCCCGGGTGTTCTTTTGCAGAAATGATATCCCCTGCACCTTCCTTCGTAAGAATGGTGGTATGGCTGTCTAAAAGGTCTCTTTCCTCCATATATTCATAGGCCTTGCCGGAAAGAGGGATGTCCAGCCGCACGGGAGATTCCCGGTCCTCATCGTCTTCCACCATGGTATCCGGCGAAAGCTCCACCACCATGTTTCCCTCTGCCGCAGAAAGGGGATACACCGATACAGAGGAAGGGATGGACAGTACCTTCAAAGAAGGCAGACTGTAAAAAGCATGCCTGCCGATAGTTCTAAGGCTCTTTGGCAGTCTGATTTCCTTAAGGTTCCGGCAGTAGCAGAAGGCGTAGTCGGAAAGGGCCGTCACCCCTTCCGGGAGCGTAATGGATTCATCGTCCCGGTGATAGAAATAGAAGGAGGGAATGGTGCCATCTTCTCCCATATTCCGGGATTGTCCCTTTTGAATGACGATTTCTTCTGTTTCCTTCTTTAATTCATCCATAAGGTCATAGGGAAATCTTGTTTCCACGCCTTCCATGGCCGCAGCAATATCTCCTGCCTTTGGAAGAAGTTCACGGTCCATGATCTCGTCAAGCGCCGTCCCCCCTTCCTTTATCCGCTGCAAGAGGGAAGGCAGCGGAAGGCCCCTCTGTTTTTCATAGGATGAAAGCACTGCCATGGAAAGTTCATACTTCACCTTTTCCAATGCTCCCCCAAGGCCGAAGGCCTCGGCAATACGGTCAGCGGTACCCTTTTGATCCCTGCCAAAGGCATAGAAAAGCTTATAGGAAAGCATGCTGCAGGGATTATGGGCTAGGGCATAAGCAGCCCCATCCTTTCGGCGGCCCTTCTCCAGCTCTCCGTTTTGGATGGCAGAAAGAATCCTCTCCGGCACTCTCACGTCCTTCTTGTCCGGCGGCAGCAGTTTCAGCCGGTCTGCTGCATCCATCACCAGGCATCCCGCTGCCCTTTGATAGGCATTCATAAAGGACTTCATGAGGTCCTCTGATTGAAAAAGTTTCTCCAGCTCCTGCCTTTCCTGGCTGTTTGTAAAGGCATTGCCTATGGCATTGAAGAGACTGTGGCCGGCGCCAATGACCAGATTGGCAATGCCGGCGGTAATCATGCCTTCAATGGCGCCGCCGATACCGAAGCCGCCGCCTATAATGCGGCCTCTATACTCCTTGCGGAGTTCCCTATATTTTCTGGCCGCCTCGGCGCTGCCTGTAATCCGGCCCACCTTTTCCAGAAGGAATTCGATGAAGTCCTGCCAGGCATCCAGCGCAGAAGGGGCTCCTTCCTTCGTATCCCGGGTCATAAAGTTTTGAAATTCCAAACCGTAAATGCCGCGGCTCATGAGGAGGGACGATTCCTTTTTCAAGAGGCTTCCAAAGAGCTCCTTCACCGCCTTTTCATCGGAAACAAATTGAAGAAGCCCCTTCACATCACCTTCGCCCAGGTAAATACGCTTGAGTTCTGCCGGAGTTTTTGCTTCAGCCATCATAACCTTAAACAGACGGAAAAATCCCACCTGCCGCTCATCGTATTCAAAATGGCAGCCGTCCATGTCAAAAGCATAGACTCCCCTTTCTCCGTCATGGAAAGGACGGAGCGATTCACTGTCGTCATGGGGAGAGCAGAAAATAGGATAGATTTTTTCTTCCTTCTTCTCATCTACCTTCTTCAAGAGATCATCCAAAGAAAGCCCCTCTTCCGATGAGCCCCTTCCTTCGGAAGAAATCACCGGCGTCCCGCAGTGGGGGCAGAATTTCGAACCATCAGGCAGCGGTTTTCCGCAGTTCATGCAAAACATGGCAATCCTCCTATTCAATCAAAGGTTCCTTGTATTTTATTGTACTACGCAAGGCAGGGTATGTCACATGATAGACTGGGAATATATCTTCACTCTTCTCCCCACAAAAAAAGACCTCCCCCAGGGGGAAGTCTTTTTTTAGTGCCTATCAGGCTTTTGCCTTTTTCGCTTTCACTGCGTGAGGTTCATTTCTCTGGCTGTGAAGGTGTTCATGCCAGGTGACCCAGATACTGGATGCCACGCAGATGGAGGAATAGGCACCGGAGATGAAGCCGATGAGCATGACCAAGGCGAAGTTCTTTGTAGTATCCCCGCCGAAGAAGTAAAGGGAAGCTACGCAGAAGAGGGTGGTGGTCAATGTATAGAGGGAACGGCGGATGGTCTGGTGAATGGAGTCATTGGCCAGAGTGGCAAAGCTGTCGGTCCTTCTGTGGGTGTGAAGGTTTTCACGAATACGGTCGAAAATAACGACCGATTCGTTCATGGAGTAGCCAAGAACCGTCAGGATGGCGGCCAGGAAGGAGGCGTCCACTTCCAGATGGAAGAAGGCAAAGACTCCCAGTACCATGAGGATATCATGGCAGATGGCCACAATGGCGGAGATGGCGATTCTATGTTCAAAGCGGATGGACATGTAAAGAATCATGGCGCCGAAGGAAATGAGCACGTTCAGCAGGGTGCTTCTGGTCACTTCAGAACCGATGACGGCACCTACCGTTTCGATACGCTTCACGTCGCCGCTGCCTACTTTATCCTTCACATGACCTACCACGGTCTGTGCCTCTTCAGAGGACAGGTTTCTGGTACGGATGATCACATCATTGCTGGTCTCACCGGACATATTGCCGGAAAGCTGGATGGTGGCTGTCTGGAGTCCGTCTTCTCGAAGTCCGTCACGTACTTCTTCTACAGTGACATTCTTGTCAAAGCCCAGTTCCAGAATGGTGCCGCCGGTGAAGTCAATGCCCCAGTTGAAGCGGAACAGGATGATGGAAATAATGGAGAGGATGATCATGATTCCCGAGAAGGTGAACCAGATCTTCTTATGGCCGATAAAATCGAAATTCTTAAACATTATCT
>OLXT01001046.1_pt1 | contig 10005 bp, 13 predicted proteins | sample 1673931 | NCBI WGS metagenome assembly OLXT01 (sample SAMEA103958134, study PRJEB25191) | human gut metagenome | reverse complement strand
TGATTATAGTTCTGTGCCTTGTAGGTTTAATTGCCGGTTCTGTTTACGGTATTTTCTTTTCGGGAGAAGATTCCGGTACGGGAATGTCAATGCAGACTGTTGTGCAAGAAATCAATCAAGAATACGATGACCGATTAGAAAAAGAAAAGAACTCCGTAAGTTATGATGTTCTTGAAATGAGCGGAAGCAGAGCTGTATGGAAAGATGTCCTTGCGGTTTATTCCGTTAAAGTGAATACAAATGCCGATAATCCGATGGAAGTTGCCACGGTTGACGATACCAAGAAGCAACTGTTGTCGGATATTTTTTGGGAGATGAACAGTATTTCTTCCCGAACCGAAACAAAGTCTCATACCGAAATCGAAGAAAGCGACGACGGACACGGAAATATCGTAGAGACGGAAACCACCGTAACCGAGACATTTCTGTATATCACGGTATCGCATAAGACCGTAGATGAAATGGCGACTGCCTATGGTTTTAATGAGGAGCAAATAGATTATCTTGCCGAGCTTTTGAAAGATGAAAACAATCAGCTATGGTCGCAAGTCCTTTACGGTATCGGTTACAGTGATGACCAAATCGTATCTGTTGCCTTGTCGCAGGTCGGAAATGTCGGAGGTCAGCCTTACTGGTCTTGGTACGGATTTGACTCCCGTGTGGAATGGTGTGCTTGCTTTGTTTCTTGGTGTGCTAATGAGTGCGGGTATATTGACGCCGGTATTATTCCGAAATATGCCGGTTGTGTGAACGGCGCTCAATGGTTCAAAGACCGAGGACAATGGGCAGACCGTAATTACGAGCCTGCACCCGGAACAATCATTTTCTTTGACTGGGAGGGCGACGGGGAAACCGACCACACAGGCATTGTGCAAAAATGCGAGAACGGAATTGTTTATACCGTTGAGGGTAATTCCGGTGATGCTTGCAGACAAAGACAATACGCAGTCGGTAGCAGCAGTATCTACGGATACGGTATCCCGGCGTATTAAAAAAGATGGCTGCTCATTTGAGTAGCCATCGAGTACATATTAACTTTCAAAATCATAATTTCCGAAATTGATGATGTTCAAGCCTTTTTTCTTCGCTCTTTCATAAGTCTTTGCAGCTCCGCCCCATCCGTGATTAACATAGCATATAGCGTAACTTGCGTTATCCACCATAAACTTATTCCTTGCAGGAATGGCGGCTTTGAAGTGATATTTTTCAAAATCATCGGGATATATTATCGAATCGAACAGCTCATCGTTATATACATTGAAAGATAGATAAGGAATAACGAGATAATTGCTTATATGTGGATACTCTTTTTTTAATTCGTAAACGCAGCGACCGCATAATCGGTCAAATCCGCCTTGTCCGCCACTCAAAAACTCAGTTACACCTTTATCTATAAGTGAAACAATAGCTTCTTTTATCTGTTCGCTTGTTACTCCATAGCATTCATTATGCCCTATGAATACAGCCGTATTTTCTTTACTCATACTATACCATCCCCCGTGTTTAATACAGTATAGCATAAAAAAGTTAAAAAATCATCACTATTAGTTATTATTACTTCCAAGTGGTGTGTGTATGTTTGGACTAACTCAATCTATACTATTAGTGATAGGAACATACCAAGGGGGGTGATGAGATGAAACTCGCTACAATCGGCAAGAACGTCAGAAAATATCGACTGATGAAAAAATTGCGCCAAGAAGATTTAGCGGAGAAAGCAGGATTGACTACTAACTATATCGGTATGGTAGAAAGAGGCGAGAAAATCCCGTCACTTGAAACATTTATAAAGATACTCAATGCATTGGGCATATCTGCTGATATGGTTTTGAGTGAAGTTTTGGATACCGGATACACTGTTAAAAACTCAATGTTGAATGAGAAACTTGAAAAACTCACTCCTGAAGATAGGGATAGAATTTATGAGGTGTTAGATACGCTCATAAAACAATCAAAGCAAATATTACCGTAAACTCAAAAGCTCGCCTTCGTAGGCGGGCTTTTCTTCGTTTACTAACTATTTTGAACTTACACTGATGAAGGGTGATAAGGTTGTCGAGCTGCTGAAAGAAAGCACCTATTTTTTGCTGTTCAGGATAAGTCGGTGTCAAAAATGTTTCCTGCAAAAAATCGTTTGCTACAAGGTTAGTCATCATCGTTGATGCCTTTGTGCTTCTCAAAAGTATGCCGCCCATAAGTTGTTCATTGTTGATAGCATACTTCCAAAACTGCAAATCATAAGGTTTCATTATAGGCTTGAATACATCAAAAACGTGTGAAACTATGCCGTTTCCAATAGTATTCTCAACAAAGCGACCGTGAGCATAGTTTTTGCTTTTATTTCCCTCAAAAGCAATGTCACCAAGCTCAAAAATATTATAGGTGAGCAAATAACTTTCATCCGTGATATATGAATCCTCTTTGAAATACATATTGGCAACCGAAATAATGTCATCTTTCCCATATGTCAAATCATTCTTTCGGCTTACCTTTTCATATAGCTCAAAGAACTTACGCTGTTCCCAAGTTATTGTCTAATCAGTGTGAACAGCAAAATTTATACGCTTCCATTTACGCTGATGAAGGGTGATAAGGTTGTCGAGCTGGCTGAAATACTGTCCAATCATCTTTTGCTCATCAAGTGATGGAAGTGAAACGGCTATTTCCATAACCTTGTTTTTTGAAATATTGTATCGTGAGATACCTTGTGCCAACAAAATAATCTTTGCTCTTGTAGACTCAGAGCGTAGCATATACGCAAGATAGTAGCTGTCTATTTTTTCTGAAGGACGAAAGCCGAAGCAAAAGCTGTTAAGATAAGTTTTTCCCCGTTTTTCAAGCAGAATAGAGGACATTCCTACTTCTTCGGGTGTTTCGGACGAAGTGGTAAAAAACACATCTCCAACTTCAACTTCATTTTGCTTAGGGTCGATTTCTATCGGTTCGGTCATTTCTGGATTGCTGATGGGATTTGAAAAGACATTCATATAAGTCACAAATCGAGCCTGTCCGTGACCAAAATCGTCTTTTGTTTTTCCCGATAAGCCTGTGTATGTTTGCCCCATCTCTCCGAGCTTACGCTGTTCCCAAGAAAGACTGTAACTTGCTGCTATTTGTTTTTTACATAGCAATTTATACAAGTACGAAAAAATGTACTTTCGGCTGAAAAACCGCATATTTATTGAATTTATCAGATTTCTATGGTATAATATTTACACTTACACTTTAACAGAGAAAGGGTGCAATAGATGGCTGTTAGTTATAAAAAATTGTGGCATATTCTTCTTGATAGAGATATGAAGAAAAAAGACTTAGAAAACTTAGCAGGCTTAAGTCATTACACAATGAGTAAAATGAGCCGAGATGAAAATGTTAATACCGAGGTGCTTGGCAGAATATGTAACGCACTTGATTGTAAAGTAGAAGATATTATGGATTTTATTCCGGAAGAACAAAACTAAGTCCGTTTTATAGTACACGGCATTTGATAAAATTAAAATAATTAGCTTTATACGGAGGTTTATAATGAACAAACAACAATTAGCCGCTAAGATTTGGGAGTCTGCAAATAAAATGCGTTCAAAAATCGAAGCTAACGAATATAAAGACTATATTTGTAACCAAGTTTTAGGAACCTCACTGACGCTGACCGATGAGGTGGAAAACGGCACGGAACTTAACTTTGACGATTTCTCTCTGTACGTAAGCGTTGTAAAAGAATAATAATACTAACGATTTAACACGTAAAGTTATGGCAGAAAAAACAAGATATTCGGATGCTGAATTGGAAGAATTCCGCGCCATTATTATGGAAAAGTTGGAGTTGGCTCAACGCGATTATGAATTGTTGAAGGCCAGCCTGACAGGTGCAGACGGTAATGATACCGACGATACATCTCCTACATATAAAGTGTTGGAAGAAGGAGCCAATACGCTTTCTAAGGAGGAAACAACCCGTCTGGCACAACGTCAGCTGAAGTTTATCCAGGGATTGCAGGCAGCTTTGGTACGTATTGAGAATAAAACGTATGGCATTTGCCGTGAGACTGGAAAGTTGATTCCGGCAGAACGCCTGCGTGCTGTTCCTCATGCTACTTTGAGCATCGAGGCTAAGAACAGTGGTAAAAAATAATAGATAGCTACAAGCTACGGATGACGAGCTACAAGTAGCTGCGCAATGTTTACGCACGGCAACTTGTAGCTCGTTATGTTTAATTTATGATGAACAAATGAAGAAACTATTCACGAAGGGTAGAATTGCCCTGCTTGTTATCTTTTCCGTACTGATTATTGACCAGATCATTAAAATCTGGATTAAGACTCATATGTATTGGCACGAAAGTATACGTGTGACAGACTGGTTTTATATCTATTTCACCGAAAACAATGGTATGGCTTTCGGTATGGAAATTTTCGGAAAGCTATTTCTGACAACTTTCCGTATTGTAGCAGTAGGGCTGATAGGCTACTATCTCTATAAGATTATAAAGAAAGGTTTCAAAACCGGATATATCGTCTGCGTGGCCCTTATCCTGACCGGCGCTTTGGGTAATATTATAGACAGTGTATTCTATGGTGTTTTTTTCAATGAAAGTACTCATTCGCAGATTGCCAGCTTTATGCCCGAAGGAGGTGGATATTCTACCTGGTTCTATGGTAAGGTGGTGGATATGTTTTATTTTCCGATAATTGACACAAACTGGCCGACATGGATGCCTTTCGTAGGTGGAGAACATTTTATATTCTTCAGTCCGATTTTTAATTTTGCGGACGCTGCCATCAGTTGCGGTATTATCGCATTGCTACTTTTCTATAGCAAATATCTGAACGAATCTTACCATTCACTAGATAAAAATAAAAAGGAAAGCGTTAATCATGAAGAGTAGGTTTCGGTTTCATCTGTGTTGTATTTGCATGTTCGCGCTTGCAGTAGCAGGTTGTAAAGTCAAAAGACCTGACGATGTAATCTCAGAATCGAAGATGGAGAATTTGCTGTATGATTATCATCTGGCAAAGTCGATGGGAGATAATCTGCCTTATAATGAGAATTATAAGAAAGCTTTGTATCTCGATGCCGTTTTCAAGAAATATGGTACAACGGAAGCCGTATTCGATTCGTCTTTGGTGTGGTACACACGCAACACGGAAGTATTATCGAAAATTTATGAAAGAGTAAGCAAACGTCTGAAAGCCCAGCAGAATGAAATAAATCATCTGATAGCTTTGCGTGACAATAAACCGAAGATGTCAGATCCGGGCGACAGCATTGATGTCTGGCCTTGGAAGCGTTTCGTGCGTCTGACAGGTGAGGTGATGAATGATCAATATGCGTTTGTGCTGCCTGCCGATACTAACTATAAAGATCGTGATACATTGGTTTGGGAAGTTCGTTATCGTTTCCTTGAGCCGATGCTTGCAGATTCTCTGAGAACTGTCACGATGGCTATGCAGGTTATTTATGAAGAAGATACATTAAATCGTCTGGAAACAGTCACCGATCCGGGTGTGCATCAGATACGTTTGTTTGCAGATACATTGGGTGCGATGAAGGAAATAAAGGGTTTTATCTATTATCCCGTACAAGGAGAGAAAGCCGGAGCATTGTTGGCTGACCGCTTTATATTAACCCGCTATCATTGTGCGGACTCACTTTCTGTAGCCGAACGTGATTCGATTAATCAGCTGGAAGCTTTGAAAACAGATTCTTTGAAAAAGATTTCTGCCCAAAAAGATACTGAGATTTCGAAAGACTCTTTGAAGAAAGTCGATGAACTGAAAGATAGTCAACGTATCTCTCCGGAAGAAATGAACCGCCGTCGTACGGTGACTCCTGAAAAGAAACCGGAACAAATTGAAGTAGAGCAACATATCCAGCAGGAAAAGATTGAGCAAAGAAGGGAACGGCAAATGAATCAGCGTAAAAATCAGCAAAGACGTCAATCATCTCCCCGCTAATCTTATGAAACGTTTTGCTGCTCATTATTTACTTTTGCCTGAAGTTGGCTTTATCAGACAGCAGGTGGTTGAGATTGCTGATGACGGACGTGTCTGCCATATTTTCCCGTTGACGGAAGAAATCGAGTCTGTTGAATGGATGCCCGGACTGATCGCATTGTTCCCTGGAAGTGAAATAAAAAACACTGGGATGTTTGAAAAAAACATCCCAGTGTTTCAATTTAATCTTCCTGTAGTTTCGGATCAAACTTCCTCATGTCCTAAAGAGTTCCTTGCAGTGTCTGAAGAGAGGGGAGAAGTTCTGTTTCCTTATTTATTTTATCCTTTTGATTTTACTTCCATGCAGCCTGTCGCCGGAACTCGGCACAGATTACTGCGGTAGCGATGGCTACATTGAGAGACTCCGAAGTTTCTTTTCCTTGTGGATAATTGGGAATATAGAGTTTCCGATTGATGAGCGCTTCCACTTCTTTTCCTATTCCGTTACCTTCATTTCCCATTACAATCAGCCCGTTGGCGGACAATGGCTGTTCGTACATGTTCTTTCCATCCAGAAAAGTACCGAATACGGGAGTATCTCCGAGTGAACGAATAAATTCGGGGAGAGAAGTATAATGAACCTTCACACGGGCGATTCCTCCCATGGTGGCTTGTATCGTTTTAGGGTTGTACACGTCTACCGTATTCTGCGAACAAATAATATGCTCAATGCCAAACCAGTCTGCCAACCGGATAATTGTACCCAGATTCCCCGGGTCCTGAACATCATCCAGTGCCAGACAAAGAGACTGGCGGACAAATTCCGGATTTAAAGTATATTGTGGTTGCTCCAAAATGGCAAGTACCTGCTGTGGTGTTTTCAGCAAACTGGCACGTGATAGTTCTTCTTGAGAGACTTCTGCTATTTCACTTGCCTGAATACCGGGGTGCTCTTGTAGCCAGAAAGAAGTGGCAGCCAGAAAACGGCAGGGAAAATGCCCCAGTAAATCGCCTACTAATTTAGGACCTTCGGCAAGGAATACCTGTTCTTCTTTACGTGTCTTCTTTTGTTCCAGCGAATGGATATACTTTATTTTATTTTTGCTCAGCATTATTCTTTTACTTCTTTATTTACCGCAAAGCTATAAATATATTTCTAATTAATCGGCTGTTGAATGAGTTTTTTGAAAATAAATCTTTTCCATATTAACAATATTTGTGTGAATAAAAACTGATACTCTACTTAATTTTAGTAGATTTGCTTAAAATTAGTAGATTGATAATCAATATAAAAGAAAGTAAGATGGAAAGATTGACACAACAAGAGGAAGAAGTGATGATTTACTTTTGGAAAATGGGACCGAGTTTTATCCGTGAGATACTGAATGAAATGCCGGAGCCCAAGCCGCCATACACAAGCGTTGCCTCTGTGGTCCGTAACTTGGAGAAGAAGAAGTTTTTATCTCCTTTTAAGTTAGGAAACTCTATTCAGTATCATGTATTGGTGAAAGAAAGTGATTACAAACGTAGCTTCATGAATGGAGTAGTGAGCAACTATTTTACGGGTTCGTATAAAGAAATGGTTTCCTTTTTTGTCCGTGACCGTAAAATCAGTAAAAAAGAACTCGAGGATTTGATCAACATTATTGAAGATGAAGAATCATAAATCAAGATAGGTATGGAACCTTCAATTTATTTGATTAAAGTAAATGTAGCTTTGATCGTATTATATGCATTCTATAAATTCTCTTTCAGCAAAGATACGTTTTTTAGGTTGAGACGGGGTATGCTGTTGCTGATATGTGCCACTTTGCTGATTTATCCATTCATTGATTTTTCGGAGTGGGCGGGGTGGAACGAACATGCATTGGGAGAAACGATTACGACCGTTTACAACAAACTATTGCCCGAAGTGCTGGTCACTGCTACTTTACCTGCTGCTTCAACAGAAGTTGGAGTGGCAAACTGGCAGGCCGGTACATGGCTGTGGATTATTTATGGACTGGGATTTGCCATGTTGTTACTGCGCAGTCTGTTTGAAGTCTGTAAAATATGCCGTTCTGTAGCTCGTTCTCAGCGCTGTTCTCTAAAAGGAGTCTCTGTTTGTCGGTCGGACGAGATAGGAGAGCCCTGTTCTTTTTTCCATTGGATATTTATAGGTACGATACAATACCCGGACAAAGAGCTAAATGAGATATTGATACATGAACAGACACATGTTCGCGAGTTTCATTCATTGGATATTATACTGGCCCAACTGATTATCTTATTATGTTGGTTTAATCCGTTCTCTTGGCTGATACGCAGCGAGATACGTATGAACCATGAATATCTGGCGGACAAACAAGTGGTGATGTCCGGCTATGATAAGAAATCATATCAATATCATTTGTTGGGAATTAAACATACTTCATTGGCTGCAGCAAATTTCTATAACAACTTTAGTGTATTACCTTTAAAAAAACGAATAAAAATGTTAAACAGAAAAAGAACTCATAACATCATGGTAGGTAAGTATCTGATGTTTATACCAGTGGTTGCATTACTGTTATTATTCAGTAATTGTGCAAATAAGAAAACGGATAAGGCCCAGTCTGATACAGAAAAAGCAGATACGGTAGTGGCAGTGGAACCGGAAAAAAAGGCGGAACCTCAAGCGGAAGCTACATTACCTCAGGAGAAAACCGACTCTATTTATAGCGTAGTGGAAACAATGCCGGATTATCCCGGAGGGCAGAAAGAATTGTTAAGTTTCTTAAGTCGTAATATAAAGTATCCGACTAAGGCGGAAGAGAATAAAATTCAAGGTCGTGTTGTTATACAGTTTGTAGTCAACAAGGACGGTAGTGTTTCTGATGCGAAAGTTGTGCGCAGTGTTGATCCGGAGTTGGATAAAGAAGCTCTCCGTGTAGTTAATTCGATGCCTCAATGGAAACCGGGAATGCAGAAGGGTGAGGCTGTATCTGTCAAGTATACAATTCCTATAGCATTCAGACTTCCATAAAGACAAAGGTTCTGTTCACCACGATTTATAGAAGCAACTGCAAGGATTACGATTGAGAATGTAGGTATTAGTAAAACGGACCTTGCAAATTTCTGTAATTCGTGGTGAAAAGAACTTTTATCGCATTAATTATTGTTTTGATAATTTCCTCGAACGAGAAATATGCTCTATCTTTGTCCCTATATATTGCTTCCGCTTTTATAGAGATACCGTATGAGGAAAGGATTTCTTTATTTACTTACTTTTGTCATTACCCTTCTGTCGTTCGCTTCGTGCACTGCCACTAAGTATGTGCCGGATGGTTCTTATTTGTTGGATGAAGTCAAGATTCATACAGATCAGAAAAATGTCCGTCCCTCTTCCTTACGAATGTATGTGCGTCAAAATCCTAATGCGAAATGGTTCAGTCTGATCAAGACGCAGCTCTATGTTTACAACCTTTCGGGACGGGATTCTACCAAATGGGGAAATAAGTTTCTGAGAAGAATAGGGGATGCTCCTGTGATATACAGTGAGACTGAAGCGCAGCGTTCGCAGGATGAAATCACGAAGGCAATGCGCAATATGGGCTATATGGCTGCTACCGTGAAGCGTTCGACTAAGATAAAAAAGAAGAAGATCAAGTTATACTATGAGGTGACGGCAAGAGATCCTTATATTGTCAGTTCGTTGAAGTATGACATTCATGACCCTAAGATTGCAGAGTTTCTGAAACAGGATTCCGCCAAAAGTCTGCTGAAAGAAGGGATGATATTTGATGTGAATGTGCTGGATGCAGAGCGTCAGCGAATTACCGACAAGCTGCTCCGTAATGGTTATTATAAATTCAATAAGGATTATGTCGGTTATACGGCAGATACGGTTCGGGGTACTTATCAGGTAGACCTGACCTTGCATTTACATGCGTACAGAGCTCATGTGAACGATTCGGTGAAAGCACATCAGCAATATTGGATAGATAAGATTAACTTTATTACGGATTATGATGTACTGCAGTCTTCAGCGTTGAACAGCATGGACATCAATGACTCTCTTCATTTTAAAGGCTATCCCATCTACTATAAAGA
>OLXT01001039.1_pt1 | contig 10043 bp, 6 predicted proteins | sample 1673931 | NCBI WGS metagenome assembly OLXT01 (sample SAMEA103958134, study PRJEB25191) | human gut metagenome | reverse complement strand
GCTTTTTCGCAACAATGCCCGCGACACCGTTCACAAATATGTATTGCAACATATCCTCTCCGGTGTTCAAACGCGGTTCCTTTTGGCAGGGGAGACGCGATTCGAACACGCAACCAGCGGTTTTGGAGACCGCTGCTCTACCGTTGAGCCACTCCCCTATGCTAACTCTATAATTATACTATTTTCAATAAAATTTGTCAATAAATTAAAAATAATTTTCAAGCGAATCGGGCAGTCAAAATACCGCCCGATTCGAAATTAAATTTATTTCGCGTATTCGACGCTGCGGGTTTCCCGTATTACGTTTACTTTGATTTGACCGGGATAATCCAACTCGTTTTCGATTTTTTTGGCAATATCTCTTGCAAGCATAACGGCGTTTGCATCGTTCACCACCTCAGGCTTGACAATAACGCGGATTTCGCGCCCTGCCTGCATGGCAAAGGATTTTTGAACTCCGTTGAACGAATCGGCAAGATTTTCAAGTTTTTCAAGACGTTTTACATAGTTTTCAAGGCTCTCGCGTCTTGCCCCCGGTCTTGCTCCCGATATCGCGTCGGCAGCAGCCACAAGCACAGCTTCTATCGTCATCGGCTCCACGTCGCCGTGGTGCGCCATAATCGCATTGACGACTTCCTTGCTTTCCTTGTACTTTTTGGCAATATCCGCGCCGATTTCGATATGCGTCCCCTCAACCTCTTGGTCAACCGCTTTGCCTATGTCGTGCAGCAACCCTGCGCGCTTTGCAAGCGCTACGTCGCACCCCAATTCCGACGCCATCATACCTGCAAGATAAGATACTTCAAGCGAATGATTTAAAACATTCTGTCCGTAGCTTGTCCTGAATTTGAGACGTCCCAACAAGGTGATTATTTCGGGATGCAAATTGAAAACCCCCGAATCGAAAGACGCCGCTTCACCTGCTTCTTTTATAGTTACGTCCATCTCCTTGCGCACTTTTGCAACCATTTCTTCAATGCGCGCGGGATGTATTCTGCCGTCCGAAATAAGCTTTTCTATTGCTATTCTCGCAATTTGCCTTCTTACCGGGTCAAAGCCCGAAAGTATGACCACCTCGGGAGTATCGTCGATAATCAGGTCAACGCCCGTGGCGTTTTCCAACGCGCGTATATTGCGCCCCTCACGCCCGATAAGCCGCCCTTTTATTTCATCGTTAGGCAATGATATGGTAGTGACCGTTATTTCCGAAACCTGGTCCGCAGCGCAACGCTGAATTGCGCCGCTTATAATTTCACGGGCTTTCTTTTCGCCGTTTTCCTTGGCTTCCGCCTCGATTTCCCTTACGAGAGCGGCGGCGTCCCTCTTCGCTTCGGTTTCAATTGTGGATATAAGCAGCTTTTTAGCCTCGTCCTTGGTCATATTGGAAACTTTTTCAAGCTCCTGAACCATTTTTTCTTCGGATTTTTCAAGCTCCTGCTGCTTTCTGTTAAGTTCGTTCTGATGATTCTGAACGCTTTTGATTTGTTGCTCCAGATGCTCGTTCTTTTTGGAAAGAACGTCCTCTTTTTTATCCAGCGCCTCCTCTTTCTGAATAAGCCTGAATTCCTGCTTCTGAATCTCGTTTCTGCGTTCCTTCGATTCCTTGTCGAAATCCTGTTTAAGTTTTAAAACTTCTTCTTTCGCCTCTAGTATAGCTTCCTTTTTTAAAGTCTTGGCTTCGATTTTTGCCTCGTCGACAATAGATTGAGCAACATTTTTGGCTTTACCTATTTTTTTGTTAAGCACGAATCGCGTAACCAACCACCCGCCGCAGCCCGCCGCAGCAATGCACAATACGGGAACTACGATTAACCAGGCCAGGTGTACTTGAGCAAAGAAGAAATTCAGTGCGTTGAATGACATAAATTTCCTCCGAGTTTAAATTTTTAATTAAGAACGTCAATTTTCACGACCGGTTGCGTTGCGTAAAAATTTGCACACTCCGCTATATATTGTATATCTATTATTGCCCTCTTGTCAAGATATAGGACGAAACAAAATTTATTTTTTTCAGTCAAGTAAACGCAAAAGACAAAAAAGTGTCTGAAAACACTGTTCCAGACACTTTTAAAAGACAATAAATGTACTATGTATGAAATATTAGCTTGCATTTAGATTAAAATTGAGATACTATTTAACCTTCGGGGTTTTCGGATTCCGCTTTGCCTTTTTTATCCTCGATTTGAGCAAGCAGTTTATTTTTAATCTCCTCCATCACGGCAGGGTTGGCGGAAAGATAATTTTTGGCGTTATCTCTGCCTTGACCTATTTTCTCTCCGTTGTATGCAAACCAGGAGCCGCTCTTTTCCACTATATTTGCGGCGACAGCCAAATCGAGTATGCAGCCGCTCTGCGATATTCCTTTGCCGTAAACTATATCAAATTCTGCCGTTTTGAAAGGAGGCGCAAGCTTGTTTTTGACTACCTTCACCTTTGTCCTGTTGCCTACTATTTCGGCGCCGTCCTTCAACGTATCCGCCTTTCTCACGTCGAGCCTGACACTCGCATAGAATTTCAACGCCTTTCCGCCCGGAGTAGTTTCGGGATTTCCGAACATAACTCCGATTTTTTCACGCAGTTGATTTATAAAAATGACGCACGCATTCTTTTTATTTGTGATTGCCGCAAGTTTTCTAAGAGCCTGCGACATAAGTCTTGCTTGAAGCCCTACGTGCGAGTCCCCCATATCTCCCTCTATCTCGGCTTTGGGGGTGAGCGCGGCAACCGAGTCGACCACTATCAGGTCAACCGCACCGCTATCGACAAGATAATCGGCAATATCCAGCGCCTGTTCGCCGTTGTCAGGCTGTGACACATATAAATTGTCCAAATCCACGCCGAGATTTGCCGCGTAAACGGGGTCGGGCGCATGCTCCGCATCGATGAACGCGGCTATTCCGCCTTGCTTTTGCAGTTCTGCAATGATATGAAGAGAAACGGTGGTTTTACCCGAAGATTCGGGACCGTAAATTTCGATAATCCTGCCTTTGGGTATTCCTCCTATTCCCAACGCTATATCCAGCGCAAGGCAACCTGTGGGTATGACTTCTATATTTTTTAACGCAGCGCCCTCGCCGTATTTCATTATGGCGCCCTTTCCGAATTGCTTTTCTATCTGCAATATCGCCGATTCGAGCGCTTTTTTTCTGTCGGTGTTTTTCTTTTCGTCAGCCATTTTTTAACCTCTCTTATTTTTCAGCAATTTAATAAGTTGAAACAATGCGTTTTTTGTCGTTTTGACGCGCACCTGATTTCGGTCGCCGTCAAAAACATACTTGAATACATGGATACCGTGATTGTTTCCCAACGAAACGTAAACAAGTCCCACAGGCTTGTCTATACTCGCACCGGTAGGTCCCGCAATACCCGTAGTCGCCAACGCAAAATCAGTTTTTGCAGTGTTCAGTACTCCTACCGCCATTTCATACGCTACTTCCGAACTGACCGCTCCGTAATTAGACAATGAAATTCCGCTTACTCCGAGCCGCGCGGCTTTTGCCTCGTTTGAATAAGAAACAATGCCTTCTAGAAACGCCTTGCTTGCATTGGGCACATTTACGATTTTGGAGGCAACCATACCGCCCGTCAACGATTCGGCTATCCCAAGTGTTGCGCCAGCAAGCTCCAACAATTTGACCGCGACGTCTTCGAGTTCGCAATCCTCGTCGGCATAAATATTCTCTCTGAACTTGGCGTACACAGCCTCGGTTATTTTTTCTTTTACGTTTTTAGCTACCGAATGCGAAAAGCACACTGTAAGTTTGGTGTCGCACGCGAAGTCGGTTTCCACAAAAAATCTGACGGTAGTCAATCTTTTGAATTCGGAAAGACTGTGGATTATTTCGTTTTTTTCCGGACCGAAAATTTTATAAACGCTTACCGATGAAAATTTTTGCTTGGTTGCAAGATACGGCATTACGTAATTGTCCAGTGTATATAAAGCTTCGTCGAAATTGTCGGGCGCAAGAATAATATCGCCTCCGACATATTTGCCCATACTTGCACATTCGTAACCGTATCGAGGACTGAATGTGGAAAAATCTTCAGGAAAAAGCAACAGCTTTTCCATCTCAAACTCCGCGGGAGGTTTAAGCTTCTTTTCCTTCTCGGGCACTCTTATCAAATCAATCTGAGCCTTTTTGTCATAAACAAGCTGCCTGTCAAGAACATCCGCAACAGTCTCCTTTACAAAAAAGGACTCGCCTATGACAAACAAATCGGCAGAACCGCCAAGCTCGGCAGCAAGACAATCCTTCAACTGCTTTTCGGGGGCGGACAAATAAAGCAGCTCAAATTCCACTCCCGCATTTCTGAACCTTTCCCCCAAAGGTGTGCAGATTTTTAAATCCGATGTAATTACCTTTAACATTTTTTATCTTCCGCTCTCAGCAAATTTTTGTTGCGACAAATATATACTATGCCTGAAATAATAGTTAATATTGTCGCCAAAACCAACAATCCCAATGCAATGTAGAATACAACGTCGTAAAAAGTCTGCGACCATCCGATAATCACATCCTTCATTTTAAGAAACAACATCAGCGGCAATGCAATATCCTGCACAACTGTTTTGATTTTCCCGTAAACATTCGCCTGCATTACGAAGCCCTTAGCTGCTGCAATTTGCCTGAAAACGCTTATAAAAAGCTCCCTTCCGATAATAATTGACGCGCAGATATCCGTAATATAATAAGGAATAAACTCATTTTCAAGCACGCGAGCGCCTGTTGCCATAAAAAGCGCCACCGCCACCAAAAGCTTGTCGGCAACGGGGTCAAGCAATTTTCCAAGTTCGGTAATCTGATTTGTTTTTCTTGCGATGTAACCGTCGAGAAAATCGGTAAATGCCGCAATAAAAAACACCGCAACCGCAAGCAAAGCTCCGTAGTCGAAATTTATGTAAAAACACACCGCCATAACCGGCACAAAAGCTATTCGCAGCAAAGACAATCTGTTGGGTAAATTCATTTTGCGACCTCTCCCCGCAAGTCGTAATCCTTGAAATCCGTTATCGCCACGTCATAAAATTCGCCGATAACAAGCTCGTTTTCCGACTCTATATAAACAACTCCGTCAACTTCGGGCGTCTGAAAATAGGTGTGCCCTTTATAAATCAAAAGATTTTTTTTCGAGTCAAGCTCGCAGAAATCGTCGATTAGCACCTCGTAAACCTTTCCCACATGGCGTTTATTCAATATCCTTACAACCTTTTGCTGACACTTCGCAAGCTTTTGAAGTCTGTGCTGAGTCACCTTTTCGGAAATTCTTTCCTTCATCAGAGCAGCCACAGTTCCCTCTTCGGGCGAGTATGCGAAAAATCCCACGTTTTCCAGCTTCTGCTTTTCAATAAAACTTTTAAGCGTCAAAAAGTGTTTTGTCTGTTCTCCGGGAAAACCGCATATAAATGTGCTTCTGATTGAAATATCGGGAATTTCTGTGCGCAAATATTTAAAAAGCTCACAAATTTCCTCAAAGGATGACCTGCGGTTCATGCTTTTCAATATATCGTTGTGCACGTGCTGCAACGGTATATCCAGATACTTCACGATTTTAGGGTTTGAAGCAATTTCCTTTATCAATGCTTCGTCGATTTCCTCCGGATAGCAGTAAAGCAGCCTAATTCTTCTTACTTGCTCTATTTCGGAAAGACTGCGCAGCAGTTCTGTCAGTTTGGGCGAATTATACAAATCCGCGCCGTATCTCGTGACGTCCTGCGCAACAAGAATAAGCTCCCTGACTCCGCTTTCCGCCAGCTGTTTTGCTTCCCCGACTATGTCCGACATGGTGCGGGAACGAAAACGCCCCCTTATGTAGGGTATAAGGCAATAACTGCAATAGTTGTCGCAGCCGTCCGCTATGCGCAAATAAGCGTAATGGGAGGGAGTTGTAAGCACCCTTTTCCCCGACGAAATTCCGTTGCAGACTTCAACGTCGTAAAACCGACTGTCGGCGTTCAAGACTTTTTCAACGATTTCTCCCATTTTTATATAGGAATCCACTCCGCAAAATGCGTCAACCTCAGGCAACTCCGGCAAAAGCTCTTTACCAAATTTTTGCACCATACAGCCCGTAACAATTATTTTTTTCCCGCTGTTTTTGAGCTGAGCCGCTTCGAGTATGGCGTCTATCGATTCTTTACGGGCGGCTTCGATAAAACCGCACGTATTTATTATTATAACGTCTGCTTCGTTTTGCTCCGAGGTAAGTAAAAATCCCTTTTCTCTTATGCTTGCCAGCATTATTTCGCTGTCAACGCGATTTTTGTCGCATCCGAGCGAAATCACACCCACCTTTATCATCAATCGTCACCAAACAAATTGTTGTATTCTTCCATAGTAATCAGCATTTGGCGGGATTTCATTCCGTCGTATCCGCTGACAAATTGTTTGCGCTCCATATCCTCGACAATTTTCCCCGCTCGATTGTAACCGATGTTGAATCTTCTTTGCAGCATGGAAATGGACGCGCTGTTTTTTTCGATGCAGTATTTCAATGCGTCGTAAAAATACGGGTCGGTCTCCTTGTCCTCTCCCTCGCCGCCGGCGCCCTGCTTGCTGTGCGTAATTTTCTTGATTGCGTTGTCGTTGTAGTGAGTTTCGTTGTGCTCTTTGAGATAAGACACAACCTCAGTAACCTCTTCCGTAGAGATGAAAGAACCCTGCAAACGCACAGGCTCGGGAGACGCTTCGGACATAAACAGCATATCACCTTTGCCCAAAAGCTTTTCCGCGCCGCCCTGCGCAAGTATTGTGGAAGAGTCTGTCGGAGTGGGCAGCTTCAACGCTATACGCGTTGCGATATTGCTTTTTATATCGCCCGTAATGACATTGACCGACGGTCTCTGCGTAGCAAGAATAAGGTGTATGCCCGCAGCTCTCGCTTTGGCGGTCAGCTTCTTTATTTTCGCTTCCACCTCGTTTTTGTTGTACATCATAAAGTCGGCAAGCTCGTCGATAACCAGCACGATTCGGGGCAATCTTTCGGTAAGATTCGGGTCGACGACGGCATTGTAGCTGGCAATGTCCCTCACACCCGTTTCGCTGAAAATGACGTATCTGCGTTCCATTTCGTCAACCATCCACTGCAAAGCCTTCAAAGCCTTTTCATTTTCGCAGATGATTTCGTCAATAAGAAGATGCGGCAATCCTTCATAGGTTGTAAACTCCACCTTTTTGGGGTCAATAAGGATAAACCTCAGCTCTTCGGGCGAATATTTGTAAAGCAGGCTGACTATGATGCCGTTGAGACATATACTTTTTCCGCTGCCTGTGGAACCCGCAATCATGAGGTGCGGCATATCCGCAAGGTCCGCCATGACCTTTCGTCCCGCAATATCTATGCCGACGACAAAGGTCAGAGCGCCTTTTGCCTGCCAAAACTCGTCGCTGTCTATCATGACTCTGATAGGCACCTTCACGCCTTTTGAATTGGGAACCTCTATGCCGAACAGATTTTTTCCCGGTATCGGCGTCTGCAAACGCACTCCTCCCGAAGACGAGGACAGTCTCATGGCAATGTCTTCGTCGAGAGATTTGATTTTTCGCACAGAAATGCCGGGAGCAAGCTCCAACTCATAACGGGTAACCGTGGGACCGTTGATTACGTTGACGACCTTGGCGTCTATTTTAAGACTGCTCAACGTATCTTCCAGCGCTTTTGATTTCTGCGCGTTGGTCTCCGCGTTTACGTCAAGCTTCATGGGCGAGTCGTCCAGAATTTCAACCGGCGGCTTGTCGTAGGGCTGATAAATATGAACGGTATGCTCTTCTTTCTCCTCCTTTATGCCTATGCCGATTTGAACGCCTTTGGACTTGGAACCGGAAACGAAAGGCTTTTCGGTAAACCTTATGTCCTTCTTTTCCACCTCGATTGCTTTCGGCTCCGAAGGAGTTTCCTCGATATTCAGCTCCAACGAAGAAAATTCAATCGGAGCTTCGTCCTTGTCGTCATCGAATTTCGGTTGCTCGGATATAAAAGACTCCGTCTCTTTTTCTGAAAGTTCCGATTTTTCCTTTGAATCGTGCGTTTCATCCGCGAGAATAAAATCTTTTTCTTTTTGTTCTACGACGCGGATATCGTTTATTTCATCCTTAGGCGGCACGGACGCATCGTATCTCTCGGCGGATACCTCCATGAAAACGTGTTCTGTTTCGGGAGCAAACTCCTCTGCCGGGCTTTCGACGGTTTCGGCGGGAATTTCGGTTTTTTCTTTTCCGTAAACTCCCTCTCTTATTTGCCTGCTTACCTCGTCGCCGTTTATTATCGGTGCCTTATTGTTCCCCAAGCCGTCCGATTTAAGGGTACGCAAATCCTTTGCAAGACTTTCCTTGCGCTGACGAACAAGCTTGTCCTCCTCTCGCACCGTTTCGGAATAATAACTGTTTCCGTCTGTTCTGTGCGGAAGAGCGTCCGTATCGTGGATGATTTTAGGCGGCGCCGTCTGTCCGGCTCCGTTGCCGTATGATATATGCGCGGTATCGAATCTGTTTTGCACGCTGTTCTCCGTCGGGGAGGAAAAAGTTTCCTTTTCTCTCAGCAAATCCAAATCGCCGAACAGCTGTTTTCTCGCAAGTTCTCTCGAATCGGGCTGACGGGTCGCTTTGGCGACGGATTCACCGAAAAATTCCGTTTTATCCGATTCGGAGCTGTCAAAAGCAAGCCTCTGCGCCAGCTCCTCCTTTGTGGGGATTTCTATTTCAACGGTGTCGCCCGACTCTTTTTCCGCCGCTTCTCCTTTTGCGCGCTTAAAGAAAAAGTCCATTGCGACGATTATCGTCGCAATCAGTGCAAGCGTCAAAAAGATATAAGTGCCCCAACCCTTTATATAACTGTACAGCGGGTATATGAAAATACCGCCGAAAGCGCCTCCCATGGTTACCATTGTATCTCTGTAATAAAAACAAGCGTCGAGATACTCCGTATAGCTGCGTTCGCTTATCAGAGAGGAGGAGGTCATGGCATGTACAAGGAGAATTATAATAAAATACATAAACGCGAAATTGACTATATAGCGCGGTTTCACGTTTACGGATTTGTTCATAATAAAGAAAATTCCCAACAAAAGCGCGGCAAGAAAAATGCCGTACGCAGAAATTCCGAAGCAGCCGATAAGCGCTCCGGAAACGGCGGGAACCAACCCGGTTACCATAAAAATCAGCAGCAGGGCTGCGACGGAGGTAATGCAGATACCTACGATTTGTTTGGGGTTCAGCTTTTGTTTTTTCATCTTATCTGTCACTTAAAATCAACTCCCCTTGACGTACTGTTAAATTATACAATAATAATCCGTTTTAAGCAAGGCAAATATTTTAAAAAAACCGAAAAAAGTTTTTCTCTTATTCGATGAAATTTTCTACGCAGCGAAAATCATCCGTCTTTTGTCCCACGTATACAGCCGAACACAAGGAAAAATCAAAGCATTTTTTAGCCGCCTCCCACACGCGCTCGGGAGTGATTGCGTCTATCTTTTTCAGTCGTTTTTTCAAATCGTAAACTTCGCCCGTTTTCAGAAAATAATTGGCATACGCAGACATAATCCCCAAAGGATTTTCCTGCCCCATAACCAGATTCCCTTTAAGCTGCTCCTTTCCCTTGTTGAACTCCGCCTTCTTGAAGCCCTCCTTGACAAAGCGTTTTATTTCGCTTTTCATCAGTTCCGCAAGCCTTGAAATGTTTTTCGGCGCGGTTGCGGCATAAACCTCCATGTAACCGTTGTTTTTATAAGCGGAAGGATAAGTATACACCGTGTATGCCAATCCGTTCTTCTCTCTGATAGTCTGAAACAGGCGGCTTGACATACCTCCTCCCAACATGAACGAGGCGATTCCCAACGCGTAATATTCGTCGCTTGCGAACTCCGCTCCCGGAAAAGCAACGGCAATATGCGCCTGCTCCACCTCCTTAAACGCATATTTAAACTGTGTTTCCGTAACTGCGGGAACAAGAGAAAGCACCTGCTCGGCGCGTTTTTTTGAAAATCTGCTTTCAAAGTATTTTTCGGTAAGGTCGCAGGCCTTCTCAAAATCCACGTCGCCCGTCAAGGC
>OLXT01001037.1_pt1 | contig 10053 bp, 10 predicted proteins | sample 1673931 | NCBI WGS metagenome assembly OLXT01 (sample SAMEA103958134, study PRJEB25191) | human gut metagenome | reverse complement strand
AGTGGATCTGGAGCATGTAGACTTTTCCTATTCGCCGGAAACAAAACTGATTGAGGATCTGAATCTGTCGGTAAAGCCGGGGCAGATCGCGTTGACGCGCACGCCGCGCTGCGCCCACTCGTTGGCCATGCACTTTGTCAGCATGATGACGCCCGCCTTGGACGAGTTGTATGCGCATTGCTGCTGAGGCAGGGGATTGACGACCAAGCCGGACATGGACGCGACGTTCACGATATTGCCGTGTCCCTGCTGCAGCATCCGGTTTCCGAACGTGCGGCACATGAGGAACGTGCCCGTCAGATTGACGCCGACGACCTTCTGCCAGACCTCCAGCGGCATCTCCTCGGCGGGAGCCAGCTTGTTGACGCCGGCGTTGTTGTCCAGAATGTCAAGTCCGTTCGGGAAGATCTCCCATGCCTGCTCCGCAAGCCGCAGCACGTCTTCTTCCTTCGAGATATCCGCTTTCAGCACCGTGCAGCTCACGCCCTTGGCGCGCACGGCGGCCTCCGCTTTGGGAAATTCTTCTTTCATCAGCCCCGCGATGATAATATCCGCGCCCGCCGCGGCCAGACCCTTTGCGATCTCCAGCCCGATGCCGCGCTCCGCGCCGGTCACAAGGGCGGTCTTGCCCTTCAGACTGAACCGGTCCATTGTAAAATCAGCCATATTTATAGATTCCTTCCTTCTTATTCCGTCGTAAACGAATAGATGGTCTTGCTGTCAAAGACCTCGCCTGCGCGCAGGACGCAGCTTGGCCAGTCCGGATGGTGGATGGCCACCAGCCGCGTTTCCCGCGGCAAGCTGCTCGTCAACATGAAAAAGGGTGAGCCTGTCCCGGACGACTGGGCGCTCGCAATCGACGGCAGCCGCACGACCGACGCCGCGCAGGCCTTCCGCGGCATTCTGCTGCCGCTCGGCTACAAGGGCTACGGCATGGCGGTGATCGTGGATATGCTCTCCGGTGTGCTCAACGGCAGCGGCTTCGGCGTCGCGGTCGATACGCCGAAGGACAAGCCCATCGTCGGCAGCAGCTTCCTCGCCATCAAGACAGAGGCATTCTGTGAGCAGGGCGAGTTCCGCCGCAATGTCGATGCTCTGATCGATGAGATCAAAAACGTGAAGCTTGAAGCCGGCACGGACGAAGTTCTCATGCCGGGTGAGATCGAATTCCGCGCCGAGATCGCCAACCGCAAAAAGGGCGGCGTTCCCATCCAGCCGTTCCAGATCAGCGAACTGAATGAACAGGCTGCACCGTTCGGATTCACATTTGAAGAATATTTATAACGCAGGAGGGAAAAACAATGGAGAAACTGGATCTGCACGGCAAGACAGGTTTTATCATCGCCGTCCGCGCGTGATCGACACCTATGAATACCATAACACCTGTGCAGAGGCCATGCTGCCGCTCGACGGCGATGCGTATATCCACGTCGCGCCTGCCGGTCCTGCTGACCATGTCCCGTATGACGAGGTCGAGGTTTTCCGCGTTCCAAAGGGAACGATGGTCACGCTTCGCCCCGGCGTCTGGCACCACGGCCCGTTCTGCGTGGATACAGACTCCCTGCAGACGCTCATCATCCTGCCGGAACGGCTCTATGCCTATGACTGTACGGTCCTGACCGCTCCGGAAGCCGATAAGCTTCGGATCGAAGCTTGATCCCCGGCAACTCATAATTATTGAGCGGCTGTTCAAAGCAGCCGCTCTTCTTTCTGAAAGGAAGCACTATGGATTACGCAAAGGAATCCCTTCGTCTGCATGGCGAATGGAAGGGAAAAATCGAGGTCACGGCGCGCGTGCCGGTCGAGACGAAGGACGATCTGTCGCTTGCCTACACGCCGGGCGTGGCGCAGCCGTGCCTCGAAATTCAAAAAGACATCAACAAAAGCTACGAGCTGACCCGCCGCTGGAATTTATGCGCCGTCATTACCGACGGCTCCGCCGTTCTCGGCCTCGGCGATATCGGCCCGGAGGCCGGTATGCCGGTCATGGAGGGCAAGTGCGTGCTCTTCAAGGCCTTCGGCGATGTGGACGCGTTCCCACTGTGCGTCAGGACGCATGATGTGGACGAATTCGTCAATACCGTCGCACTCATCTCCGGCTCGTTCGGCGGCGTGAATCTGGAGGATATTTCCGCTCCCCGCTGCTTTGAGATCGAGCGCAAGCTCAAGGAGCGCTGTGACATCCCCATCTTCCACGACGACCAGCACGGCACGGCGGTCATCACGCTTGCGGGCCTGACCAATGCGCTGAAGGTCGTCGGCAAAAAGAAGGAGGACGTGAGGATCGTCACGTCCGGTGCAGGCGCGGCAGCGATTGCAATCGTGAAGCTGCTCCTGTCCGCAGGCTTCAAAAATGTGACCATGTGCGACCGCAAGGGCGCAATTTACAAGGGCCGGGACGGCCTCAACTGGATCAAGGAAGAGATGGCGGAGGTCACGAATCTGGAGCATAAGGCCGGGAGCCTTGCCGACATACTCGTCGGCGCGGACGTGTTCATCGGCGTCTCCGCGCCCGGAACCGTTACCACCGAGATGGTCAAGACCATGAACAGGGACGCCATCGTCTTCGCCTGCGCGAACCCGACGCCGGAGATCTTTCCGGAGGATGCAAAGGCGGGCGGCGCAAAGGTCGTCTCGACCGGCCGAAGCGATTACCCGAACCAGATCAACAATGTTCTGGCCTTCCCCGGCATCTTCCGCGGCGCGTTCGACGTGCGCGCAGGCGATATCAACGAGGAGATGAAGGTCGCCGCCGCGCACGCGCTGGCAGAGCTCATCTCCGATGAGGAGCTTTCGGCGGACTATATCATCCCCAAAGCCTTCGACCACCGCGTCGGCCCAGCCGTCGCAAAGGCCGTTGCAGAAGCCGCCAGAAGAACCGGCGTGGCATATGCCGCTGCCGCACACCGGACAATTCTCTGACAGCACCGCAGAGCAGGCTGTGCCGCCGCACAGCCTGTTTTTTATAATTCCATCCGGGCGTCTCCTGCTCATGCAGACAGCACAGCCCCGCCGGGATGCAAACCCATCATCTTCTGTTTTTGGAAAAAAGATAGGAAACGCATCTTGAAAAGCATGCCCGGTTTGGCTTATAATAACGAAAAAGGCGGGTTCATACAAATCGGTGGATCCGCTTATTTGCGCAGCGGCTTTTGTGCAATATGCCCTTCCCGCTCAGTCGGAAGAAACAGAAATTTGGGAAATCTTTACGAAACAGGAGGAAGGAAAGATGGAGCTGTTTGAAGAGGTCGGCCAGACCCTGTCCAGGGCCGGTCAGGGCCTGGCGCAGAAGGCGCGCGACACCGCGCAGGTCACGAAGCTGAAGCTCGCCGTCAGCGAGGACGAGCGGGCGATCGAGGGCATTTACCTGTCCATCGGAAAAGCGTATTGCCAGATGTGCGAAGCGTGTTCCCCGGAACAGCTGCCGTCCGAGGCCACATCCGAGCCGATCGCGTCTCTGCTGACAAGCCTTCGGGAGCGGAAGCAGCAGCTGCTCGACAAGCAGCAGACCATCCGCGTCATTCAGCAGGTCATGATCTGCCCCAAGTGCGGCGCTTCGTGCAGCGCGGAAGGCAGCTTCTGCACCAACTGCGGCGCAAGTCTGCAGGAGGCAAAGGCCGGTGTGTTCAGCTGCCCGGCCTGCGGCAGCAAGCTCAAGCCCGGCGCGGCCTTCTGTACGCAGTGCGGCAAGCCCGTCCGGTAATATCAGAAAAAGAGAAAGATAAGGGGTATTGAAGTATGAAAACAAAGTCCTACACAAAGTATCTTGGCATTCTGCTTGTCATCGTGTCCGTTTTCACGCTGTTCTTCAACTGGATCAGCGCCGCGCGCTATATCAAAAACCTCCAGAAGACGGCTTCAGACAGCCTTGGCTTCTTTTCAGACTACTCCTACACCGACGCGCTGATCGAGGATGCCATCGATAGTCTGGATGACACGCTGGATGACCTTAGGGATTCCGCCGAAGATCTGGAATACTATTATGACATTCCGGCCAACAAAGCGCGCTCTGTTGCGAAAAAGGCTACCCGCATTTTAAAAACGATCAAAGATTTTGCGTTGTCGCCCTGCGATGCCGCGCTGATCTGCGCGGATGCCAGCAGCATTCTCCGCACTGCGGTAAAATACGAGATGATTAGTGAGAGCACGACCGATTCAGATGAGTACAAGCGTGGAAAGACGATCATGTTCGTTATCTCGCTGATATTCTGGGCAGCGCTCCTGCTCGGCATTGCCGCACTGGCCATGCGCGTTCTTGGGCGGTCGCAGAATCTGGACATCGCGTATTTCGCTGTGATGATCCTGCTGGCTCTTGCGGCGATCATCGTCACGATCTGGGCAAACGGCAAGTTGGAAGACAGCGTGCTCCGCCTGACGCTGTGGCCGTTCCTCGGTGTGCTGTGCGCGGTCCCCATGAAGCTCCTGCCGAATATCAAGGCTTCCGCCTACACTCCCGCGCGTGCGAATACGCGTGCTTATGCGCGTCCTTCCGCACCGGCTCTGACCTGCGCATCCTGCGGCAGCAGACTGGATCCGTCCGAGCGCTTCTGCTCCCACTGCGGCGCACCCGCTGCACAGGCAAGACCGGCTGCAGCCGCCACGATCTGCCAGACCTGCGGCGCGGCCGTTGACAACGGATATGCGTTCTGCCCGAACTGCGGTTCGCCGGTTACGCGGTACGCGCCGACCAACTGGGTCTGCCCGACCTGCGGCGCAACTCTGGACGCGAACACGCGCTTCTGCCCGACGTGCGGCCACCCGAAGATCTGAACTGCATAAAACGCCGGAGCCGCGATACTGCGGCTCCGGTTTTTTAAGCTTTGGGAAACAGGCGGGTCATTTCAGCTTGAATCGGATGTCGTCGCCGTAGAATTGGAAGAGACAATACGTACCCAACAGGCGTGAGGTAATCTGTGGCGTATAACGGGCGGCCAGCTCGCTCGGTGCAAGATTCGTAGACAGGATCACAGGCTTTTTCTCCATCAGACGGGTATTCAGAAGCTGATAAAGCACTGAAATAGTAAACTGCGTGGTCATCTCTGTACCGAGATCATCGAGGACCAGCAAATCGCTGATGAAAAACGCCTCTGTCCGAGATATATCCGGCCGCGGGCGGAATTTATCGTCTTCAAATGCGGAGAACAGCTGCCCAACGGGCGCATAGCAGACGGAAAAGCCACGGTCCGCAACGACGCGCGCGATGCAGGCAGATAAATAGGTCTTTCCTAGCCCGGTCGCACCAGAAAACAGTAGAGACTGTCCTTCTGCCGGAAAGCACTGTGCATAGCTCTGCGCCCGCCGGTACGTTGCACGCATCAGCTCGCGCGGGCTGCTGTGGCATTTTGCGTCATATTGGTCAGAATAGAGTTCCAATCGAAATTTTTCAAAGCTGTCCGTGCCGAACAGTGCAGCCAGCTCCTTCTTCTGCTCCTGCCGGCAAAGCTCCCGGAGGCATTCGCACATCTGCGCGCCCACATAGCCCGTTCCGCCGCACTTCGGGCAGAGCGGCTGGACGGTCAGATCGTCCGGCTCCAGTCCCTCGGCCTGTAAGATCCAATCCCGCTCCTGCTGAAGGGCCAGATTGTCCTTTTTCAGCTGCTGCATGGCGGCCACGGGGTCGCCCTGCCGGCGGAACGTCGCGGCAAGCACGTGCGCGGCGGTCCTGCGCAGCTCCCGATCGATCTCGCCCAGACGCGGCTGCTTTTCATAGATCGCCGCGATGCGGGCGCGGGAGGACTGCTCGTTCTGCTCGTTTTCGCTTTGCAGGCGCTGCATGGCGCGCTGCACAATGGCCTGAGAATATGCCACGGTCAATCCTCCTTGTTATTCAGCATCCGGTCAATAGCAGCAAGCTGGAAGTCGCTGAGCGTGTCGTTGTGCTGCTGGACGCCCTGCGAGAGTTTTGCGCCCGCGTAGCTGCGCTGCGGGGCACGGTCGCCGGATTCGATCTGGCTGAGGGTGGTGAAGCCCTGCTCGTGCCAGCTGCGCAGGATGGAGTTGCAGTAGGGCCATTTCAGCCCGCCGGTCGCCATGCAGGTCTTTTCATAGGCAAGGCCGATTTCCTGTTCGCCGAAGCCCCACGAGAGCCACGTCAGGATATAATTCTCCTCGCCCGTCGTCAGCCTGCGGCCCGTAATGCCGAACAGCTCCCGGATCTTGCCCAGCTGCGACTGCCGCAGAAGCTGGTTCTGCATATAGACCGCCGCCTGCTCCATCGTGTCGATGCCGTGGTCGGCCCAGTAATACGCTTCCTTTTCGATTGACCGCAGCGACGGCATCCGCGAAATGCCGCGCGAACGCTGCCGCTGGATGCAGTAGTTGACGAGGATCGAAATGACCTCGCTGGGAAGCCCCAGATAGCGGTAGATCGACAGCAGGATTTTTAATTCTTCATTGGACAGGACCCGTCCCAGCCGCCGCTGCGTCTCGCCGGTGATGGCTTCAAACTCGCGGCTGGTGCGCGTCTCGCGAATGACGTCCTGCTCGGTATAGACCGGGGCCTGCGACGCGTCGAGGTGTGTTCTTGCCTCCTGCGGCCAGAGCCCCAGCTGCTGGAGCGTCGCGCAGGCCAGATCGTACCGGGCCTGCGTCATGCGCAGCGCCGTCTGCGCGCCCGAAAGCGGGCGGTTCTCAAAAAGATAGAGATACAGCAGCGCAGCGTCGCCGTTGGCGGCGGCCAGCAGCCGCTGCGCGGCGTCGGCGGGGATGAGAAGCGGTTCCGCCAAGGCGAGCGCCCCCTTTCATAAAACCGGAATCATCCGAAATCAAACGCCAGATAGACATCCGGCATACGTGCATCCGAAAGCCATTTGCACATGGCAAACGGCGTGCTGCCGCCCACGGTGCGTACGCGGCATCGCTTGGCCGGAAGCTGCTTCAAAAGCGCGGGCAGGACAGAACAGTCCGGCAAGATCTCGTCCACGACGAGTGTCTCGCCGTCCGGATGTGCGCAGGCGCAGCCAAAGTGGCTGCCGAGTTCCAGCCGGTAAAAGCCGGACATAGAGGCTTGATAGCGTAGATCGACAAGCGAATAACGCACGTGCGGCGCGTCATAGAGCACAGTTTCGCGCAGGCCCGCGTACTCGGTCGGACTCAGCGCCTCGCATACGCCCCGCGCCTCCGGCGCGCCGCCTTCATCGAAAAAAGCCGCGTTCTGCGAGACGAAGCCCAGCGTCTCATAATACGCGCGCAGCGCGTCCGTCGCCGGGACGAGCGTCAGGCAGTCGAAATACCGCTTTTTCAGCTCCTTTTCCGCGTAGGCCAGCAGCTTCGCGCAGATCCCGCGCCGCCGGAAGTCTGGGTGCGTAGTCACGGCATACAGATAGGCCGAGCGGCAGCTTTTTTCGCCCCACGCAAGCTCCTGCGGCAGGGCGTAGGCGGCGGCAATGACCTTGCCGTCCTCTTCTGCACAGAAGCCGGTCGCGGTGGGATAGGAAATGGCGAAAAACGCCTCGATCTCCTGTTCCGTGTCGCCGAAGCCAAGCGCCCAGAGCGCCTTCAGCTGCGGCAGATCGCCGGGGTTTGTTTTGCGGAAGCGCATCGGTCAGTTCTCCTTCCAGTCGGCTGTGTATTTTTCCAGCAGCACCGTCGGCTGGTACGATTCCTTCGCGCGGCGCAGGCCCTCGGAGCCCATGTCGTCCTCGCGGTTGAGAAAGCGCACCTCGGGATATTTTTCCGCGATCATGCGGGAAAACTCGCGGTTGATCATGGCGTAGGCCCCGTTCACATCCGGGAACGCCTTTTCAAAGCCGACGTCATAATAGTCCCGGTTCATGCGGCTGCCCATGGAAAAGGCGATGATGCGTTCGCCGTCGGACAGCAGCAGGCCGTCCATCTCCAGCTCGTCAAAATGGTCGAACGCGCGCTGCAGCGCGGCCTTTTCCAGCTGCAGCTGGTCAAGTTCCTGCGCGTTTACGGCAGGTTCATGCGTCTCATACCAGATGCGCAGCATCTCATGGCACTGCGGAAGATTTTCATCGGTAATGGGAGCCGTGAACCAGTCGGGGAATTCGTCTTCAAAGCGGTTGCAGTGGTTGCGCTTGGACTGCAGCTTCTTGCCGTGCAGCTCGGAAAGCTCTTCGACGGTGTAGATATAGTCGTAGGAATTGCGGCAGGCGGTAAACTCAAATTTGCCCGGATAGAGCGCTTCGAGTTCCGCGCGCGTTTCGTTCGTCAGACTGCGCAGGCGCATGGGATTGCCGCGTTCGGCCGCGTCGGCACGGATGGCCTCAATGGCCTCGCGCAGATCGCCGGTCCCGGCGGGGTAGAGATAGACCTCGCGGCCGCGCCACGGCGCGTGCTGGGTCAGGCGCTCCCCCGCCCGTCCAAGCTCGCCGAAATAATCTGACCAGAGATACATACAGCTGAACGCGTACTCCGCGCCGGGATAGGCGCAGCGTTTCAGGATTTCATGCGCCCACGCGCGGTCGGCGGCCTCCGCCTTGTGAAAAGAGATCATAGAAAAATCGGAACTCCTGTCTGTAATATGATAAAAAATCGATTCATTGTCAGTATACCACGAATGTCAAATATTTCGCAACAGCGTTGACAAAAATACGGGAAAAGGATACAGTATAGAGTAACAGCCCCTCTTTCATTCGGAGCGGGCAGAAAAGAGGAAAAATATATGTGCGAAGTATGCAAGAAACCGTTTTATATCACCACGCCGATCTATTATCCGTCGGATAAGCTCCACATCGGCCACACCTACTGCACCGTCGCGACCGACGCCATGGCGCGGTACAAGCGCCTGCAGGGCTGCGACGTCATGTTCCTGACCGGCACGGACGAGCACGGCCAGAAAATCGAGGACAAGGCGAAGGCCGCAGGCGTCACGCCGCAGCAGTTCGTCGACAACATCGTCGCCGGGCCGAAGGGCATTCTCGATCTGTGGAAGCTCATGAATATCTCCAACGACCGCTTCATCCGCACCACGGACGATTATCATGTGGAGGCCATTCAGAAGATCTTCCGGAAGATGTATGAAAATGGCGATATCTATAAGGGCGAATACAAGGGCAAATACTGCACGCCCTGCGAAAGCTTCTGGACAGAGAGCCAGCTGGTGGACGGCAAGTGCCCCGACTGCGGCCGCGAGGTCTATGATGCCCACGAGGAGGCCTACTTCTTCAAGACCGGCAAGTATGCCGACCGCCTGCTGAAGTACTACGAGGAGAACCCCCAGTTCATTCAGCCCGAGAGCCGGAAGAACGAGATGATCGCCTTTATCAAGCAGGGCCTGCAGGACACCTGTGTTTCCCGCACCTCTGTCAAGTGGGGCATCCCCGTTCCCTTTGACCCCAAGCACACCATGTATGTGTGGGTGGATGCCCTGAGCAACTATATCTCCGCGCTGGGCTACGGTAACGAAAAATATCACGACTACGACAAGTTCTGGCCTGCCGACCTTCACATGGTGGGCAAGGAGATCCTGCGTTTCCACACCATTCTGTGGCCCGCCATGCTGATGGCTCTGGATCTGCCCCTGCCCAAACGGGTGTTCGGCCACGGCTGGCTGCTGATGAACGGCGGCAAGATGTCCAAGTCCGTGGGCAACGTTGTGGACCCTGTGGTCCTGTGTGACCGCTACGGCGTGGACTCCATCCGCTACTTCCTGCTGCGTGAGATCCCCTTTGGCAACGACGGCATGTTCACTAACGAGGCCCTGATCAACCGCATCAACAGCGACCTGGCCAACGACCTGGGCAACCTGCTCAGCCGCACCGTTGCCATGTGCGAGAAGTACTTCGGCGGCACCGTGCACAATGTGGCCGGTACCGAAGCCATTGACACCGAGCTGGAGACCATGGTCAACGAGCTGACCGCCAAGGTCACGGCCGACATGGACAGCCTGACCATCCCGCAGGCCCTGATGGAGATCTTTGCGGTCATCCAGCGCGCCAACAAGTACATCGACGAGACCGCTCCCTGGGCGCTGGCCAAGGACGAGGCCAACAAGGCCCGTCTGGAGAGCGTGCTCTACCACCTGTGCGAGGCACTGCGTGTGGCAGGCATCCTGCTGAACGCTTACCTGCCCTCCACCGCTCCCAAGAT
>OLXT01001030.1_pt1 | contig 10084 bp, 6 predicted proteins | sample 1673931 | NCBI WGS metagenome assembly OLXT01 (sample SAMEA103958134, study PRJEB25191) | human gut metagenome | reverse complement strand
TTTTACCAGCAATGACCTCTTTTAATGTCTCTTTGCACAAATAACGTTGTGCCAATTCCTGTATTTCCTGAGGCGTCACCTCATTCACAGCCTGCAGGGAACGGGAGAAATAGAGATCATCCAGCCCGGAAGTAGCAATGAAAATCCATGCATCCGATAGCGAGAAAGCCGATTCATAGCTGCGGCACATTTCTCCCAGCATATAGTTGCGCACCATGGTCAGTTCTTCCATCGGAACAAGTTCCTGATGCAGCTTGTCTATTTCGTGATATACTTCCTGTATCAGTGGTTCAACATATTCGTTATCCGTTTCTGTCGAAATGCCCAGCAAACCACTATCCGGATAAAACATAATTCCGGCAGAAATACCATAAGTATATCCTTTTTCCTCACGGATGTTGGACATCAGACGACTGCCAAAGTATCCTCCGAACAACGTCATCAGTACCCGTAACTTCAGAAAATCGGGATTCTGGCGGGTAATGGTAGTACACCCTAATTTCACCGCACTCTGCAATGCGTCTTCACGCTCTATGAAAATGCGTTTTTCGGCAACGGCGTTAAAAGAGAATTCCAGCTTTATCGCTTTCTGCTGATATTGACCAAAAGGAGTTCCGAAAGTATCGGTCACCCGCCGGATGGTATCTTCCGTCACCTTGCCTGACAGGAAAATAGAACAATTGCCCGAATGATAATGCCGGTCGTAGAAACTACGGAGAACCTCCGGCGTAATGGCATGGTAGTCTTCTTCCACAACGATTTGTCCACACGGGTGCTGTGCTCCGTAAAGAGTCTGCAACAGACCACGATGTGCCAGGAAATCGACTTTAGAAGTATTGACCAGGTATTGCTGGATATTCGTATCCAGAATGGTATGCAGTTCTTTCTCCGGAAACAGGGGTTCTTTCACCATCGATTCCACGACTTCCAGTGTTTTCGCCAGATACTTGTTCAGTGAGTAGACCGTGATATAAGCATACTCCGACGAACTGGACAATTCGAGCCATGAACCATAATAATCCAGTTTCTCCGCGATGATGGCTGCCGTATATTTCCGCGTACCCTCACGCAGCATCCGGTTCGTAAACAGTGCCTGCAACTTCTGTGACTGCTGCCAACGTCCTCCGGCAAAAAGAATATCAATACGGACTACCTCCTGTTCACCGGCATTGACTATAGCCAATGGGATACCATTCGGCAAAGTGGTCCGGACGGGAGGAAGTATATGGAATTTTTTCAGGGCTTGTATTTCAGGTTGTATTGTACGATCCATAAATCAGCTTCTGTTCTTCAAAAATTCTTCCGCATGTTTCAGATCTTGCGGTGTGTCGATTCCTATCGTTTCCACTTCACTGATACCTACCTTTATTTTATATCCATTCTCCAGCCAGCGCAACTGTTCCAATGATTCGGCCAGCTCCAGTGAGGATTGAGGGAGAGCGGTGATTTCCCTCAATACTTCGGTGCGATAGGCATACAGACCGATATGTTTGTAGTAGGTATGTCCTTTCAGCCAGTCTTCCCGGTCGGCATTACGCTGATACGGAATAATGGAACGGCTGAAATAAAGTGCATTCCAGTTCTTGTTGACCACCACTTTCGGCGAATTTACATTCTCCAGTACAGCAAACGGTTCGTCGGCTGTAAAAGGTTTTACTAACGTAGCAATCTGTGTAGTAGAGTCTTCAAAACAAGCCTTTACAGCATTCAGCTGGGAAGGCTGGATAAAAGGTTCGTCTCCCTGTATGTTGACTATCACATCAAAATCGCCACCAATCTTAGTACATGCTTCATAACAACGGTCTGTCCCGCTTTTATGATCGACGGAAGTCATCACCACTTTTCCTCCGAATGCTTTCACGGCAGCTTCAATGCGTTCGTCGTCGGTAGCTACATAGGCATCATCCAATACACCGGTCACTTGTTCGTACACACGTTGTATCACCGTCTTTCCTCCCAGCATAGCCAACGGTTTCGCAGGGAAACGGGTAGATGCATAACGGGCAGGTATAATTCCCAGAAATTTCATATCTGATTGTATTTTAATTCTTCTAATCCTTTCACGATATACTCTCTTTTCAAATCTTCCGGTCTTAAAATCCGGTCATCGTAAGAAAGCAAATCAATATCCAAGCTGACCTTTTCTTCCTTTTTATCTTCGGGACGGCGACCTGCGGACTGCTCAATAGCTTTCAGTTCTTTGCGCACCCTTTCTTCCTCTGCATCCGAAAAGAACATCGCCACCTGATTGGAGAATAATGCCGGACTTCTGAAGAATAAAGGACGTGTTTCCTGTTCGGAGGTAAAGCGGATGGTTGGAAACAAATCCACCAGTCTCCTGCGAGCCAGAAGAAGATTCTCTTTCCGGTTATAGTTACTTCCGATACAAATGACACACTTATGCACAACGGAAAATTTAATTAAACAAATCGTCCAGTCCTGTTTCTTCAAAGACCTCTCCGTCCGGTGTTTCCGAACCGGCACAAGGATCAAATCCTTCGGGAAGTTTGAACGTTTCCGTCTGGCTGTATCCTAAAGACGGATCGCCATAGACTTTCTTCATATAAGTTGCCCAGATAGGCAGCGCAGCGGCAGCTCCCTGTCCATAGGTCATTGTGCCGAAGTGAATATCACGTTCGTCACCTCCTACCCAGCAGCCGGACACCAATGAAGGAGTAAAGCCCATGAACCAGCTATCTGAGTTGTCATTGGTTGTACCGGTCTTACCACCCATATCAGCCGTAATTCCATAGCGACGTACACGTCCGCCGGTACCTTCGTTGATAACGGCACGAAGCATTACCAACATCTTATATGCACTCGAAACACTGATCACTTCTTCCATCTGCGGTGCAAATGTAGAGAGCACATTACCGTCACTGTCTTCGATGCGGGTAACGAACAGCGGAGCTACACGAATACCTTTGTTGGCAAAGGCTGTATAAGCACTGACCATTTCTCCGACAGAGATTTCGCAAGGTCCCAGACAAAGTGAAACAACGGGGTCGATCGCTTTGTTACGTACACCAAAACTATGAATCAGTCTCGCCAGGTTATAAGGATTCAGTTTGCCCATCAGATAAGCCGAAATCCAGTTGTCCGAATTAGCCAATCCCCATTTGATAGTTACCATTTCTCCATAACGCTTTTTGCTGGCATTACGTGGTGACCATGGACGCCCGTTCTCATCTATCAATGTCTGCTCTACGTGACGCACCTGATCACAGGGAGAGAAACCGTTCTCCATAGCCAAAGTATACACGTAAGGTTTAATAGTAGAACCTACTTGGCGACGCCCCACCATCGCCATATCATATTGGAAATAATTATAGTTAGGACCACCCACATACGCCTTCACATGACCTGTCAAGGGATCCATAGACATAAATCCCGCCCTAAGGAAGAATTTATAATATTTCAAAGAATCCATCGGAGTCATAATGGTATCCTTCTCTCCCTCGTAAGAAAATACAGACATTTCGTATTTAGTATTAAACGCTTTCTTTATTTCCGCTTCCGAGCATCCGGCTTCTTTCATAATACGATAACGATCAGTCTGTTTCATAGCCCTGGTCATGATGGTATTCACCTCCTCCTCTGTCAACTGATTAGTAAACGGAGCTGTTTTCTTTTTCCGTTTTTCCTTGAAGAAACGAGGTTGCAAGTATTGCGCCACATGTTCATAAACAGCCTCTTCCGCATATTTCTGCATGCGTGAATCAATAGTGGTATAGATCTTAAGACCGTCTGTATAAATATTGTAGTTGGTACCGTCTTTCTTCTTGTTTTTAGCACACCACCCGAAAAGCGGATTCGTTTTCCATGCCAATGAATCTTCATAATATTTCTGCATCTGCCATCCGCGATAATCACTTTTCTTCGGCTCCTTGGCTGTCATTACTCCACGCAGATATTCACGGAAGTAAGTTGCCAAACCTTCTTTATGATCCACACGACGATATTTTAAGACGAGAGGCAACGCCTTTAATGAATCAGTTTCCGCATCAGTCAGGTATCCCGCCTTCCGCATCTGGCCAAGCACCACATTACGCCGTCCACGTGAACGTTCATTAAAACGTTTCGGATTATAAAGAGACGGATTCTTACACATACCAACCAAAGTAGCCGCTTCCTCAATGCTCAAATCTTTCGGTTCTTTCGAGAAGTAAGTATTGGCAGCTGTTTTGATACCTACTGCATTATTCAAGAAATCGAACTTATTAAGATACATAGTCAGAATCTCTTCCTTTGTATAATAGCGTTCCAACTGAACAGCTATTACCCATTCAATGGGCTTCTGCAACAGACGTTCCATCACATTATCTGCCGTAGGTGAATAGAATTGTTTTGCCAACTGCTGGGTTATGGTACTACCCCCACCGGCATTCTTCTGCATCATCACTCCCCGTTTCACCAAAGCACGGACAAACGCACGGGCATCAATGCCGGAATGTTCTGCAAAACGTTCATCTTCGGTAGCAATCAGCGCACGAATCAGATTCGATGAAAGCTGGTCATAACCTACAAAAACACGATTCTCCTTACTAAGTGACCAAGTACCCAGCATCTTGCCGTCATCGGATATAATCTCGGTTGCAAACTTTAAATTCGGATTTTCCAATTCCTCAATAGGCGGTACATATCCAATCCATCCTTTCGCTATTGCGGTGAATATAAGCGCTATAACTAACAGTACGCCGACTACAAGAGCCCAAAGCACGTATATAAATTTCTTCCTCATGACATTTTCTAGTAATTAACGGTACAAAAGTAAGGAAAAACTTTGAGATAGAATGTGTTTCTAACAAAGTTCAACGAAATATCTTTTAATTCTTCGCTCATTTATTTTTTTTTCATACCTTTACACTCCGTATAAATTGTAATTATAAATACAAGCCAATATGGAAAATAGAAGTTTAGTTACTATTGCCGAACACTCGAAAGAGAAAATCCTCTACCTTTTGGAGATGGCAAAAGAGTTTGAAAAGAAGCCTAACCGTAAAATCTTGGACGGCAAAGTTGTTGCCACCCTTTTCTTTGAGCCCTCCACCCGTACACGACTCAGTTTTGAAACCGCAGCAAACAGACTGGGAGCCCGCGTTATCGGATTTACCGATCCCAAAGTAACCAGTTCTTCAAAAGGAGAAACATTGAAAGATACCATCATGATGGTAAGCAATTACGCTGACATCATCGTAATGCGCCATTTTCTGGAAGGTGCCGCAAGATATGCCAGCGAAGTCGCCCCGGTGCCCATTGTCAATGCCGGAGACGGAGCCAACCAACATCCGTCACAAACCATGCTAGACCTCTACTCCATATACAAAACACAGGGAACGCTTGAAAATTTAAACATCTATCTAGTAGGCGACTTGAAATACGGACGAACTGTTCATTCTTTGCTGATGGCTATGCGTCATTTCAACCCCACTTTCCATTTCATCGCTCCGGAAGAGTTGAAAATGCCTGAAGAATATAAAATCTACTGCAAGGAGCACCATATTAAATACAAAGAGTACACAGACTTTAACGAAGAAACCATTGCTGACGCCGACATTCTTTACATGACCCGTGTACAACGCGAACGTTTCACCGACCTGATGGAATATGAACGTGTGAAAGATGTATATATATTAAGGAATAAGATGCTGGAGCATACCCGCCCCAATCTGCGTATCCTGCACCCTCTGCCCCGCGTCAACGAAATAGCTTACGATGTGGATGAGAATCCGAAAGCTTACTATTTCCAGCAGGCACAAAACGGACTTTATGCGCGCCAGGCCATCCTTTGTGATGTATTGGGCATAACCTTGAATGATGTTATAGAAGATGCAAAAAAGTAAAAACAAAAATGAAGATGAGCGATAATAAACAAGCATTGCAGGTAGCCGCTTTGAAAAACGGCACTGTTATAGACCATATACCTTCCGATAAATTGTTTACTGTAGTCGCCCTATTGGGCTTGCAGGATTCTGACTCTAACATAACCATCGGAAACAACTTCGAGAGCAAAAAATTAGGTAAAAAAGGAATTATAAAAGTGGCCGACCGCTTTTTTACTGATGAGGAAATAAGCCGCCTTTCCGTAGTAGCCCCGAATGTAAAACTGAACATTATCCGTGACTATGAGGTGGTAGAAAAGAAACAAGTCCTGATGCCTGAGGAATTACGTGGCATCGTAAAGTGCGCCAATCCCAAATGTATCACCAACAATGAGCCAATGACCACCCTGTTTCATGTAATTGACAAAGAACATGGAATCTTGAAATGTCATTACTGCGAAAAGGAACAAAGTAAAGAAGGTATCAAACTACTGTAATGAATATGAAACAAGACTGGAAACCGGGAACTATGATTTACCCTCTTCCGGCCCTACTGGTAAGTTGCGGAAGTACGGAAGAAGAATATAACATTATCACAGTGGCATGGGCAGGTACTATTTGTACCAACCCCGCCATGTGTTATATATCCGTGCGTCCGGAACGCCATTCCTACCCCATTCTAAAACGGAATATGGAATTCGTCATCAACCTTACTACCAAAAGCATGGCATTCGCTACCGACTGGTGCGGAGTGCGTTCGGGCAAAGATTATAATAAATTTGAAGAAATGAAGCTGACCCCGGGAAAAGCAAAAATAGTCAGTGCTCCCATCATCGAAGAATCCCCGCTCTGTATAGAATGCAGAGTAAAGGAAATCATCTCACTAGGATCTCATGATATGTTCATAGCCGATGTGGTAAATGTAAAAGCCGACGATAAATACCTGAATGCGGAAACAGGAAAATTCGAATTATCCGAAGCTAACCCGTTAGTCTATGTTCATGGCGGATATTTTGAACTAGGACCGAAAATCGGGAAGTTTGGCTGGTCTGTAGAAAAGAACAGATCACAGACCAAGGAAAAATCCTAAAAATATCTCATGAAGAAACTCCTTTTATTAATCGCTTTATTACTTCCTGCCCTGTTCGTTACAGCACAAGGAATAAAGAATGGTCTGAAAGAGGAACCTAAGATCAATGTGGGAATAAAAGGAGGTTTCAACTCTTCCATGTATTTTACCAGTCGGTTAGAACTAGATGGAGAACGAATGGAAGATGTACAAAATAATTATAAAGTAGGCTATTTTGCCGCCATGTTTTTTCGGGTGCACATGAAAAGGCATTTCATCCAACCCGAAATTATGTATAATATTTATAAAGGTGAAATAGCTTTCAATAAAAATCAAAATAAAGAAAACACCCTTCCCGAGCTTGCTAAACTGAACAGCACGATTCACTCTTTGGAGCTACCTATATTATATGGTTATAGTTTTGTAAAAAGCAGGCCTTACGGCATGGCACTTTTTATTGGTCCCAAACTGGAATATGTATGGAAACATAAGACTTCCGAAGAGTTTGAAGGATTTGGATATTCTGGTATAAAAGAAGAATTACACCCCATTAATATAAGTTCTGTTATCGGATTAGGAGTAAATATTGCTAATATATTCTTTGATTTCCGGTATGAAATCGGACTCACCAATATCTCTAAATCAATCATTTATGAAAAAGACACAGATGGAATAATGTCCCAAGAAAAAGGTATCTTCATTAACCGACACCGCAATGTGCTAAGCTTCTCGCTAGGAGTTATTTTCTAAAGTAGGAAGCTTCCTCTAAGTAGATATCATAATGCCACATTTATATCCTTTTCTTTCCTCAAAACGCCCTTATCTTCAACTCTTTCAGCAGCTTCAGACCTTACTACACGACAAAAAGAAAGTCATATATCTTTTTTCCGTAACCTCACCAAATATTTTCCTCTAAATAATTTCCTTATATTCTAAAATTACTTAACTTTGTGAACTCAGAATCGAATATCGCACATAAACTTATTATAAAAAGAAATGAAAAGAGACGATTTGATTTTCGACATTATCGAAAAAGAGCATCAACGCCAGCTCAAAGGTATCGAGCTGATCGCATCCGAAAACTTTGTTAGTGACCAAGTAATGCAAGCCATGGGTTCTTGCCTTACCAACAAGTATGCTGAAGGGTATCCCGGCAAGCGCTACTATGGCGGTTGCGAAGTGGTAGACCAGAGCGAACAAATCGCTATCGACAGACTGAAACAAATATTTGGAGCAGAATGGGCTAATGTACAACCTCACTCCGGAGCACAGGCTAATGCTGCTGTATTTTTGGCCGTTTTGAATCCGGGTGATAAATTTATGGGATTAAATTTGGCCCATGGTGGTCACTTGTCACATGGTTCATTGGTTAACACATCCGGAATTATTTATACTCCGTGTGAATACAACCTGAACAAAGAAACAGGTCGTGTAGATTACGATCAGATGGAAGAAATCGCATTACGTGAAAAACCCAAAATGATTATCGGTGGCGGTTCTGCATATTCTCGCGAGTGGGACTACAAACGTATGCGTGAAATCGCAGATAAAGTGGGAGCCATCCTGATGATCGATATGGCCCACCCTGCCGGACTGATTGCTGCCGGACTGTTGGACAACCCGGTTAAATATGCTCATATCGTCACTTCAACAACCCATAAAACCCTTCGTGGCCCTCGTGGCGGTGTCATCATGATGGGTAAAGACTTCCCTAACCCATGGGGCAAGAAAACTCCAAAAGGTGAAATCAAGATGATGTCACAACTTTTGGATTCTGCTGTATTCCCTGGTATACAAGGTGGCCCGTTGGAACATGTCATCGCAGCCAAAGCTGTTGCATTCGGTGAATGTTTACAGCCGGAATACAAAGAATATCAAACACAAGTAAAAAAGAATGCAGCCGTATTGGCACAGGCTTTGATTGACCGTGGCTTTACGATCGTTTCCGGTGGTACAGACAACCACTCCATGCTGGTAGACCTGCGTACCAAATACCCTGATCTGACAGGCAAAGTAGCAGAAAAAGCATTGGTTGCTGCTGATATCACTGTAAACAAGAACATGGTCCCATTTGACAGCCGTTCTGCTTTCCAAACTTCAGGTATCCGTTTGGGAACTCCCGCTATCACAACTCGCGGAGCAAAAGAAGACTTGATGTTGGAAATCGCCGAAATGATTGAGACAGTTCTTTCAAACGTAGACAATGAAGAAGTAATTGCACAAGTTCGTGCACGCGTAAACGAAACAATGAAGAAATATCCTATTTTCGCTTACTAATCAACGACTTCTATCAATATACTCATAAAAGACTTTGGAGTTTTTGAAAAAGCTTTATCCTTCTTCAAGAACTTCAAAGTTTTTTATAAAACATCCAGACCATTTAAAAAGAGTAATAGAAAAGTATTTTTATCAGCATTCCCCACAGAAATCAGTATAAATTTCTACCTTTGCAGACAATTTATCCGTTAATGACGAATGAAAGGAACTAAGAATCTGACTCAAGGCCCTATCCTAAAGCAATTGTTTACTTTGGCAATGCCCATTATGGCTACTTCATTCATACAAATGGCATATAGTCTGACCGACATGGCTTGGGTAGGAAGAATAGGAAGTGAGGCAATAGCCGCCGTAGGTTCGGTAGGAATTCTTACATGGATGTCCACATCTATCTCTCTTCTGAACAAAGTAGGTTCGGAAGTCAGCGTAGGACAAGCCATCGGGGCACAAAACGAGCAAGCTGCCCGTGCATTCGCATCACATAATCTTACCTTGTCCTTACTTATATCATTGAGCTGGGGAGCATTGTTATTTATCTTTGCCACCCCTATTATCAGTATCTATGAACTAGAACCTCATATAGCCAAGATGGCTGTGGAATATCTACGGATTATAGCAACCGCCTTTCCATTCGTCTTTTTATCAGCTGCCTTTACAGGGATATTCAATGCCGCCGGACGAAGCAAAATACCTTTTTCCATTAACGGTATCGGACTGATTACAAATATAATACTGGATCCTATCTTTATCTTTGGTTTAAGCTGGGGAACTACGGGAGCAGCAATTGCCACTTGGCTGGCCGAAGCTACGGTATGCATACTGTTTATCTATCAATTGAAACAAAAGAAAATATTATGGGATGATTTTCGGTTATTTACTAAACTGAAAAAACAATATACACGCCACATTTTGAAAA
>OLXT01001022.1_pt1 | contig 10189 bp, 10 predicted proteins | sample 1673931 | NCBI WGS metagenome assembly OLXT01 (sample SAMEA103958134, study PRJEB25191) | human gut metagenome | reverse complement strand
GCTTGGCATCCAGATGGAGGGTCCGTTCTTCTCCGAAAAGAAAAAGGGCGCGCAGAACGGCGCGTATCTGAAAAATCCGGATTTCGGCGCGTTTAAACGGCTTTATGACGTGTCCGAGGGCCTCATCCGCATTGCGGACGTGGCTGCGGAGCTGCCCGGCGCGGTGGAATTCACGAAGCTTGCAAGTAAGCTCTGCACGGTCTCCATCGCGCACACCGACTGCACGTATGAAGAGGCTTCCGCCGTCTTTGACGCAGGCGCGAGCCATCTGACGCACCTGTACAACGCCATGCCCGGCATCCACCACCGCAAGCCCGGCCCCATCGGCGCGGGCAGCGAACGCGAAGCTGTGGCTGCCGAGCTGATCTGCGACGGCCAGCACGTCCACCCCAGCGCCGTGCGCATGGCCTTCAGGCTCTTCCCGGGCAGGATTTGCCTCATTTCCGACGCGCTGCGCTGCTGCGGTATGCCGGATGGGCAGTATACGCTCGGCGGACAGGATGTGTTCCTGAAAAACAGCGTCGCACGTCTTGCCGACGGCACAATTGCAGGCTCGGCCACGAATCTGTACGACTGTATGCGCAAGGCTGTGGAATTCGGTATCCCGAAGGAGCAGGCCATCCTCTCCGCAACGCTCGTCCCCGCAAGGGAGCTTGGCCGCGAGGCCGAGACCGGCTCGATCACGCCCGGCAAGCTGGCCGACTTCGTCGTCTGTGACGAAGCGCTGAACCGGAAAGCCGTCTATCTCTCCGGCGTCCTGCTGGAACCGTAAATACAACGACCCCCGGACGTACCGTGTCAGGAATGTCCGGGGGTCGTTTCGTGATTTTACTGCTTCTTTCCGGCCCAGAGCTCGCTGAGGATCGTAGAGCCGAGAACCAAGACGGCTCCGGCCAGACCGGCAGGGGAGAGCGGCTCGTGCAGAACGAGGGCCGAGAGGATCAGGGCCGTGATAGGGTCGAGATAGCTCATGAGCGCGACGGTTTGCGTCGGCAGGCGCACCATGGCCCCGAAATACATCGCATAGGGGATCGCCGTATGCGTCAGCGACACCAGAAGCATCAGTCCGGCGGACAGCGCCGTCAGATGCAGACCGGAGAAGCCGCCCGTCAGCGCCAGATACGGTGCCATGACCAGTCCCGCTGCGCCAAGCTGCACGATGGTCTTGTCGTATGCGTCCAGCGAGGTGAGCGCCTTGCGGTTCACGGCGGTGATGGCGGCATATAGAACCGCCGAGCCGACGGCAAGCGCAATGCCCGTCAGCGTTCCGTCCGGCAGCGTGCCGCCGTCCAGCACGCCCGAGACGAGCACCATGCCGCACGCCGCCAGCCCCACACAGACGAGCTGCCGCCACGTGAGCCGCTCGTGGAAGACGAACGGCGAGGCCAGGATCAGCATGACCGGGGCCGTGTAATAGCAGAGCGTCGCGACGGCGATGCTGGTGTAGCGGTACGCCTCAAACAGCAGCATCCAGTTAAAGCCGATCATGCCGCCGGAAATGAGCAGCGGCAGAAGAGACTTCCGGATGGCAGACAGGCCCGGCTTTTTCCCGCCCAGCCGCTGCAAAAGCAGCAGCAGAACGCAGCCCAGCAGCCCGCGGAAGCAGGCGATCACGCCGCTCGGCAGGTCGATGAACCGGCGCAGCAGGCCGATGGTGCCGAAAATGAGCATACTTGCTGCGAACGGCAGGCGGGCCGAGTGCTCTGCTTTTTCTTTTCTCATAGGTTACTTCCTGAAAAATGCAAGATTCAGATCGACGTCGCCCTCAATGCCGTCGACCGTGCCGGAGGCAGAATACTGCCAGAGGTCAAAGTGATAGGCAAACGACGGCGTATCGTTGTATTCAGCCAGCCAGAACGTGTACGTCTGCAGGCTCGGCAGATGCAGCTCCTCATAGCCGAGCTGCTGATTGAAGTAAAGCCCGGCCTGATAGCCCGCGTTCCGGATCTCGGTGCAGAACGTATCGGTCACGATGGTCAGCGACGCCAGATCCATGGTGTCGCTGCGCGCCTCCGAGCCGATCTTTTCCCAGTCGAAGAAGACGGGGAAGGCGAGCAGGTACCCGGAGATCTTGTCCAGCACGAACCGGGCCTCCTCCCGCGCCTCCTGCTCGTCGATGGCCTGCGAGAAGAAATACACGCCCACGTCAAGCCCGGCGTCAATGGCCCCCTCCAGATTCTGCTCGAAATACGCGTCCTCCTGAATGGTGCCCTCCGTATACCCGCGGTAGCCCACGCGGAGAATGACGAACTGCACGCCGCTGTCCGCGACGCGCTGCCAGTCGATCTCCTGCTGGTGCGCGGAGACGTCGATGCCGACCTGGCTGGTTATGGTGTCGCTTTCATAGCGCAGGAAGCCGCCGTCCATATAAAAGCAGGACGGATCATATGTATTTTCCGGAATTTCCTCCGCCTTGTCCACGGCGCTCGGCTCGATCGGCGTGAGCTGCTCGTGATCCTTCGCGCTGACGGTCGCGTTCGTGCCGTAGTGGAGCAATCGGCCCAGCAGGGCCGTCAGCCCCCAGATCACAAGCGCTGCCAGCAGCACAAAAATCACGATCATCAGCGCCCGGGAGCGCCGCGCACGTTTGCTTGTTTGACGCATGAACTGATCCTCTGTAAGTAAATGATGTAGAATTATAGCATATTCTGCGGCAAAAGCCAAGCGGCTTGTCTTTTTTCGAAGGATATGTTATAATATATAAATTACACGACCCAAAGGAGGCAAACGCGTGGATAACATGGAACGCAGGCAGAACGAGGAGCTGCTGGAGGCGCGCAGGCTGCGCCGGCAGGAGCAGAAGCGCAGGCTTCTGATGCGCCAGCGGGTGCTGGTCATTGTTTTGCTTGTGATCGTGATTTTGTCTCTGATCCTCATTCTGCGCGGCTGCCGCAACCGGCGCGAGCACCCGGAGCTTTACGTCAAAAAGGACAATGCGCTGGAGTTGCAGACGGAGCCGGACGCGACCGTCAACATTGCCGCTGTCGGCGATATCATGATCACCGACGATCTGCTTGCCGACGCCAGGCAGCCGGACGGCAGCTATCAGTTTGCCGAAAGCTTTGCCGCCGTGTCCGGCTATACGCTCTCGGCGGATCTCGCCATCGGCAATCTGGAATGCAATTTCTGCGGTGAGCCGTATGCCGGAAAGCCGGATTACCGCGCGCCGGATTCACTTGCCATGACGCTGTCGACCATCGGCTTTGATCTTTTGCAGACGGCCAACACCTGCTCCATCCAGAACGGCCTGTCCGGTTTGCAGAGCACCATCGACGCGCTTACAAACGCGGGCATCGACCATGCGGGCACCTACGCAAGCCAGACCGAGCGCTCCAATAACGGCGGCGTCGTGCTCAAGACCGTCAGCGGCATGAAGATCGCGATCATCGCCTATACGAAGGGCCTCGGCGGCCTGCAGCTGCCGGAGGGCGCAGAGTACGCGGTGAATCTCCTGTACAAGGATTACAGCACGGACTATGAAAAGCTCGACATGAGCGCCCTTCTGGACTCGGTAGACGCGGCGAAGGCGCTGAAGCCCGACATCATCCTCGTCATGCTCCATTGGGGCAGTGAGGCGACACTGGAGCCTACCAGAACGCAGGAGTCCATCGCAAAGCAGCTGTTCGAGCGCGGCGCGGACGCGATCATCGGCACGCACAGCCATCTGGTCGGCAGAATGGAGACGATGGACATCACGACGGACGACGGAAAGGAAAAGACCTGCTTTGTGGCCTACAGCCTCGGCAACTTCTTTTCCAGCCAGAGCAGCAGCTATGCCAGCGGCTGCGAGGAATCGGTCATTCTGAACCTGCAATTCACCAAAAACGGTGAGACGGGTGAAACGGCGCTGACAAATGTGAGCTATACGCCCCTGTACCTGCTCGACAGCGGCAAGGACGCCGACGGCAGCCGCTACGAGATCCTCCCCATCCGCACGGCCATCGCCTCCGGCCTGTTCCCGAAGGAAACAGAACGCCTGACAAACGCCATCAGCCGCCTGCGCACAAGAACCGAGTCGGACTTTGATTCCGGTAAATAAGGCGAAGCGCCCGCTGCCATCCGGCAGCGGGCGCTTTGAAATATTGAAGCTTAGTGACCGGCGTTCATCTGCGCAGCGACTTCGGCAGCGAAGTCTTCCTGCTTCTTCTCGATGCCCTCGCCCTTTTCGAAGCGAACGGCGTCGACGAACGTGACCTTGCCGCCCAGAGCCTTGGCTGCGGAGGCCATGTACTGCTCAACAGACATGGAGCCGTCCTTGACGAAGGCCTGCTGCAGCAGGCAGTTCTCCTCGTAGAACTTGTTCAGCTTGCCGGCAGCGATCTTTTCCTTGACCTGCTGGGGCTTGGTGGCCATCTTCGGGTCGTTGTCCATCTGCGCGACGAGAACCTTCTTCTCCTCGGCGATGACGTCCTCGGTGACGAGGCTCTTGTCCCAGAAGCGGGGATTCAGCGCAGCGATCTGCATGGCAACGTCCTTGCCGATGGTGGTGGCGTCGATGCCGCCCTCAACCGCGAGGTTGACCAGAACGCCGATCTTGCCGCCGGCATGGACATAGGACACGGTGGTGTTCTTGTCGAAGCGGGCGAAACGGCGGATCTGCAGGTTTTCGCCGATGGACATGACCTTCTCAGGCAGAACCTCGGAGACCTTCAGCTCGGTGCCGGGGTAGGTGCAGTCCTTGATGGCCTCGACGTCAGCGGGGTTGTTCTCGAGAACGACCTGGCAGATATCCTTGACAAACTGAACAAACGGAGCGGACTTCGCGCAGAAGTCAGTCTCGCAGTTGACCTCGACCACAACACCGACACCGTCGATGACGGTGGCGTAAGCCATGCCCTCAGCAGCCACGCGGCTGGCCTTCTTCGCCTGAGAGGCGAGGCCCTTTTCGCGCAGATACATGACAGCCTTTTCCATATCGCCCTCGCACTCGATGAGTGCCTTCTTGCAGTCCATCATACCGGCGCCGGTCATCTTGCGGAGCTTCATTACATCAGCAGCTTTGATTTCCATAATCTTGTCCTTTCTCTATAAGGTTCGTAAATACAATTATTCTGCCTTTTCCTCGGCGGTCTCGGCTGCTTCAGCAACAACTTCGGCTGCTTCTGCGGGAGCGGCAGCAGGCTCCTCGTAGGGAGTCTCGACAGCGGCGACAACCTCTGCCACGGCAGCCTCCTCGGCATCAATCGCAGCCTTCACGGCCTTCTTGATGCGGGGCTTGCCCTCCTTCTTCACGGGAGCGTCGGCACCGGCCTCAGCCTCCTGCGCCTCCTTCTCCTTTTCGAGCTTGCGCTCCTCGGTGCCCTCGGCGATAGCGGCGCACATGGCTTCGAGAACCACGGCGATCGACTTGGTGGCATCGTCATTTGCAGGGATAACGTAATCAATGTCGGTTGGATCACAACAAGTATCTACCATTGCAAATACGGGAATATTCAATCGCTTGGCCTCCTTCACGGCGTTGGACTCCTTCTGCACGTCCACGACGAACAGAGCGGCCGGCAGACGGGTCAGGTCGGCGATCGAACCGAGGTTCTTCTCGAGTTTCGCACGCTGACGCGCGATCTGCAGCTTCTCACGCTTGGAGAAATTATCGAACGTGCCGTCGTTGGTCATTTTGTCGATGGTGGACATCTTCTTGACGGCTTTACGTATGGTGGGGAAGTTTGTCAGCATACCGCCAGCCCAACGCTCCGTAACGTAAGGCATACCGATAGCTGCGATCTTTTCGGCAACGATTTCCTTGGCTTGTTTCTTGGTGGCGACGAACAACACGCGGCGACCGCTCTTGGCGATCTGCTTGAGTGCGTTTGCCGCCTCATCGAGCTTCAGCACGGTCTTGTGCAGGTCGATGATGTGGATGCCGTTCTTCTCCATGAAAATATAAGGAGCCATTTTGGGATTCCACTTACGCTTCAAGTGTCCGAAATGAGCGCCGGCTTCCAATAATGTATTAAAATCTGTACGTGACATTTTAATTCAATGGTTTAATTTTAATTCTCTTTTCTTCAACTCTCCCGGTAGTGAACTGCGGTCAATCCGGAGAGTTTTCCGCGATCAGGCAACCTGTAAGTAATAGCCGATATAATAATATATAGGTAGTCTTGCCGGTTTGTAACCTGAATCGTGCTTGCCGAAATTCGGTCGTACGATTAACGCTTGCTGAACTGGAACTTACGACGTGCTCCGGGCTGACCGGGTTTCTTACGCTCAACTTCGCGGGGATCGCGCGTCAGGAATCCGTTCTTCTTCAGAACCGGACGGAACTCGGCATCGATCTCGCACAATGCGCGTGCGATACCCAGACGAGCCGCCTCAGCCTGCCCCTTGATACCGCCACCGTCCAGATTGATGGTGATATCGTAGTTCTCTGCGGTGTTGGTAGCCAGCAGCGGCTGCTTCACCTGGAACTGAAGGATGTCGAGCGGAAAATAGACTTCCAGCGATTTGCGGTTGATCGTAATCTCCCCTTTACCCGGCTTCACGAATACGCGAGCCACAGCAGCCTTACGACGACCTACGGTATTTACAACTTCCATAATTCTTACTTAATCTCGTTTAACTTAATTGCCTTCGGGTTCTGAGCGGCGTGCGGATGCTCGGCGCCGGCATACACCTTCAGATTCTTCATAATGGCTTCGCCAAGGCGCGTTTTGGGGAGCATGCCTTTGACAGCCTTCTCGATGAGAAACGTCGGTTTCTTCGCCAGGTAATCGGCCGGCGTAGCGAAACGCTGACCTCCCGGGAAACCGGTGTGTCGTGTGTAGACCTTGTCGGTCATCTTCTTGCCTGTGAGCTTCACTTTGTCCGCGTTGATGACGATAACATAATCACCGCAATCGACGTGGGGGGTGTAGCTAGGCTTGTTCTTGCCGCGGAGGATCTTCGCAACCTGCGATGCAAGACGTCCCAATACCTCGTCGGTCGCGTCGATGACAACCCATTGCTTGTCAACCGTAGCGGCGTTCGCCGAGATAGTTTTGTAGCTTAATGAATCCACTTTGTTTACGTTTAATTAATACTTATTTATCCAACCTCCCGCACTATACGGGTGCGCAAAGATACGAAGAAAATCCGCAAAAAGCAAAACGCCCGAAAAAATAACGTCAATATATTCTAAAAAAGCCATTTACACATTTTACAACAAAAAACCGCGCCCGGCTTCTTTCGTCCGAAGCCAAGCACGGTTTTTTTACGCATCCCCGGCGGTCACCGCAGAAAATCGACCAGTCGGCAGCGCACCTGCAACAAGATACCGGGCCGACGCAGAAAGCGTATCAACTACCGTAAGGTTTGAAATTCTTCTGTCCGTTATAACGTCCGATGGTCGGATCGACCAGTTTTTGCGGACGCACCTTGAACTCCACGGGCAGAACGTAAGAAACCCGCACGGGATAATCCAGACCGGACTCCTTGTCGGTCATGATGCCCGGAGTCCACTTCGGAGAATTCTCGACCACCCGCGTAACCGCTTCGGTCAGCTTCTCATGGGGCGAAGCAAGCACTTCGTCCACAGTCACGGATCCGTCGGTTTCGACGATAATCCGGACTTGCACCACTCCTTCGACCTTCTGCTCTTCCATATCGGCAGGATACTGTACGCGCGAAAGCACCCATTTCCAATACTTTTCGAACCCTTTATTCTTAAACGACGGGGCTTTTTTCAAACGTGCGACCTGGCCATCCGCAATGACCAGTCCCTCGGCCGGAGGTGTCGAAGTCGTCGTACCCGGGGCATCGGCCGGAGTTTGAGCCATCGCGGGTAACACCAGCAACAGGCTCACGGCATAAAACAGAAATTTTTTCATAGCATCTGTCTGTTGGTTTCTACATAAACAAAAATAGTGAAAGCCGAGAGACAACGGGACCTTGTTCACGGTTTTCCGAGGCGCATCCTATCTAAGACTATGTCAAAGATAGCGAGAGGTAAGAGCAATTGTGAGAACTTGTTCTCGAAAATTGCCGAACCGAATCCTATCTTCTACAAAGATAGGAAAAGCCGGATGCAAAAGCAAATTTATTTGCATTTTCCCGAGGCGGAATTTTAAGACGACTCAAAAAGTTAGGCGACAGAAAACACTCGAATATCAATTATTTATTCGTTTCATCGCAAGAAACAGGAGCCGGACGGAACAACGCAACCGGAACCGCCCCGGTCTGATCCCGGAATCCATTACAATACCAAAAGCCGCACGATCAAATTTCAAGCATGGAATCATAGCTGTTAGCGGAGCTTTTTGGATGCGTAACGGACCAAGTCCTTTCCGAAGAAAAGGAGCAAGGAAGGGGGCGAATTATAAACGCGACCACCGACAGCGAATAAGCGACCGTCGGATTCGTGCTGCGATCGTCGAATAAGGGTTTCTTAAAAAATATAATTACCAATAGGCACACCGCAGCCGATATAGGCGTCAGCAACCTTCTTTCCCAGGAAAAAGAAGAGGACCGTCTGCAAAACGGCCCTCTTCAATCTATAGAAACCCCGGACTATCCCAGGAACGACAGCAGAATACCTGCGGCAACCGCAGAGCCGACGACACCGGCTACGTTCGGACCCATGGCGTGCATGAGCAGGAAGTTGCTCGGATTGGCCTCCTGACCAACCTTCTGCGAAACTCTGGCTGCCATAGGAACCGCAGAAACACCGGCGGAGCCGATCAGCGGGTTCATCTTCTTGCCCTCCGGGAGGAAGAGGTTCATAAACTTGGCAAGCAGCAAACCTCCGGCCGTACCGAGAGCGAACGCAAGCACACCCAGCACCAGAATACTCAAGGTCTGGACATTGATGAACGCTTCGGCGGTAGCCGTAGCACCGACGGTAATACCGAGGAAAATCACCACGATATTCATCAGCTCGTTCTGCACGGTCTTGCTCAAACGATCAACCACACCGCACTCTTTCATCAGGTTACCCAGCATAAGACAGCCGATCAGCGGAGCGGCGCTCGGCAGGAGCAGCGAGATGATTACGGCAATGATGATCGGGAAGAGGATCTTCTCGGTTTTGGAAACCGGGCGCAGCTGCGACATCTTGATTTCACGCTCTTTCTTGGTGGTCAGCAGACGCATGATGGGCGGCTGAATCACCGGCACGAGGGCCATATAAGAGTAAGCGGCCACGGCGATCGGACCCAGCAATTCGGGCGCGAGGCGGGCGGTCAGGAAGATCGCAGTCGGACCGTCGGCACCGCCGATGATACCGATACTACCGGCCTGAGCAGGAGTGAAGCCCAACGCGTAAGCCCCCAGGAAGGTCACGAAAATACCCAACTGCGCAGCAGCACCGAGCATGAAACTCTTCGGGTTGGCGATCAGCGGGCCGAAATCGGTCATGGCACCGACACCGATGAAGATCAGACACGGGTAGATACCGAGCTTCACACCCAGATAAAGATAATCGAGCAATCCGGCATCCTGAATGAAGCTTCCCCAGTGGATATGTCCGCCGGCGAACAGTTCGGAATGGAACATATTCGCTCCCGGCAGGTTGGTCAGCAGCATACCGAAAGCGATCGTGAAGAGCAGCAGCGGTTCGAACTTGTGTTTGATGGCGAGGTACAGGAGCAGGAAAGCGACGAGAATCATCGCTATATTCCCCCAGGTCGCCCCTGCGAATCCGGTCTGATTGAAAAAATCGACCAGACTGTCGGACAATGAAATGGATCCAGCTGTTAACATCATATCACTTATTCGATAACGATTAACAGATCACCTTCCATCACGGTAGCGCCCTTCTGGACGTGGATGGATTTGACAACACCGCCGCGTTCGGCATCGATGTTGTTCTCCATCTTCATAGCCTCAAGGATAATCAATGTTTGACCTCTCTTCACGGTATCACCTACGTTGCACTTAACCTGCAAGATAACACCTGGCAGCGGAGTCTTAACAGCACCTTGTGTAGTAGAGGCTGCCGGACGAGTAACTACAGGGTCGCCACTTGCTGTTGTCGGTGCTTGAGCCGGACGTTTCAATGTAACCATTTGTTTCTTCGCCGGTTTCTCTAATTTTACTTGATAAGGTGTACCATTTACTTCAACATCTGCGATGTCATCCACTACAGAATTGATGTGTACTTTATATACGTTACCGTTAATGGTATATTTAAAACTTTTCATTCTTTGTTCGTTTTTAGATAATTACTTATGTGGGGTTTGACGCAAACCGTAGAGTTTTGAACTCCAAGGAGAAT
>OLXT01001010.1_pt1 | contig 10304 bp, 10 predicted proteins | sample 1673931 | NCBI WGS metagenome assembly OLXT01 (sample SAMEA103958134, study PRJEB25191) | human gut metagenome | reverse complement strand
CCCACCACGTTCAAGGCGGGGAGAAAACCGCAGAGCATAACGAGTACCATTGTCATGAGTGCCGGAACCATGTAGACTTTATAGTTCAGATGCGGGTTGAATTGGTATCTTACGGAAGTTGATACGCTTTGGGGTGATAATATTTGTGAGAGGTAGGAACTCCCCAAGCCGCCTTTTGTCCCGTTGACCGCGTTGACGGCCACGAGTGTTGATGCCGGGCGGCCGTTGGCCTGTTCCTTCTCAAATCCTCTCGGAATTTCCAGAATAATGTCGGCCTCGTCTTTTTCAATGACAAGGCCGACAGTGGCTACCTGCTCTTCAATGTTGAGCTGCTTCAAAATATCCTCAAGGTCGAATACAATAGCTTCTTTGTTGTTTGTATAGAATCGGATTTTCATAGATTTTCCTCCTGGCAACAATAAAAAAGGCAGGCCCTCGGTTGGAAGGTCTGCCAAAAAAAACAGTTTGAGAATTGCAAAAAGGTCATTGTGCGGCTTTGACAGCTGCGTTTATCATTGTGTAGGCAATATCCAGAAGTCGAAACGCAAGGACTCCAAAAGATAATGCTACCAGCAAAAAGCAAAACACAAATTTTTGTTTGTTCTCACCCTGGAAATAGTACATTCCAAAGCAGGACGCGATGAGAACGCAGAGAAACACAACGACCCAAATAAAATCAGCCATTGTCCTGATTTTAATTCTGCTGAGTCGGCGGGGTCTTGACTTCAGCAGGAGCGTTCGGAGTCTGATACTGAACATTCTGGCTCGGCTCTTTGGGAGTTTCGGGGGCCTGGTACTGAACAGTACTGGGGTTGTTCTGCTGTTCGGCTTTCTTTTCCTCATATTTGGTCTTGAGCTGAGAATAGGAATAGCCATCCTGCGGGATACCGTGATACTCATAATGGCCGAAAGCAAGAATCATGTTGAACACCGGATTCAGAAGGCAAAGACCAATCGTGAAACCAATACCTTCACCGAACGCAACAGCTTTCTTGTAGTTGGTGATAGCACCGATGATGAGAGCAACGACCAGGAACAGATTGCCGAGCAGCGGGATACCAGACAAAAGGCTCAGCACGACCGGAATCAGAAACAGCCAGCCATTGCCCCAGTAGAGATTGAACCCAATGTAATCGCTGTAGAACGGGACGATGGATGCCCAGCCAGGCTGCCCGGCTTTCTCGAAAATCTTCCAGTTTGCAACAATTTTGAGTACAAAATACGCCACTACCAAAAGAATCACCGTGTAGAGCATTCCGCCCAATAGATTAAGAGCGCTGTAAGAATTATACATTTTATATCCTCCTCTTTCGGCATATGAAGCCGGATTATTCCTTCACTAAGTTCTTCGCCTGTCGCTGCCGCTCTGCAAGTTCTTTGCCGCGTCTGACCAGTTCCGCATATTGCTCTTCGGTCAGCTTGCGAGGCGGCTTGATTTTGACCCATTTCTTGGGCATATCTGCCTCCATACACCAGTCCTCATCCCGCGTGATTTTAACAGCATCAGGGTACTCTTTGGCAAGCTCTTTTAGCTGTTCCATACGAGCTTTGTTGCAGGTGTAGTAGGATGCCTTCTTCTCCGCATCATTGAATGTGATGATGGTTTCGCGTTCCCAGGGACCATCAGATGCCTGCGTGGCCACTTTTTTATCGGGCATGATTTTTCTCACCTCAATCGAATAAAATTGCCGACATAGCAGAGCCTTCGCAGATATACCCGCTCGCCTCGGCCCATCTCGGCGTCATGAGCTTGCCATTTGCTTTCACAAGCACCATCTTCCGAGCAGAGGTATTCAGGAATTCCGCCGGAGCCCAGTTATTTCGCACAACGACGATAGCATTGTCGTCCGCGTTCTCAAGCATATGCTTCAGCTCTTTTACCGTCACCGTGTCACCTCCCGTTCAACACATCATCCAGTGCCTGCAAGAAAACTCTGGATTCCTCATTGATTCCGCCGCGACACAGAACTTTCGCAATATCATCAAATCCTACCAAGTACATATTTTCTTCACCCATGTACCCTTGCGGCCAGGGAACCGCATAGTAGTTGTGCGGAAAAGAACTTGTGTCATAGCCGACCACAATATATTTCTGGTCTGCAACATTTTTCACCGTCAGGATAGTCCCAAGCGGTAACGCGTCTTTCATGGAATGAGCAGTTGCAGGCATGATTCTCTGAATTTTCAAAACAGCACCTCCCTAATTTCTATTTTAAGAGAGTCGCACATTTGTGCAACAAAACTAAAAACAAAAAGCGGCCGCTCCAAAAGGAACGACCGCAAAGATACGAGTCAGATGTTATTCGCTGTGTTTACGCTTCCTTCTTATCAGCGTCCAGAATCTTCTTCAGAACGTCATTGAACAAGTCGTCGTGGAATTGACCAGTTTCTTCATCTGCTTCCGGAGATGTGAAAGCACCGTCTTCTTCAGCTGCATCCTGTACAGCATCGAAGACACCGACTGCGCCCCAAAGCTCATCGGCCAGATGGTCATAGCCGAGGTCCTTTACCAAACGAAGGCCGGGAAAGCCCACGGTTTCAACCGTGGGATGATAGGCCGCACCTTAGAGTTACTTTGGGAGAAATTTCAAAACAACTTTGTATATATTCATGTGTTTGTAACAACATGGCATCTAAAATATGATATAATAGATATATGAAAAAAGATTATAGGCGCACAAAAACAACCGTTTCTATGATAAATTATCACTTTGTGTTTTGCCCACGCTATCGGAGAAAATTATTTCTGGTGGATGGGTTTGAAGCTCGTTTCAAGGAACTTGTAACTCAAATTTGTGAGCAAAACGACATTGTGATACTGGCAATGGAATGTCATATAGACCATTGTCATCTTTTCGTGAATGCTCCGCCTACATTAAGTGCTGCAGAAATCATGAAAATTATTAAAGGAACCACCGGCAGGATACTCAAGCAAGAGTTTTTTCCTGACACGGTTATGCAAATGTGGACACGCAGCTATTTTGTAAGCACTGCCGGAGATGTGTCTACCGCTACGATTCAACACTATGTAGAACAGCAAAAAAAGAGAGGAGGGTAACTTTATGGCTTTCGGGAGTAAGAATAGCACGCCATCATTTGTATTGACATTGCCTCTTGATATAAGTCTCAACGAGCAAGACTATTTGTATAAGGAGTTCAAGAAGTGTGGTGTCATCTACAATCAGCTTGTGAGTACGACCACAAAAATGTGGCATCAGCTGCGCAAGACGCGCAAGTATCGTGAGTTGATGGCAGCTATTGCAAAAGCAACTCCCGACAGCGATGAGCAAAAAACACTCTTTAAGCAACGCGAAAAGATGCTTAAAGAATATCGTTTTTCTGAAGATGCTTTTCATAAGTTGGTTGTGCCGTACGCGAAGCACTATGCTATAAACTCCCATATAGCACAGGCAGTTGCCTCTGATGTTTGGAAAGCATGGAGCACTTTCTTCTTTAGCAAAGGAAAAGAGGTTCACTACAAAAGGTTAGATGATTTAGCAGCTATCTCCGGAAAAAACAACTTCACCGGTATCGTGCTTCGCCCGGCAAACCTCACTACAAGCAATATTGAGTCGGCTAAGCGCAAGGCACAAAAAGCCGTCGAAAAGCGATACGATGATATGTACGGGCGGCCTGACCCTAAAGACGATAAGAAAGTTGTTCTTCCTGATGAGGTAAAACCACAAATGGAAGCTGAAATTGCTGCCGCTATCGCAAAAATTAAGCCCACTATCGGAGAAGGCAACCTGCGCATTGTGTACGGAAAGTATGAATTTCCTGTTGTGTTGCGTAATCCTAAAACTCAGACAGGAAAATATCAGCAAGAAGCTCTCAAATGTGGAGTGAAATACTGCCGCATTACTCGTAAGTGGGTTAAGACCAAATGGAAGTATTATGCACAGCTTGTTTTGGAAGGCTATCCTCCCATCAAGTGCGACAATAGCGGTGTTGCAAAACATCCTGTCAAACAGGGTCGTGTCGGTATAGACATCGGCACACAAACTATTGCCTTTAGCGGTAAGGATGTTTGCGACCTCCGCGTGCTTGCTCCGTCTGCAAGAGCGCAAGCAAAAAGCCTCGTGAATGAAATCGCTTCTACGCTTCGTGCCATGGACCGTTCGCGCCGCGCTACGAATCCGAAATATTATAATCCGGATGGCACAATCAAAAGGTTGAGGCGGCAGCATGGGCAGAAGCAAAAACGCAAATGGAAATACAGCAAAAGGTATTATCGCCTGCGTGCAAAACTGCGTAATCTGTACCGTAAGTTGGCTGATATCCGTAAAATGGAGCACAACATTCTCGCCAACGAGTTGCTTGCACACGGCAACGAGTTCGTCGTTGAAGATATGAACTACAAAGCCTTGCAAAAGCGCAGCAAAGAAACAAAAATCAATCCAAAAACCGGTAGAACACATACTAAAAAGCGGTTTGGCAAATCGTTGAGTCGCTGCGCACCCGCAACGTTTATTTCCATCCTGAGTAAAAAAGCCAATCGTTATGGCGGCACCGTTATCAAGGTCAGCACTTTTGAAACAAAAGCCTCGCAATTTGACCACACAGATGAAAGCTATACCAAAAAGAAACTATCCGAGCGAATGGCTCGTCTTCGCAGCGGCGATATAGTTCAGCGTGACTTATATTCCGCCTTCCTGCTTGAACATATAGATACCGAATCCTTGCAATATAATATGAAAACCCTTAATTCAGCTTTTCCTGCATTTTTAGAAATGCACGAAAATACAAAACAACGCTTGCAGGCGGTTGGAAGTTCTCTTCCTGCAAGCATTGGATTCTAAGCAGTAACTTTCTGGGGGCTCGACACTCCCTCATTAAAGAGCTGCCTCGCAAGAGGTGAAACTCCCTTCGGAGGATGCACTTAAAAGAACTGGGAATGCAGAAAAGTATGTTGGTCAACCATTTTGGCTGGATGCTCGTCATGCGCTACACCCGTAGTGTATGATGGGAAACCGCATAACTCGCTGCCTTGTATGCGGCATGGTGATAAGCCTTGCCGCCGCCACCCGGGAATCCCACGATTTCAATCGTGGGAGGTGTCAATTCTGATTGTCTGCAATTCGCACAATTTTGCAGCAAAACAAAAAGGCCGCCCGCGTGATTACGGGCGGCTTAAAGAAGATTCACATTTCAGCGTTGAAAAGATTGCGGAGTTTATAGGTGATGTCCTCGCTGTTTCCGACAATGGAAGCTGCTTCATTGATGGAAGCAAGCTCTGACAGGCTATCGGCAGCATAATTGTAGCTAATGGTATAAATCGGAATGCTCATTCCGGCGATGATGTTCCTTGTTCCCAGATAGTCGTTACCTGTGTTGCTCTCGCCATCAGTCAAAACAAAGATGATGGGAGTACAGTTGCCGCCAAGCTCTTGTGATTTTTTGTAAATGCGGTCCATTGCAACACACAAGCCGTCATACATAGCAGTACTGCCGTTTGCATCCAGAGAGTTGACAGCGCCCTTGTACAGCGTCTTTTGGCTCAGTGAAAACTTGTCGATGGGCAGGTATTCACGAACATCCGAATCGAAGCCAATGATGCCGATATAGTTGTCGTCATTGATATACTGGATGGTGTTAATCATGGCCGTTTCCAGTGCATTGATAGGTTTTCCGCGCATTGAACCGGAAGTATCGACAACGAACAAAGCTATTTCTTAGTCTGTGCGGGTGTATCCGTGGTCAGCTAACCATTTATGTACTTCATTCGTGACGTCCAATGTATCGATGGAATAGCTGTTAACTCCAAGCTTTCCATTGGAAAGATTTATGCCGATATTATAAATGAGCTTGTGGCCTTTTATTTTGCCGATGGTCGTTGTGCTTCCTGCGGCGAATGTTTTGACTCCGACGCCGAGTTCCGAGTTATTCTCGTAGTCCAGTTCTTTGTAAGTAAAATTGTCTTGTACAAGAATCAGTTTTTTGAAAATCTGATGACTCTTCAAGATGCCATTATGAATGGAAAGGCAGTTTTGCCAATCGGCTTCAAAATCAATCCAGTTCCCGAATGTGGAAGCTGTCAATGGAGCATTAGGACTCTGGTTGATAGCTACTGCCTCTTGAAGCAGCAGTTTCTTAGGTGTTTTGTATTCCGCTACCGGATAGTTAATTTCACCCTTGCACAGTATTTTCGCAAATGCTTTGACGGCAAGCTTACCAAAGATAACGCAGAAACATCCGCAGAAACCAAAAAATGCGCCAAGCAGATAGAATACAAGTGTTGCTGTATGGATGCTTTCGGGGTCGTATCTCTGCGCTGATGCCTCCAAAATAACAAGGCCAATTGGAATCAGCAGCAAGATAATGCCGAAAATTATAAAGGCGATTCCCATTGTTACCCACATCCGACCCGTACCTGCCGGGGTCGCATATTTCAGTGCTCTTTTCCGTTCTTTCTCAGACGGAATCATCTTATCCTTTTTGGCTGCCATGATTTCCTCCTCCTTTTAATCGTGAAATCTGTTGTTGATTTTCTGAATCAGCCAAAGCTGAGCTGCTCTGAGTCAGTTGAAAAGAAAGCCGCCTTTTTCTTTGCCTGCTCTTTTGCACTCTTACTCATCGGTTTCTTCGTGCCGTCCAGATGATGCTTGCTCTTGTACGAATAGCCTTTCCAGGCAGCCTGATAGGAAAGGTAGCCATATCCGTTAGCATTGTCCAGGACCTTATCAGTAGCGGTCTCGACCACAACATAACGGGGCTGGTTGGGCTTTGAGAGTTCATCGCTTTTCACGACACGATAGCTCTTCTTCTCATCTGCGCCGTACTTGGAAAACGGTAATGCGGATTCCTTTTTGGGCTTAGATTTTGCCTTGGCGCTTTCGATGCTTCCCTCAACGGAATCCACCAGTTCGGAGTCAAAGAACGCCTCATCAAGCGGTACGTTGGGGCTGTTCTGCTTCTTTGCTTCTTCGATTTTCTGATACATGGCATCTTCGGCGCGGCGCATCTTCCAGACCTTGATGAGGACCTTTTCCGGGAACATGATGGTCAGTCCCTTTTCGGCCAGCATCTTTCGGACAGCGGGAGTAGCGAAAGACTTATACTTTGCATACGGTCCTTCCTTGTGCTGTTCGATTTCATGGCTTACCTGTGTCATGTATTCCTCAAACGCCTTGTTCTGGTCAAGCCAGAATTCGACTTCGGAATAAGGAGAATCATGGTCCGCGATTTTCTGGAGTTCACAACTCTTTGCATAAGCAAGGCAAGCGTCTTTCACATCGGCAAAACCAAGCCCAAAATTATCGTTCAGAGTGTTTCGGCGTGCTCCATCCATCACAAAATAGCGGCTTCCTTGCTTGATGATGGCAATACCGTCGCCGGAAGTGATAGTGGCGGGCTCTTCCGCATATCCGTCGTCAGTCCAGCGGTCGATAATCGATGCCGTATCCTGTACAAAGCCTTTTCGGCAGGTGTAATAATCCGCGCCGTTGTAAGCTCGTTTCGTGATGCACTTGAGGATTGCGTCAATCAGAGCGTCCTTATCCTTGATTTTTACGCTGTACATCAGGTTACTTTTCACGTTCCAGACAACGCCATATGGAAGCCCCAGCGCAATCATAGAACACGCACACTGCAGAAAATGCTTGTGTGCCAGACTGCTGATGAACTTGATGCAGTAGACGGTGTTGTTCTTTACGACATCCGCAAGGCCCGAGGCATAAATCACTTTATGGTCATTAGTATGGATATCGATATCTCCGCGTGCCTGAACATACTCATCGGGAGTGAACACGGTGCCAAGCCGCATACTGAGCGACATTTTGGCTTTTGCGCTCACAAAAGGAGGCTTGACCTGTTTTACATACCGGCACTGATTCGTTTCAAGCGCCGTGAGCAGCAGAACCTTATCCTCGACCGTTGCGCCCTTCTTGATTTTCAAATACTGCATGTCCTTGTGTAGGTCCATGTAATAAGCGAGTGCATCATCAATGTCGTAGGAGTTAAAGAACCCTGCCTGCATATAGATGCTAATGCAGGGAGACAAGTCAATCATGGCATCCGCTGCCTGCACATCGATGGTCGTATTGTCATTGTGCTCAATCGGTGTGACTTCCAGCAGCTTATAGCAAGCATCCACATCTTCGATGAATTTGTGGTCGAACATCTCGGAGAACGAAAACGGATGCCGGAACACGCAATTCATTCCAGTCGGAGTCATCAGGGATTTATCGCTCAACGGATGGTCATAGTTCACGAAGATAATCCGCTGCTTTCCACGGCTTGCTGCGACACAAAACAGATTCCGAAGAATCTCATATCGTGACATCGGCTTGCTTGTGCGGGACGACCAGTATTCTTCAGTGAAATCGAACACGACACAGATAGGTCGCTCCATACCTTTGCTGCCGTCAAATGTTGTGAAGATACCAACATCTGAGGAAGGTGCTACCGCCTTATCCCCGTCATTGTCCGCGATACTTGCATAGACGTGATGCTTGTCATAGAGGTTTCCGGGGCGATTTTCCAGGTCATTGAGCACCTTTGTCATAGCTCCGATTCGAGCGCCCAGACACAAAACATCTTTCGGGTTTTGTTTATTCAGAAACTCCGTCACCTCATCGACTGACATCTGTTCCACGATGCAGGAATCATTTACGCCGTTGATGGTCTTGCCCCAGATATTGCCGAGTCGTTCTGCCAAGTCATGAGAAATACGGAAGCATTTCGTGAAAACCACCTGTTCATGGCGGCCGAGAAAATCCTGCATGAACTCCCAGACATCCAGCGCTGTATCATCGTAGATTTTCTGCTTCATATCGCCCACTGCGACGATTTGAAGACCCGGATTCTGAGAACGGATATATTTGAGCAGTTCTGCAATCTCGTCATTGATATCCTGATACTCGTCAATGATAAGAGTATCAATTGGCGGAATCGGAATTTTCTTTTCCAATACCATAGCGAGCTGTTCGCCCTGCCCGCAATTTCGGATTCCATTTTTGTTCAGCAGCAGGCTTGCAAATCCGTGATAGTTCTGGACCAAGACATTATGATTTTTGATTTTGTCTTTGGCATCAAGTTTGAGTAATCGGTTGTAGGTCAAGTACAAAATACGCCGTTCTGGTGGATATGCATCGCAGAGTACGTTGATAGTCGATGTTTTTCCGCTGCCGATGCAGGCATCACACAATACGTTTTTGCCCGACAATGCCAAATGTACGAATTCCTGCTGTTCGCTTGACAAGTCGTTCAGTGTCATAGCCAAGTTCTCCTTAACAAACAAAAATGCCCCGGCAGCATCCAATTCAGATGCCGTCAGGGCACAATTTTTATCTTATTAGGGTTATTATATCTGATTCGCACAGATGTGCAAGGCTTTTGCTATGTTTTATTTTTGTTTTTTGGGCAAAAAAGAACGCCAACCCGCAACTTGCGAATGAGCGCATAATCTTGTACAGCCTTAATGGTTGTTGTCGTTGCTGTTCCGCTTCACACGATACGCCGCAAATATGACTTGTTGATTTCCACCAGAAGCTCCTCAATTTTTCCAAAGTCAGGCTTAGCAGGAAGAGAGGTTTTCCTCACGTCATCCTGAAATCTCTTTTCAAGCGCATCAACAAACTCAAAGAATTCGGGTGCGTACGACCCGTCTTCACGCAGGTACTTGCCGTTGCGAATCGCCAACAGTTCCTCGCGTTCCTTGTCTCGGTGAGTGATAATCTCGCCTTTTTCCAGAATATCGAACGCCGTGTAGTACAACCGCACAATGTGCATCGCGTGTTTGTTGATGTGGGCAGCATCTTTTTGTACTTTCGGATGCTGCGGCTGCTCATACTGGTCGATGGTCGTAGTCAGACTCTTTAGCAGCGACTTTAGAGAGGTGACTGGATAATCGTTCAAGCTGCAAGAAATCAGGAGCGGATGTTTGCCTCCTTCATCCGCATCTTCACTGATGGTGATTTCAAAGATATTATCCTTTCCCCATCCGGCAATCGCCCGTTCCAGACTCCTTTTCTCGAATTTGTTTTTGAGCGCCTCCGGCGAGGCCCCATTACGAAGGAGTCCCATCTGCAAACGTCTGAGCTGGTCGTTTGCAAAGCCGCCATAGCTGTAGGCAATGCGCCGAGTCAAGAATAGTTCCCTATTGTCAAGCAGCATTTGGCCTTCCGGCGTCATGTTCATATATAGCTCCGGGTCATTGCCAAGAAGTTCGATAATGTTGGGATTACCCTGCGCAAGCAAGCTGACAAACTTGTTCACAGCGTAGATGACTGTATCTGTCCGGTTGTCAATGGCCTGCTCGAAGTGGTTAAACCCTAAGATTTCGGGTGAGCCTGCCACGCCACGTA
>OLXT01000996.1_pt1 | contig 10383 bp, 7 predicted proteins | sample 1673931 | NCBI WGS metagenome assembly OLXT01 (sample SAMEA103958134, study PRJEB25191) | human gut metagenome | reverse complement strand
CAGCTCTGGTACGACTTCGGTCTGGGCAAAGGTGGCGACATCTTTACGCTTGCCGGAGAGTTTGCCCGAAACGGTGACTTCATGGAACAAGTGAAATTCATAGCGGGAACCGCCAATATACCTATGCCTGTTCCCGAAGTTCGCTTATCCCGATATTGCCTTGTCGGTAGCGGGTGAAATCCCGAATCGGTTATGCTTTCGGAGATGAGTCTTGCGCCTCCTGTTTTTCTACATCGAACGGGTTGCTTTGCGTGACGGTCGTATGCCAGGGGATTCCGATCAGTGTCGATAGATCGACTTTGGCGGATTCGATGTAGCTGCTCAGGATCATATCGCGGGCGTCTGCGTTTTGGAACGGATAGAGTTCGAACGCCGGCAATACGGAAACGAAGTGTTCCATGATTTCTGCCTGGATGGATTCGTAACTCGGCCAGTTTTTGTTCGAGGAGAAACAGTAGATCTGAACCGGAAGGCCGTTGGCTACCGGCGGCAGTGTCCGCACCATCAGCAGCAGTTCTTTGCTGACGAAAGGATGGCGCCGCAGATACATCGACATGTAGGCCCGGAACAGACCGAGATTCGTGTCGATAGTTCCGTTCACCAGACCTTCGGGATTATCCGTATTGGCGACTTTTCCATCGGCTGCCTGCTTCTGTTTTTCGGTTATGAATTGTGCCAGTTCTTTGTCGAAGGCTTTCATTTTCTCCAGAAATTCCGGTGTGCACGGTTTGATGTAATCGAGTTTCAGGGTATATTCGCGCATGATGCGCCGTCCGCCCGAGTCGCTCATGCCCCGCCAGTTGATGAACGAACCCGAAACCAGCGAATAGGGTGGAACAGTCACGATCGTGTTGTCGAAGTTCTGAACCTTCACGACATCCAGGGATATGTCGGTAACGGTGCCGTTTATGTTGTTCTGCGGCATTTCGATCCAGTCGCCGATGCGCAGCATGTCGTCTTCGGAGATCATCACGCCTGCGACCAGTCCCAGAATAGTATCCTTGAACACCAGCATCAATACGGCTGTGAAAGCACCCAGTCCCGTAATCAGGTTGAGCGGCGATTTGTTGATCAGGATCGAAATGATAACGATCACGACGACGCAGTAGAAAACCACGCGGAATATCTGGATAAAGCCCTTCATCGGGCGGTTTTTCAGTTGCTTGTTCTTTTTAAGCTCATCTCCGACCGTGTTCAGTATGGCATTTACGGAGATAATCAGGGCGATGAAAAAATAGATCCAGGTGATCTTCTCGCTCAGGATGAACCAGGCGGAATCTTTGCTGAAAGCGAATGGCAGCAGGGCGGAAACCATCAGTGGCGGAATGATGGCCGTCAGCTTCCGAAATACGCCGTATTTGAACATCGATTCGAAGAATCCGACGCGTTTGCGTTTCAGAATCTTTTTCGCCAGATGCACCAATACGGCGTGGACGATTCCCGCGACGATGAATGCGATAATCACGATTACGATCAGAAACAGGAGTTCGTCCATTTTGTCGAGCATATGGGACGGAATGCCGATCCAGGCGAGGAATTTTTTGATTCCGAACAGGATGGTCAATGCAAAGTCGTTTGTATTCATAAACGGTTGGAAAAATCGAAGTTTGTCGTGTGTGGATTCGTCATTTCGAATCTTATCTTAATTATTATGCAATAATTATTCCTAACGAGGATCGGTCGGGCTATAAGTCGGAGTGTTCGGTTAAAAGATGAGAAATCTGCGGCTTAAAGATGTTTTGCTGCAGATAATAAAGGAGTATTTTGGTTTTTCTGATATTCATTGAAATTAAAAAGATCGCAGGGATTTTGAGTATTATAGTACGTGTATGTCTAATATTTGTTTTTTTCAAAAATAAATAGAATTTGATCGGATGATTTTTGTCTGTTTTGTTGTTTTTACTTTTCTATTTGTTGCTTTTTTCGGGGGGGGGAAATTGAGCTTGGATTTCCATGACCTTTTTTATAATTTAAATTTCGAAAAGGAGAAATTGCTTCTAAAGGATCTCTTCGAAGGTTGTTTAATTTTAAATTATTATTGTTATGAACTTGTTTTTACGTTTTTTGTTCATGGGAGCGGTTTGCCTGCTTCCTTTGGTCGGTTGTAGCGACGATGATACCGAGGGAACGGGGCCAGAGCCGACGTCTGACTTTCAATTCGAGACTTTGGAGCTGACGCAAGGTTCGTTCAAGGTGAAGATAACTCCCGAAGACAAGAATATGACTTACTTTTTCGGAGTGCTCGAAAAGTCGGATTTCAGCCAGTTTGAAAATCTTGAGAGTTTGCAGGCAGCAAACATCGAAAATATAAAAGCCCTCGCGGAGGCTAATGGAGTCGGGGTCGAGGAGTTCTTGCTGGAGGCATTGCTTAAAGGAGAGCAGGAGTGGAAATATAATACGCTTGTTCCGGAGACCGATTATGTCTTTTACGCCTATGGATTATCGACCGAATTGGAGATTCTTACGACTGTCAATACTTATGAATTCAAGACATTGGTCGTCGAGCAAGTAGAGGTGAATTTCAAGATTACGGCTTCGGACGTGACGCCGACGTCGTTTACGCTGAATGTCGAGCCGGACCGAACGGATTGCGTATATTATTACGACATTCTTCTCCCTGCCGTATATATGGATTACTGTGGAGGTGATCCGGCAAATTTACCGGCTTTTGTCGAGAACTATCTTGCAGAGTGGAAAAAAACCGAGCAGTATGCGACTTACACGTTGCCGGAATTCATTGCTGAAGTGACTGTTAGCGGCAAAACTTCCGATTCCTCGTTTGAAAATCTTCTGCCGGAGGGAACTTATTATGCCTTCGCAGTCTGTGTGGCCAATGACGGAACCTGTATTTCGGAGGCTACGGTAGAAACTATTAGGACGAGCGAATCTCCTAAAAATTCTTATACGGTATCCTCCGAAGTCGTTACCGATGTCGCTTATTCGGCTGTAGTCACGGCAGAGCAGAGTGAGGCTTTTGCCGTTATGATGGAGCTTCAGGAGTATTTTGCCGACGCCAAATCGGATGCCGAAATCATTCAGACGATTTACGATGCTTATAACCAGAATATTTCCAAATATCTTTATGCGGATGTTGCGAATGTTTCGTTCGGAGGCCTTATTCCCAACGACAAATATTATCTTTTGATCTTTGCATGCAATCCGGACGGATCGCCGAAACTCGACGACAAGATAAATCTCAAGAAAGTCGAGGTCAATACGTCGCCGGCAGCGATGTCCTCGGTCCAATACGAACTTAGCGTATCGAGCATAGCCAAGATCGATGCGATGGTTACGGTAAGGGCTGACGGTAATTATGAAAATGAAACATTCCTTTTCAATTATATCACGAAAGCCGAATACGACGCTATTTCGGGGGACAAGACTGCCGGTCTGAAGGCTCATATGGACGCATTTATCGATGCCAGAGTGAAAGATTGGAACGATTCTCATCCGAATTCGGGCGTGATGACGCGTAAAGAGTTCCTTTCTCGTGCTCTCATGAACGGCAAGGAGGATCTGTTTGTGCCGATAGAGATCGGCGGGCTTACTCCTGGTACTACGTATTATCTGTATGTTTTTGGACTCAAGGCCGACGGTACCTATACGACAGAGCCGGTTACGACCCAATTCACTACCGTTGCGGATCAGGTGACCCTGGCTTCCCTGGAGTTCATCGTAATGTCGTACGGCTATCCGGAGGAGAACCGGGATATGTATAGGGTTTGGACGTATGCGAATAATTCGAAAGAGCACTATTTTCAGTCGTTTGTCGGAGAGGACGAGTGGGCTGGCAAGACGGCTTCCGAAGTGAGGGAGCTGCTCAAAGCGTCCAAGTGGCCCAGTTCAAGCTCATACAAAGTGGACGCACAATTCGGACAGACTTGGTATGGCTATTCCGTCGCTTATGACGAGGCGGGAATTCCCACGAAAGTCTATAAACTTTGGCATACAAGCCCTGCGGATACCGGAGACGGTTTCAATAATATAACAGGAGGAACAATAACAGTGGACATCGAGGAGTTGTCCGAATAGTGATGTTTTTATGAGAACTAAAATCTTATTTTTGATGATGCTTGTTGCAGCCGGTCTTATGACCGGTTGCGGCAAGGATTCCGAGGAGACTCCTACAAAACCGGAAGATCCGGGTGATCCGATTCCTCCCGTGACGACGACTTACGAAATAGGGGATTATTACGAGAACGGCTTTGTAAAAGGAATCGTGATATATATTGATTCGGAGGGTAAGAGTGGAACTGTGGTTTCGCTCGATGAAACTGAAGCCGTATGGTCTTACAAATACGAAGAACCGATGGCTTCTTTCCCACAGACGGGGCGATATAATACGGATTGTGTATATAATATGGAAGGATGGTGGGAGAATTATCCCGGGTTCCTGTGGTGCAGTGAAAAGGATGTTATGGGAGTTAAAAACTGGTATGTGCCGGATCAGAGAGAGTTAGGGCTTTTGTACGAGGCTTATTCCGGAGTGAGAGGAGGAGGCAGCCTGTCTGACGACGAAATAAGGAAGAACAAACAGCTGTTTAACGACACTCTCAAGGAGAAGGGCGGTGTCCCGTTGTCCGATGCAGTCTATTGGACTTCCGCCGAATGCTCTGCGCGGATGGCTTATGCGTTCGATATGGCATCCGGAGCCATGATCGAGATGCCTCAGGAACTGGATAAGGGGATGAAATACAAATTCCGGGCTATGGCTGATTTTAAATTTTAAATATTTTGGTATGAAAAAAATTATGTTATTTTTCGTCGCCTGTATTTCCTGTATTACTGTGGCATGCGATAGTGACGACGACGGTACGAAAGGAGATGATAATAAATTTCCGGCACCGGAAGTGACATTCAGCGCGATTACCGGTGTCTCTTTTACTGCCGGGTGGAATGCCTTGGAAACAGCGGATTCATACAGATACGAGGTTTCGTATGAGAAAGACGGCCAAGTCGTTGCTGTTGCTGCACAGAACACCGAGACGACGACTTTTTCTTTGGACGGGCTTCTGCCTGCTACGGATTATTCGGTCCGAGTGGTTGCAAAGGCCGGAGGAAAGACCATTTCGGATTGGTTTTCCGGAACTGTAAGGACTTTAGGAGGTGAAAGCGTAACATTTACCGTTACACCTTATGAGCGCTATATTGAGAATGCGTTTATTTATCCTTACGCCGAAGTGAAGCCTTCCGATTCCGAGGTATATTATTGGGTAAGTGCTATTCCTTCCAATAGCGAACGAGATCCGAAGGAGTGGATGCAGGAGGATATCGATTATTATATGGAGTTGGGCAAAACTTGGGACGATCTTGTGGCGGATAAATTGATTTTGAAAGGTGATGCCGAAAGTGTTCCTTTTGCTTTCACCGGTTACGATCATTATTATTTTATTGTTGCGCCGGTTGGAAAAAATCTTTCTGAAATAGTCGTCAGTGGCGAGGTTTCTCGTAGTTATAGATTTTGGTACGAGGCTCGGGAAGTGCAGATGCTGCATGAATCGACTTACGAACAGTTTGCCGGAGAGTGGCTGTTGCAGACATCCGGTACTGTAAAGGAGGAGAATGGATCACTCGATGTACAGGAAGTGGGTGAAGAATTTCCGGTTACCATTTCTCCTGCTGATGATAAGAAATCGTTTTATCTCAAGGGATGGGGCGGGGATCGAAACAAATTCCGGGATTTTGCGATAAAAATGGATTTCGAACCGGCGGAAGACAATTATCATAAGATAGGTATATCTTTTCCTCAGGACATAGAGACGGAGGGGGATATTGTATGGAAGTATGTTTCCTGGTACAATTTTGTCGGAACTGTCGGTGACGAAAAAGTGTATACTTATTTGCCTTATGATGATAAAATGTATGAGAATATGCCTTCGTGGTCGAAAGGATTCATCGGTTTTATGGGAAATCTCAATAAGACTGTGATTAAGATTTGTCCGCTGTATTATATGGATGGGAACAATGAAGGTGCTTATATAATGTCTATGTGGCCGTATGGAATCAGTTCTACGGGAGATGTCGAGCAAGACAAACTGCTTAATAACAAATATGAAGATCCGGTTGGTCCTTATTATTTGATAAGAAAGGATGTGGCGGACGGTCTTGTGCTGCAACTGCCCGATACCGAAGAACCGGATGCCGACGTTGCCGGGCTGTTGAATGCACTGCAGAGTGTGCGGCAGGCGAATACTCCTCGTGAGGTGTTCAGTGTGAAACGTTGATAATGTCCGATAACTTTTCGGGATTTGAATTTGAGAGAGCGGTATCCGAATTAAGATATCGCTCTCTTTTTTGTTTTTATAAGATTTGTCGGTTTGTTGCCTTGTCAAGGGGGGGCCATACCTGATTTTTGCCTGCAAAGCGATCCGAATTGTTATTCGAAGTGCTTGGACGATCGGAGTATTGTTGCTTTAGTCTCAAACATAATTTTCACAGTTTTTAACGAGTCGCGGAATAAGTCATTAGAATTAATACAAGTCTTTTGTCCTATGATATAGGTTTTTGAAACTGTTTCAAACTCATATCGAATTTTATCATTGGGTACGAAAATATATTTGCCATTGGAATTTTATAGCTGGCTTGAAATCTTCTTGGTGCTTTTTTCGGGACTTGAATGCTCTTCACTTGTCGTTTTGCAATACCTGATTCTTTCTTAATTTCGTTCTTCGAAGACCTTTGGAACCGGCAGATATATAATTATCGTATTGATTTTTGATTGTGTGCTTTGAATGTTTCAGTTAAGGAATGGCATTCGGAACATTTTGTTCCAGATAACGATCCGATCCCGTTTGAGCGATAACGTGTTTCCCTGCCTTATCCAGCTCTCGATATGTGCGAAGCGACGCAGATTTATGGTATCGAGGGATAAGTTGAGCGCTTTGCAACTCCTATTTGCTCCCCTTTTTGCTGCGTCCCGTTGTTTCGGATCGATAAACCGATGGATACGCATCTCTTTTCTTTCTCCATTTACTGTGAGTCGTAATGTGATAGGAACTTCACCATTACGATTTGTCTTTGTTTTACACAGGTAGAATAAAACGCTGAAAGAGGTCTTTCCATAATATATCTTTTTAGTTACGAACTTACTCTAAAAGTCTATGGCTGGTAAGATTCAAAGTGCAGTAGCTGAATGCTTCGAGCACAAAATAGGGGGGGGGCTCTTCCTCTGATTATTAGCTGCTTTTGGAGAGCATTTCGAACCTTTTTTAGGATACAGAAAAAGAAAAAAGCCTTGTAAATATACTTTACAAGGCTTTGCAATCATTTGCTTCGATATTTTGCGGTATGGACGGGACTCGAACCCGCGACCCCCTGCGTGACAGGCAGGTATTCTAACCAGCTGAACTACCACACCGTTTGCTGATTGCGAATGCAAAGGTAGTACAAAAATCTGTATCTCCAAACTTTTTTCTCACTTTTTGAAGAAAGAAAATTGCACGCTTCCGTAACTTCTTGATTGCCAAAAGTGAGGGTCGGACGAAAAATTTATGTTTTTCGAATGTTCGAAAACGAGAAACCCATCCGGTTTGAGTAAATCGCGTTCCAGTACCAGCCGGATGACCTCTTCGCTGCCCTCCAGATCGTAGGGCGCGTCCGAAAAGATCAGGTCGAACTGCTTCGCACAGCTTTTCAGGTAGAGGAATACATTGGCTTTGACGGCGAACAGATTGTCGATTCCCAGGTCGGCGGCCGTTTTTTTGATGAAGTTATAGTGTACGGGATTGATTTCGACCGAAGTGACGCTGTGCACGCCCCGCGAAGCGAATTCGTAGCTGATCGACCCCGTCCCGGCGAATAGGTCCAACACGTCGCACTCCTCGAAATCGACCAGGTTTCCCAGTACATTGAACAGGTTCTCCTTGGCGAAGTCGGTCGTCGGGCGTGCCCGCAGATTCTTGGGCGGGTTGATTGCCCGTCCCCGATATTTTCCGCTGACTATTCGCATATGGCGACGTGTTTGAAATATTCACGCAACAGGCGTCCGTCCTGTTTGGTCGGGTTTCCTTCCAGCCGGATCTCGCAGTTTTCGATCTGCAGCTCCTGCGTCAGCTCCCGGACGTAGAAGAGCAGATCTTCCCCCGTGGGGGCGATGAATGTCTCCGCCAGCCGCAGGGTTTGCCGTTCCCATACTTTCAGGTAGGCCAGCTCTTCATAACGGAATATCCAGAGGCAGGATGCCGTGAATTCCCCGGTACGTAGCAACGGGGAGGTCCAGCGTATCTTCTCCTTCAGCCGGGCACGGACTTTCTCTACGGAGGCTTTGTCGGCAGCCATCAAAGCGATGACGGGCTGTTGCGGATCGGAGGTGAGAATACACTCCTTCTCCGTCGGTTCCATTCCGTTTATACGCATCAGGGCGGGAGCGGCCTTCGCGTCGAACACTTCCCGGGGAACCAGCATGGTTTTGCCCGTCAATACCTCTATTTCGACCGTTTTTTTCTCTTTGGCCGGTATGTCGAGCTTCTCTTCAGAAAAAGAGTGTCCATCCAGCCTGAGCCGGATGGACACATTCTTGATTTCGGGCTTGTTATTCGTCGCCCCAGTTACCTGCTTCATTGTTACCTTTCTCCATGGAGCCGAACTTGATGCCTCCGTAGTTGCTGAAGTTATTCTCCTGATCGTCCACCAGGTTGATTACCTCCTGACGGAAGCGTACCGTGTCGAGGAACATTTTATAAGGTATGCGGCACTCTACGACGGGGATGACCACTTTCGATTCGGTGGTCACAAGACCTGCTTCCAATTCGAATTCCGTCTGGTTGTTCGTGCCGGGCACGTAACGCAGGTTGCGAACCTGTTCTGCGGTGAGCTTTTTCGGCGTGAAGATCGTGTCGATCACGTGTACCCATACCTTTTCGCTGTTCTTGCGGCCGCTCTTTTTCAACTGGGCCATTGCCACCGAGTCATCCTCATCGACGATCTTGCGCTCGAACTCCAGCGAGTCGAAATCGCCGGTGAACCGGTTGTACTTCGTTTTGAAGCTGCGCTCCGCAGTACGGATGTCCTTGATGCGGTCGATGACGCGTGCTTCGCGGGCCGCCTTCTCCTTGGCGAAGATAATCGGAGTCGAAATCTGTTTGTAGATAACGTATATCAGGCATACGATAACTACGGCAAGTACGATTTGGATGATTCTTTTTGTCATTTTTAAGTTATTTCTAGTAAGTTTGTATCAAAATCCGTCGGCAATACCGCCGTCCTTTACCGATCCGAAGATGCTAAAGACTCATATTGCGACCCAAATTTACGCTAAAATTTGTTTTAATACAACATCTGGTCAAAAAAAAATCATCGAATCGCTTTCGGAGTATTTGGCCGAGAGCGATCCTGCGGCCATTTTCGTGCTGAACGGTTACGCGGGTACCGGAAAGACGACGTTGATCGCCGCTCTGGTCGGGGCACTCAAGGATTGCGGCATCAAACCCGTGCTGCTGGCTCCGACGGGACGGGCGGCCAAGGTGTTGTCCCGTTATTCGGGAGAACCGGCCCTGACCATTCACAAGCGGATCTACCGCCAGCGCACCAATGCCGACTACGAGTCGAAATTTTCGCTCAACATCAACCAGGAGCGGGGTGCCGTATTCATTGTGGACGAGGCTTCGATGCTGGCAAACGGTTCTTCGGACGGGGCGATCTTCGGCAGCGGAGCATTGCTCGACGATCTGGTGAGTTACGTGCGCGGCGGCAGGGACTGCCGGTTGATCCTCGTGGGCGACGATGCGCAGCTTCCTCCGATCGGGGCGGATTACTCCCCGGCACTCGATCCGAAAGCCCTGTCCGTCTATGGAGAGGTGATTTACACGTCGCTGGATGAAGTGGTGCGTCAGGAGGCCGAATCGGGTATTCTGTTCAATGCTACCCTGGTACGCTGCATGTTGGAGAACGGTATCTGTGAAGTACCGCGTTTTCGAATGGATTTTCCCGATATCGAGGCGGTCGAAGGCGGTGAGTTCATGGAGAAGTTACAGGATTGCTACGACCGTTACGGACGCGACGAAACCATCGTCATCACCCGTTCCAACAAACGGGCGAACCGCTACAACGACGGTATTCGCCGTTACGTGCTGGGCGCCGAGGAGGAGATCGAGAGCGGCGATCTGCTGATGGTCGTCAAGAACAACTACCATTTTACGGAACGCACCGAAGATTGCCCTATGAATTTCCTGGCCAACGGCGATATAGCCGAACTGCGTCGCCTGAGGCGTTTCGAGGATTTTTACGGCTTCCGCTTCGCTACGGCCGTGCTTTCGTTCGCGGACTACAACGACGCCGAGCTGGAGTGCAAGATCCTGCTCGATACCATTGCCTCGGAGTCCCCGTCGCTGACCCGTGAGGAGAGCAACCGGCTCTTTTGCGAGGTGGAAAAGGATTATCTCGACA
>OLXT01000995.1_pt1 | contig 10394 bp, 3 predicted proteins | sample 1673931 | NCBI WGS metagenome assembly OLXT01 (sample SAMEA103958134, study PRJEB25191) | human gut metagenome | reverse complement strand
GCAGCGGACTGCTCTGGAAACTGTTTATGAGCCATCCGGACGTGCAACAAGGGTTACGGAAATTAGGATTTACTGCTGATCAAAAAGGTACTTAACCAGAACAAAATAGAAATCACTCTCCCCAATATTCTACACAGAAATACTATTCTGCTTAGAATCAGGCAGAGTGATTTTTTAATAAAATTATCGTTAATGATTGTTCCTATCACTGACTTCGATACTCTTTAGGCGACCCGCCATATTGTTTGAAGAACTCTCGATAGAAGTAAGATTTATTAGAGAAACCACATTTAAACATAATCTCAGACACTGTTAGTTTTGTCGTTCTCAGCAACTTAGCCGCATGCTCTAACCTAATACTACGAATAAACTCACTCGGAGTCTTATCCATTACCTCTTTAAACTTACGATAGAGGGTGGCCTTACTCACACCTACAAAATCGGCAATAGAAGAAGGGCTGAGCGATTCATCATCGATGTTACTCTGGATAAAGTCTGTCACAATACGTATCAGCTCTTCATCCTCAGGATGAAGAACAATGCCATTCTTCACCTTGACAGATGATAAACTGGAATTAAAATAATCTTTCAACAATGTCTGTCTAGACAGCAGGTTCTCAATAGTAGATATTACCTGTTTAGGATGAAACGGTTTAGTGATGTAAGCATCAGCACCATGCTTAAAAGCATTTATTTGGTCTTCTACAGAAGCCTTTGCCGAGATTCCAATGACTGGAATATAACTTGTCTTGAGTTCAGACTTGAGTTTATTTATCAGCGTCAGTCCATCCATATTAGGCATCATAATATCACTAATGATGATATCGGGATGATTGCGTTCTATTTCATTTAAGGCTTCAATTCCATCTCGGGTCACGTGCACAGTGTATTCAAGGAGAATGTCACATAGCAGATCACGAATATTCTTCTCATCTTCGACAACCAACACTACAATATCCTTATGAATTTTTGAGAGATCCTCTTTCACCTCTTCTTGAGGCACAGTATTATCTTCGTCCAAAACAGAAACCTGCATACTATCAGGTGACAGTGAAGGAATCACTACGGAAAATTCCACATACTTCCCCAACTCGCTACTTACACGTATCTCACCTCCAAGTAGTTCAACGAGTTTTTTGGTGAGATTCAGCCCTATACCATTACTAACTGAGTTACCGGACTTTGCAATATCAAATATCTTGTACTTGTCAAATACTTCCGCCATTTGCTGCTCTGTCAATCCTTTACCTGAATTACGAATTAATAAGTGTAACGTACTGTCTGGTCCGTCTTGTAAAACCTTGAGCTTGATGTAGCCATTACGCGGTGTATACTTGAAAGCATTGGACAGTAAGTTGAATATAATCTTCTCCAAAGCATTGGAGTCCGAATATATCTTCGCTACGTTTTGCATCTCTATCTTAAAGTCAATCTTATTATCCCGAAGAATATCAATGTAATTATCCGAGGCATACTCCACGAGTGTCTTTACGTCTATATACTTCGGGCGCAAGTTCATATTCCCTGAAGCCTTGCGAAACTCCATGAGCTCACTAATCAGCTTCTGCATCCGCTCGGCATTATTCTTGATTATCAGTAAATATTTCCTTGTGTTTTCATCGAAGCCATGCTGTTCCAACAAATGTTGAGCAGGTGTGTAAATCAAGGTCAAGGGAGTGAAAAATTCATGAGCTACATTGGTAAAGAAGTTAAGTTTAGCCTCATAATTTTTCTGTTCATGCTCCCTTTCTACGCGAGCTATAAGAACCTGGCGACTAAGACGAATACGATTCTTCACTACTGATCTTACAATACAAAAAATGATGATAGCCAATACACCATAGATAATTAAAGCTGGCACACTAAGCCACCATGGATAGCCGACTTTAATCACCAGGCGGTAGATGTGATTACCCCAAACCCTGTCACCATTAGTACACTTTACTTCCAAATGATAATTGCCGGAAGGCAACTGAGTAAAGATCAAATTAGGATTATTACCCATCTCCACCCAATCATCTGAATGGTTCTTCAGACGATAAGCGTATTCACAATTCTCATTGTTTATAAAATCTTTAGCTATAAAATTGAACGATACGAAACGCTCCTCATAACTTAGTTTTAGGACACCTTGCTCTATACGTTGGTTAATATTTTGCTGAGTATTATATATCTTTAGACCACTCAAGACAAGGAGAGGATTGAAATCCCTCAAATGTATGTTTTGAGGATTGAAATAACTAAGGCCGCTCACTCCGCCAAAATAAAGATAGTTACGCCTATCTTTCAGAAACGCCCCATCGGAGAACTCATCATTCTGCAAGCCATCATTCAGACTGTAATTATCTATCTTACCATTAGTAGTATTCAGGCAAGAGAGGCCTTGATTAGTGCTTATCCAAATATTATTCTCCGAATCTTTTAATATCCCATGAACAGTTTTGTTAGTCAAAGTTCCATCAACGTATTTTGTCAAACTGAAGTTGTTGTTACATCCTTGCAACTTATTAAGTCCATAGCTAGTTCCTATCCAAGTGTCCAAATGATCTTGAAACAGACAAAGTATATCGCTATTAGTAAGTAGAATACGACTATCAATATCTTCCAAAGGCTTGATAGCATTGTCTTTTAAGTTAATCCAATGCAATCCACCACCACGAGTTCCAAACCATAATGCCTGGTTTTCAGGATCGGATGCAATGGCATAAACCACATCGTTATTCAGTGAAATACTTTTATCTGATGAGTTGTACTGGCGAAAACCTTTTACCCTATATCTACCCTGCTCCTTAGCAATCTCCATTTTTATCAACCCATAGCCTGAAGTACCTACCCACATTAATGAATCGTTGTTAGTAAAAAAGATGTTGTATACCGCTTTAAACATCGGATATTTATCCGGTATGTCCAGCCTGTTAAGTTGTCCGGTAACCGCATCCAAAATATTGATGCCCACACCTTCCGTACCAATAAAAATATCATTGGCGCTATTCTTCCTCAAGGCATAAACAGAATTAGATATTAGCCCTTGAGATTCATCCAAATAATCACGTATCGTCTTAGTATCAGGATTTAACAGTTTTATTCCATTTCCCTTTGTTCCAACAAGGATGTTACCGGTAGTATCTTCACAAAAACATCTCACAGGATGGGTGGTATGAATCGTCTGAAACAATGAGTCATAATGATAAAATTGTATTAGCCCTTGCCCATCAGTGCCTATCCATAGAATATTTTGACTACCTAGATAAAGAGTAAATACAGATAACTGATTAGGCAATTCATCCAGATAAGTATGAGTATCGGATTTTAGATCGTAAAGAATACATCCACCTTCTATAAAACTGACGTACATTACATCACCAGACAAAAGGACTTGAGATACAGGCTTACTTATGCTAAGCTGAATGGAATGGGAAACTGTAAAGTCATAATTCAGTATGAAAAGTCTGTTCTTTCCGTTCAAAACAAATCGGTCGCCACTCTGAAACAAGCTATTCACTGGATCATCCACGCCAATAGACAATAATTTATCTTTCTTTCCCTCCTTAATAAATTGTTTATAAGAAATATGAGCAATAGTACCGTCTTCCAAAAGAAAAAGCAAATTATCCAATTTATCTATGGAAAAATCTTTCACTTCAGTTACAAAATCGGTTTTGACAAAATTGAATTCATCAACAGAATCATCATATATAAAAAAACCCACTCCCTTTACAAAGCAAACAATTTCACTTCCAGCACTCTGTGCAAGAATAAATGACTTTTCCTGGTAGGGAATCTTGTTATCTTTTCTCAAATAATACCTTGTAATCTGATATGTTTGCTTGTCCAAACGATTAATGCCATTGTCTGTAGCTATCCATAAACAGTTTTTTCGCTCAATTATCTGACGAATAATATTATTGCTTATAGAATTCGGATCACTTTTACTATACCTAAACGTTGTGATTTCTCTCCCATCATACGCATTCAGCCCATCCCACGTTCCTATCCACATTGTATTCTCGGAGTCTTCTAAAATACAGTTTACTGAATTATTCGTCAGCCCATTTATATTAGAAATATATCTCACCACATTAGAAGCATATAGATTCTCAGAGGTAAGAAATAGAATAAATAGAAAATGAATTATTTGTGTAAATAAAGGTGTTTTCATGTATAATATTCCTGTTTAAGCATTTAGGATAAAATGCAAATATATACATTTCTTCAATAAGAACGGGTATTATGATCCTACAAAGGCTAAATGAAGATATTTATTCCTTTTAGTACTGTATCTTTAAAAGACTACCTATCCTTAATAACGGATAAACTGAAAGGAATAAGATTACACAGATTCATATAAGATGAATCTGTGTAATCTACATCTAAATGATAAACTAATTCACTTCTGATCTTCCTAGCAAACAAGAATCAACAGACAGTATTAGCTACTCGTTAATGCTGCTTCAAGACATACTTAAAATATCCCGGGTCTTGTAATGGTGAGCGCATACCAGCAACTTCCAATGCTCTGAGAACAAAAACATTCCAAGAAAAGACCCTCGTACTAGGCCACCAACAGCCGAACACGCTTAAATCATAAGGTAAGAACTCATGGCTAAAAGGCTCATCCGGATGAAGCGTGATCTCTACGGCAAGCCGGGCTTTTATTCGCTTCTCAGCATCTTTCCAACCATGTTTCAATCCGGCTACATATCCGCAAATCTCCTCACGCATCCAACTGCCAGCATTATAATAGATTCCATTATCCCAAAACATATTGGGTGAAAAAGGTTTGTTCTCCATAGTGAAAAAAGTATCTTTTTCATGGAAGATCAACGGAGAATATCCATTCTTTACAGGAACTTTATTTAGGGTTTTGACAACCATCTCCGACGTCAGTATAGGTTTGTCAAATAGCCACCACGATACAAACTCCGGCAAAAGGGAATTGAATGTAATAGAATAAGGATATTTACGATTATCAATCAGATATCCTCTCTTCTTGTCATAGAAAGCCCTATATTCCTGATTAGCTTTCTCCACATATTCTTGAGAAACAGAAAGTCCTAACTCTTTCGCTACTTGGAGAGTAACGGCAAACATCCCCTGATTAACAGCCAAATCGGATGTCTTATCCGGATATTCCACCACATCATTCTGTCCCAATACAAACTCTGCAGCACAAATACCGTCGCCATCAGGGTCATACTCACTGATACAGAAGTTGAAAGCTTTCTTTATCTTATCCATAGGAATGGATGTCCCATATAACCGATGATTTACCAAGGCATACCATAAGAATTCAAGCGTGGCATCATTACCCTTTACTTCCCTACTTCCCATACAAGGAGTAATAATAGTACCGATAGCTCCTCGTGCATCCTGTGTTGCCGCCCAAGCGTTAAATATTTTTTCAGAAGCATCTTTATCGTATACTCCCATAAGGCTCCAGAAAGAATCCCGATTATACATATCAGGAGCATAATTAATACTTGGAACATTCAAGGGAGTAAAATTGTTCCGACTTGTAATCCACATCAGCATCTGATAACAAGCATACAAGCACTTCTCTTCCGTAGTACCCTGAAAACCCAGTCCATCCGCCAAATAGACTTGAGATGCCAAACGAAGATCATGTAAAGTAGGCTGAGCCGGTGCGGCAAAAATGAAAACTCTCTTAACCTCTTTCTTACTCTGTTTCAAACAGTGGTAGGCATAGTTATGAGCATCCGAACGGATGACTTCCAAATCTGTTATTTCCAAATTAAAGTCACTTCCTTTCTGTAAGGAAGAAGCGGCAATCAACAAGTAAGTAAGCTCCTGCTCTGTGTTTGCTATAAAAACTGTTTCTTCTTGCTGTACCCAGTCCGTTGCAGAAGAAGGCATATCCGTTTGATAATGCAGTCCTGCAACATCTATACTGCCCGTTCCTTCACCTTTCCACAACTTCACAGTGATAGGATTTGCAGAGCGATGTTTAAAGCGAATTGTATAGAAACCATCAGATAATTTATAAGGGATACGTACACCGGACATTTCACTTTGTACCGAATTTCCTCTCACAGTAAACACATTCCCGTTTTTTTCCAAGCTGGCACCTGCATAAGATTTCCATTGCTTAACTTCAGGAACTGGATAAAAGCAAGTATTCACCGGATGATTAAAATCGGATACTTCGCCGAAAGTGAATTTTACGAAATAATCTCCTTTTTGACGCTGTCTTTCATCGGCAATCCTGATAAGATTAGCATCACAAATTTCGCGTATCGCTCTAAAACCTATTTCACCTTGTTTAGACGGACGACGGCGGATATTGCGTGTCCAAAGGTTCTTATCACCAGCATCAGTCAGCAGACCTACAGCCAATGTATCGTTCAACATATATCCTGCTGCCGGATAAGTTTCGTGGGCTACCCCGCCCATATTCTTATTATCATCAAAGCTCCAAAAAGCAGAAGGCTTGTCGGCAGCAGTTATAGATGTACCAACTGAATAATATAATAAAGAAAGATTATTCTGTTGCAACTCTATTCGCTTACTGACCAATTGTGAACTAACAACCTCATAAATGACATTAACCGACAAGTCAGCTTCCAACTTCTTTAAATACGCATTTCCCGAAAGCACCACTTTTCGCTCCGACTGTTCCACTGAGGTCGCTTTCCACCCTTTCAAAGTCTCTCTGACAGAGTAATCTTCATTATCAAAATATAAATCCAACTCTCCGACTTTACTTTGCTCCATTATCAATTGGGAACCATAATAGATATTCACATAATATCCTTGGTTCTTATTTCCCAACACATGCAACTTCATCTCGTCGGCAAATCCCTGCACACAAGAAATCGCCAACAAAAATACAAGGCATATAAACTGCTTACTCATAGTATATCTAAATTATCGAGGATGTGTCAAATATAAATTAGCTATCATTGGATCATTCTTCAGAAACAGATGGTACGAATCAAATATAAAACAAATCTGCATAATCCCTGTTTAACTTTTCCTTCATCGGAAAATAGCAACTCACAAGTGATAAACCACTAAAAATTCAACACATCCTCAAGAATAATTAATAACCTGGATTCTGAATCAACTTACCACCAGACTTATCTATATCTTTTTGAGGAATCGGGAACAAATAGTTACGATCCGTAAAAGCCTGGCCATTGGCGTTAAGCACTTCCTTTGCAATGCCCCAACGCTTCAGATCTCTAAAACGATGAGACTCCAATCCAAGTTCTACGCGACGTTCATGATAGATCGCTTCGCGCACCTCATCCTGGCCGTTCAATGGAATTTTATCAAAGCCATTACTATCCTTTCCGGTTCCATACTGCGGCATACCGGCACGTTCACGAATCTCATTAAAATAAGTGATAATCTTGGGATCTTCCGGATTGTATTCGTTCATCGCTTCCATATAGTTCAATAATATTTCGGCATAACGAATATGAATATACGGGCGGTATACTGCCTGATCGTTACGGATACTGGAAGAGGTACTTACTTTCTTGGCTACATTATACCCGGTGAAGTCGGTCATCTGCGTTCCCGCTCCCGATGAACCGGAATAGTAATATTCAGCTCTTCCGAATCCATCTTTATTCTTGTCGGAAGAAAAATAATTGCGGTCGTCAACAGTTATGGCAGAGAGCACCGGACGTCCGTTATAATGTACGGAAGCATAGAAACGAGGTTCACGATCAACGTACATATTCGATTCTCCTTTACGGTATCCCCGGTTAATCTCATTACGGACTTTTCCGTATTCGTCCGGATCATCTTTCTGCGCAAATCCTTCTTCCGAATAATTCTCGTCATCATTGATATCCAGTCCGTCACGAGTCAAAAAAGCATCTACGATATTCTGCGTTGCATTCTGCATGCTATATCCGCCATTCTTCGGGTTACAACGTTTATCATATCCCCACTGCCAGTCTCCAGATTTATGAGTAGCAAATATAACTTCAGCATGATTGCCGGACATGAACAGTTCGCGGAAAGACAGATACGGGTCAAATTCTCTATCACCGCTTTCTGTATTGTGATAAAGATGATAAATGCCTAGATCAATCACATCTTCGGCGGCTTCAGCAGCAATTCGCCACTTTTCCTGATCTTTGGTCTGTGGTGCCAACAATTCTCCGTCCTTATTCTTGAAATCCTTGAAACGGGGATTTCCATTCCAGAGTTCACTGGCTGCCAACAAACGAGCTTGTGAAATCACCGCCAAAGCAGCCCCCCTCGTAGGACGTCCCAGATAAGCTGTTGAGGTCCATACATCCGGCAGTACATTCAATGTTGATTCCATCAAGCCACAGACATACTCCACACATTCGTCAAATGGACGGCGAACATAATTATTGAAATCTTCGTCTTGCTCGGCAGGTTTCTCGAAAATAACAAACGGTCCATACAGACGCAACAGATTCCAATAGAACCAACCACGCAAGAAACGTGATTCCGCCTTATACTGAGTCTTCAAATCAGTACTTAACACACCTTCCGGAACACGGTCGATGTTTTGCTCGAATACAAGCGCTTTCTGAATACCTCGATAAGCAGCACTCCATTTATTATCACCCAATGTATTGGAAGGTCCCCAATTGCCTTCTACCATATTACGGACATTCGTATTAGAAAAGACACAGGAGGTTTCATCAGCAAAACCGAACACAACCGGATCATCAGTAGACAGCCAAATATATCCGTAAATGTTATATAAATAAGCTTCCGCCTCCACACGGGTTTCCCAAATCATATCCGTAGTTTTCAGGTTCTCCGGTTTCTGGTCCAAATAATCACAAGAAGAGACTCCTATAATGCCGGCGGACAACAGCCCGACAGCCAATATACGGCTAAATATTTTTTTCATTGTTTTCATTGCTTTATTAGATTAAAACGAAACTCTCATTCCCAATGTCACCATACGTGATAACGGATACTTTGCCCCATTAGAACCAAGTTCCGGATCCCATAACTTGAATTTAGAGAATGTCAGCAAGTTTTGTCCGGACAGATAGAAATAAAGGTATTCTATTCCTTTATCCATTAGTTTCTTGTTCTCAAGCGTATATCCGAGCGAGGCTTGTTTCAAACGTAGATAACTGCCATCTTTCAACCAATGCGTACTATTCACATAGTTGTTGTCATTTGTTGTTGCATTAGCTGTCATACGCGGATACCATGCATCTGCACGAGGATTGTCCGCCGTCCAGCGATCTAATGCTTTGGTGATGACATTGCTGGGATTCAGTCCCATGCCGGTGAAAGGTACAATACCGACTCCACTTGCTCCCCAGTCACCGTTGCCGGTATCAATAGAACCACCATTGGCCATAATAGATACATCCGACACTCCCTGGAAGAAGAGAGCCAAGTCAAAGTTATGATAGTTGATATTAAAGCCCATACCGTATGACCAAGAAGGGAACCAGGACTTGCCCAAATAACATTGGTCATTAGCGTCAATCACACCATCATCGTTCAAGTCTTTATACTTGATGTCACCAGGTGCCAGTTCACGCATCTGTCTCGGACTCTTTTTGATTTCTTCCTCACTCTGGAAATAACCTTCGGCTATATATCCATAGAACTCGCCATAACGGGTACCTTCACTCTTTTGATAAGCGTATTGCATAGCCGGTTCGTCACGGAACACAATCTTATTCTTGCTATAAGTCAGATTACCAAATAAACGCAACCCTACTTTGTTACCGATACGGGTCTGGTATTCCAAATTCGCATCTACTCCTTTATTATCCATTTCACCCATATTGGCATAGATAGAGGCGTCAAAGCCTGCCATGCTCGGCAAAGAAGAACGTTGAATCAGAATATCCTTACGTCTTTCCCAATAATAATCCAATGTCAAGTTCAATTTACCCCAAAGCATCATTTCCAAACCAATATTTGTCTTATAAGATTTCTCCCAAGTCAGTTTGTCCGACCCCAGCAGCGTCTCTCTAATACCGTATACGAGATTTCCGTTCGGTCCGAATCCATAGCTGTTTCCGCTTCCGAACTGAGTAAAATAAGCAAAACGGTCTCCTGTACCACCAATGTTATCATTACCTACGATACCATAAGAAGCACGCAATTTCAACAAGTCTACCGTACGAGTCATATTCTTGAAAAACGGTTCGTTTGAAATGACCCAACCCACAGAAGCAGCCGGGAAGAAACCGAAACGATGTCCGGGAGCAAAGTTCTCCGAACCGGTGTAAGAACCGTTCACCTCTGCTAAATAGCGTTCTTTATATCCGTAGCCGAAACGGGCAGCAATCGCCTGATTACGATATGGAATAGAAGCAATGGCACTTCCGGCAGTAGCAATCATACGGTTACGCATATTATAAAGCACCATTCCATTTACGTTATGATGACCGAAAGTGCGATCATAT
>OLXT01000981.1_pt1 | contig 10515 bp, 10 predicted proteins | sample 1673931 | NCBI WGS metagenome assembly OLXT01 (sample SAMEA103958134, study PRJEB25191) | human gut metagenome | reverse complement strand
GAGCTGCACAATCTGGCCGGTGGCGCGGATGTGCTGCTGCGGCAGCAGCAGCTGATGCTCATCGGACGGAACGTCTGGCATATGCAGTACGCCGACCGGCCGGTCAGCTTCCTGACCGTCTCGTTCCGCGCGGCGGAGCTTCCCTGCTCACGCCTGACCGGGCGGGCGCTCAGCTTAACTGCCCGGCAGATCGGGCTTGTCCGGCAGATGCTGGAGGCGCACGGCGCGGAGAGCTACGCATACGACTGCGTGGAGAGTCTTCTGAAGCTGCTGCTGGCCGATCTGCTGCGCGGTCTGGACCGGCAGCCGTCCGCCGACGCCGCGCAGCCCCTGCCCGCGACCAGCCACACCGAGCGCCGCATCGTCGACCGTCTTGTCCAGCTCATCTCCGCGCGGGCCGGGGAAAAGCTCAGCCTGCAGGCGCTTGCCGACGAGGCGCACATCAGCACGACATATCTGCACCGCCTGTTCCGCTCTCAGCTCGGTATCTCGCCGGGGGCGTATATCGCAAAGATCCGGATCGAGGAAAGCAAGCTCCTGCTGCGCGGCGGAGCGCTGTCCATGGGCGAGATCGCAAAAAAGCTCGGCTTTTCCAGCCAGCAGCACTTTTCCCGTCAGTTCCGCACCGTCACGGGCATGACGCCGTCCGAATACGTGCGCAGCCTGCGCTGACAGGCGGGGACGCGTTGCGCAGATCGCCGGATTTAACTGTTGTTTTTTTCTGTGCAGCGCGGCATAATACATTATATATTATATTGGAAAGGGAGTTCTTTTTATGGAATCCATCCGTGGGTATTTCAAAGCGCTCAAGTGGCGCAGTCTGATCGTCGCGTTTTCGGCGATTTTGCTGGGTCTTCTGTTCATCCTGACACCGCAGGCGTCGGCGGACGTGATCTGCTACGTGGCTGGCATTTTGCTGCTGGCCTCCGGCATTGCAGCGGTCATTTCGTATCTGGCCTCCGGGCGGCTGTTCGGGTCGTATGCGCTGGTGTCGGGCATCGTGCTGCTGGTGTGCGGCGTGTTCTGCCTGCTGCGGCCGGAGATCATTCAGGGCCTGCTGACGGTGCTGTTCGGCGTGTTCCTCGTCATTGACGGCATGATGACGCTGCAGGACGGCGTGGACTGCGCGCGGGCGCGGCTTGCAGGCTGGTGGGTCCCGGCGCTGCTGGGCGCGGTCACGATCGCGCTGGGCTGCGTGGTGCTGTTCGGCAAATTCGACTCCATCATGCTGCTGGCCGGGATCTCGCTGATCGCAGACGGCGTGTTCGATCTCATTGTGACCCTCGCCTTCTCCAAGCGCATCCGCACCGCGCGGGAAAAGCTGCGCATCTACGCAAACGGCCCCATCATCGACTCGGAAAAGGTCGACGACTGACCGCGGCATGAGTGCCAAAAAAAATTTAAGGACAGATAAATATTTTTTGTTTTCCCCGTGCGGAATGCTTGACACCGCTCTGTCAGTCCTGTACAATGATCATGGGGATTTTGTCCCCGCAATCATACAGATTGAACATGATGGAGGAACAAACATGAAAAAGATCATCGCATTGCTGCTCGCAGCAATCATGGTTCTCGGTCTGGCGGCCTGCGCTTCCAAGACGGAGAACACAGAAGCCTCTGACGTCAAGAACGTCGTCTACATCGTCAACGGCAACCTGGGCGACAAGTCCTTCTTCGACTCCGCACAGGCCGGCATCGACGAGCTGGTCAAGGCAGGCCGCATCACCTGCAAGACCATCGAGCTCGGCGGCACCGACGAAGACCAGCCGAAGTGGCTGTCCACGCTGTACGACGTTTCCCAGTCCGGCGAGTATGACCTCGTCATCTGCGGCACCTATCAGATGCCCGACTACCTGAAGGAAGTCGCCACCAAGTATCCCGATCAGCTCTATCTGATCTTCGACGACAACACCTATGCCGGCAACAACTCCAACGTCGTCAACATCACCTACAAGCAGAACGACATGGGCTATCTGGTCGGCACCTTCGCCGCCTGCATGACCACGGACACCAGCGTTGCCAACATCAACGAGGACGCGGTCATCGGCTTCGTCGGCGGCGTTGATTCCCCGGTTATCAACGACTTCCTGACCGGCTTCATTGAGGGCGCACAGGCTGTCAACCCTGACATCAAGGTCGACACCCGCTACACCAACGACTATGTCGATACCGCAATCGCCAAGGAGTTCGGCTACTCCATGATCAACGACAACAAGTGCGACATCATCTGGGGCGTTGCCGGCAACGCGGGCAACGGCGCGGCTGAGGCTGCTCTGGACACCGGCAAGGCATGGTTCATCGGCGTCGACTCCGACCAGGAGCTGACCTTCTCCTCCGACCTGGCAGCGCTGACGCTGACCTCCGGTCTGAAGAACATCGGCAACTCCATCGTCTGGATCTTCGACCAGTGGGATGCCGGTAAGACTTACTGGGGCAGCGAAGTCCAGCTCGGCCTCGCAGAGGGCGGCGTCGGCATCGTGACCGACAAGAACTACGACAAGTACGCCTCTGCCGACACCAAGGCCGCCGTTGAGGCTGCTCAGAAGGGCATCATGGACGGCAGCATCAAGGTCGACACCGCGTTCGACGCCAACTTCGACCTCGCCGCTCTGCGCGACTCTGTCAGACCGTAAGTTCATTTTCGATCAAGCTTTCTTTTAACCTTGTAGGGGCGGGCGACTCTGCCCGCCCCTTACATGCTTCTGCGATAAAAGCGGGCGGCAGAGTCGTCCGCCCCTGCAAAATCAGATTCCCCTTTAAGTAACAGTGAATAACGAAAAAACGGATGTTTGTTCTTTATTCACTATTACTTATTGCTTTTTCATACGCACGACTTTTTCTAAAGAAAGAGAGGAACATATCGTATGCCAGACGAAAAAACCGGCCGTTTGGACGAGGAATATGTCGTCCAGATGAAAGGGATCACGAAGGTGTATCCCAACGGCGTCGCGGCCAATCAGGGTGTGGATTTTAACCTCCGCAGGGGCGAGATCCACGCGCTGATGGGTGAAAACGGCGCCGGAAAATCCACGCTCATGAAGATGCTGTTCGGTCTGGAGCAGCCGACGAGCGGCGAGATCTGGGTGCACGGCGAAAAGCTGACGCTCTCGTCCCCCACCGTCGCCATTTCCCACGGGATCGGCATGGTGCACCAGCATTTCATGCTCGTGCCGAGCCTGACCGTCGCGGAAAACATGGTGCTCGGCATGGCTCCGCGCAAGGGACTGTTCATCGACCACGCGAAGGCTGTCGCCATCACAAAGGAATACGCGGAAAAATACAACCTGCACGTCGAACCTGAGGCCAAGGTCATGGACATCCCGGTCGGCATGAAGCAGAAAGTCGAGATCCTCAAGGCGCTCGTGCGCGGCGCAAAGATCCTGATCCTCGACGAGCCGACGGCCGTTCTGACCACGCAGGAGACGGTCGAGCTGTTCAAGGAGCTGCGGCATTTAAAGGAGCAGGGCTATACCATCGTCTTTATTTCGCACAAGCTGAACGAGATCATGGAGATCACCGACCGGCTGACGATCATGCGCGGCGGGCGCTCGATGGGCGTTTACAACACGTGCGACGTGACGAAGGAGGAAATTTCGCGTCTGATGGTCGGCCGCGATGTCATTCTGAATGTGCAGAAGGACAAGGCGCAGCCGTCGGATGTTGTGCTGCGCGTGCGCGACGTCGAATACGTCAACGAGTGGCACAAGAAGATGCTCGACAAGATCTCCTTCGATGTGCGCCGGGGCGAAATTCTCGGCATCGCGGGCGTCGAGGGCAACGGCCAGAAGGAGCTGGTCGATATGCTCTTCGGCTTCCTGACGCCGAACGCGGGCACGGTGACGATGCAGTCGGAGAATCTTCTCGGCCTTTCGCAGCAGAAGCTGCGCGACAAGGGCGTCGCCCTCATCCCGGAGGACCGTATGCTCTATGGCATTGCGGGCAGCGCGTCCATCGAGGAAAATCTCATTTCCGACCGTTCGGCGGAAAAGCGGCTGAACCATGGCCCGCTCTTTAACATGAAGGCCATTCACGACGAGGCGGACAAGCTGATCGAGGACTACGCCGTTTTGTGCAAATCCCGCAAGCAGCAGGTCGGTATGCTCTCCGGCGGCAACATTCAGAAGGTCGTCGTCGCGCGCGAATTCTCCGGCAATCCGGTGCTCATTCTTGCCGACCAGCCGACGCGCGGCATTGACGTCGGCGCGACGGAATTCATCCGCAAAAAGCTCGTCGAGCTGTCTCGCTCCGGCATTGCGGTGCTGCTGATCTCGGCCGATCTGGCGGAGGTCATGGAGCTGTCCGACAGTCTGATCGTCATGCACGGCGGCAAAATTGCCGCGTATTTTGAAGACACCTCCACCCTCACCGACGATGTGATGGGCGAATATATGCTCGGGCTCAAGACCCAGAGCGAAGAGGAAATCAGGAGGGTTTGCCATGACTAAGAAACGTCAGATCCTGTTCTCCGTGATCCGCGGTCTGCTCGCCATTCTCATCGCGCTGCTCGTGGCGACGCTGCTGATCTTCCTGTCGGCAGACGGAAGCAGCTTCTCCGAGAAGCTTTCCGCCACCGGCGACGCATTAAAGCAGCTGCTCGTCGGCCCGCTGTTCCGCATGGGACGCAGCGGCACCACCTTTGATTTCAAGCGCCTGACCGACATTCTGGCCTCGATGATCCCCATCATCTTCACCGGCCTTTCCGTCTGCGTCATGTTCTCCGCCAACCAGTTCAACCTCGGCGCGGAGGGCGGCATCATGCTCGGCGCGTTCACGACCGGCATGGTCGCGGTCTATGTGCCGATGGCGGCGTTTTTGCATCCGGTCGTGGGCGTTCTGGCCGGCGGTCTGGCTGTTGCCGCGATCATGCTGCTGCCCGCGCTTTTAAAGACCAAGCTGAATGTGAGCGAAATGGTCTGCTCGCTGATGCTCAACTACATCATCATGTATCTCATCAAATACCTGATGAACACGTATCTTGCCGACAAGACCAAGGGCCAGATCCAGTCGTATGAATTTCTGGAGACGTCCAGGATCGCGCCGCTCATTGACAACGGCTCGAAGCTCTCCTGGGGCTTTGTCATTGCGATCGCCTGCGTCGTGCTGATTGGCCTTTTCATGTTCAACACCCGCTGGGGCTACACCATCCGCATGATCGGCATCAATCAGGCGTTTGCCAAATATTCTGGCATGAAGGTCGCGACCGTGATCGTGCTGTCGCAGGTGCTGGGTGGCTTCCTGGCTGGTATCGGCGGCGGCATCGAGATGCTTGGCCGGTACCCGACGTTCTCGTGGAGCTCGCTTCCCGGCTACGGCTGGACGGGCATCACCATTGCGATCCTCGCGGGCAACAATCCGTGGTTCGTACCGTTCGCGTCGTTCTTCATGGCGTATCTCACAAAGGGCTGCGAGCTGATGGCGACGTATGCAAACGTACCGTCGCAGCTGATCGATATCATTCAGGGCGTCATTTTCCTGTTCTTCGCCGCCGAGCAGTTCCTGTCCAAATACCGGCAGAAGCTGGTCGTCAAGACGGCGCAGGAGGAGCTTGCCGCGAAGGCTGCGCTCGAAGCGCAGAAGGGAGGTGCCGAGCGTGCTTGATTTTCTGAAAATGCTGCTGACGCCGGAGTTCTTCTTCTCCATCATCCGCATTTCCGCGCCCATCCTGTTCGCAACGCTGGCGGCCATCGTGGTTGAAAAGGCGGGCTTCTGCAACATCGGTCTGGAGGGCCTGATGATGTTCTCCGCGCTGACCGGCTCGCTCGTGTCCTATTATGCGCACAGCTGGGTCTGGGGATTGCTTGCCGCGCTGGCCATCGGCGTTCTCATGAGCCTGATGATGGGCTTCTTCGCCTTCCAGCTCAAGACCGATATCACGCTTGTCGGCATCGCCGTCAACATGATGGGCTCCGGCGGCACGCTGTTTTTGTGCAAGGTCATCACGAACCTGTCCGAGGGCACATCCATGGCGTCCTCCACCGGTTTGATCACCTCAAATCTGCTGATCCCGAACATCAACATTCCGCTGATCGACAAGATCCCCTTCCTGGGCAGCATCATTTCGGGACACAACCTGCTGACGTGGATCGCGTTCATCTGCTGCGCGCTCACGAGCGTGATGCTGTATAGGACGAGCCTCGGTCTCAATATCCGCGCGGTCGGCGAAAACCCGAACGCGGCCAGCTCCGTCGGCGTTTCCGTGCTGAAGATCAAGTACATCGCCATCGGCTTCTCCGGCCTCATGTGCGGCTTCGGCGGCGCGTTCATGTCGATGTACTACGCGGCCGGATGGTCCCTTGACATGGTCGCAGGACGCGGCTTTATCGCGCTGGCTGCACAGGCCATGGGCGGCGGTGAATGCCTCGGCGGTATGCTGTCCTCGCTCGTGTTCGGCTTTGCGCAGGCGCTGGGCATCAAATTCTCCGCCGTCGGCCTCGACTCGAACCTCGCCTCCCCCATCCCCTACGCCGTTACCATCATCGGCCTTGTGATCTTCTCCCTCGTGCGGCGCAGCCGCGCGAAGAAGCTGCACTCGGCTGCCGCGCTCAAATAAGGAGGGCTTTATGTCCGAACACAAAAAGATCCCCGTCATTCTCGACGGCGACCCCGGCCATGACGACGCCATTGCGTGGGTCCTGGCGCGGGCCAGCCGGGAACTCGGGATCCTTGCCGTAACGTCCTGCTGCGGCAACCAGACGATTGAAAAAACGACCTATAACGCACTGCGCGTCTGCACGCTCATCGGCCTGCACGCGCCGGTCGGGAAGGGCTGCCCGCATCCGCTTCTGAACGACGTGATGAACGCGCCGTCTGTCCACGGCGAATCGGGCCTTGACGGCCCGGCGCTGCCGGAGCCTGCGTTTGAAGCCTCTGCGCTTTCCGCGCCGGAGCTGATGGCGAAGGTGCTGCGCGAATCGCCGGAGCCTGTCACCATCGTGGCGACCGGCCCGCAGACGAACGTTGCGGCGCTGCTGCTGGCGCACCCGGAGCTGAAATGCAAAATCGCCCGCATTTCCCTGATGGGCGGCGGCATCGCCACCGGCAACTGGACACCTGCGGCGGAATTCAACATTCTCGTCGACCCGGAGGCAGCACGGATCGTATTCACATCCGGCGTCCCCATCACAATGGCCGGTCTGGACGTGACAGAAAAGGCGCTGATCCTGCCGGAGGATTTTGAGCGCGTGCGCGCACTTGGTAATCCGGTCAGCGATATCGTCGCGCAGTGGCTGGAGTTTTTCTACAAGTTCCACCGCTCCATTGGCTACGCTGGTGCACCGATGCACGACCCGTGCGCGGTCATGGCGCTCATCCATCCCGAAATTTTCACCATCCGGCCCATGTATGTCCAGATCGAAACAGCGGGCGAATACTGCCGCGGCACGACCGTGGGCGATCTGCTCGGCTTCTCCGGGCACGCGCCGAATGCGGACGTGCTGATGGACGTTGACCGGGGCCGCTTCGCCGATCTGCTGGTCGAAGCCATCAAATTCTACGGGGAGGCAGAGGCATGACAACCAAACAGATTCCAGTCTGGATCGACTGCGACACCGGCACGGACGATTCCGTTGCGATCATGCTGGCCCACGCGCTGCCGGAGCTTTCGGTCGCCGCGCTGTCCGCCGTGGCGGGCAACAGCCCCCTCTACAACACCTTCCCGAACACACGGCGCATCGTGCATCTGCTGGGCGCCGATTATCCGGTCTATCCCGGCGCGGAGCGCCCCCTTGTGCGGGAACCGCACGTGGCCGGCAAGTTCCATGGCGAAAACGGCCTCGGAGATGTCGAGCTGCCCCTGCCGGACTGTGCGCCTGAAACCACGCCCGCGTGGGACGCACTCTATGAAGCGGCGAAGCGGATGCCGGGCGAATTGCGTCTGGTCGCGACCGGGCCGCTGACAAACGTGGCCATCGCGCTGACAAAATACCCGGAGCTGAAAACTCTGCTGCACTCCATCGCCCTGATGGGCGGCGCAGCCGTCGGCGGCAATGTGACGCCTGCGGCGGAGTTCAACATTTACGACGACCCGGACGCGGCGCAGATCGTGTTCAAATCCGGCGTGCCGCTCGTCATGTGCGGTCTTGACGTTACGATGCAGGCCGAGCTTCGCCCCGCAGACTGGGACGAAATGGCCGGATACGGCAATCGCTGCGGCAGCCTGGTACGCGAGCTGTTTGCCTGCGCGTGGAGCGCGGTGCAGACCGTTGGGCTCACGGGCGTCGCGCAGCATGATTCCTGCCCTGTCCTGTATCTGGCACACCCGGAGCTGTTCGAGGGAAAAATGGCGGGCGTTTTCGTGGAAACGCAGGCCGAGCTTACGCTCGGCAAGACCGTCACCGATCTGCAGAGCGACAAAAAATTCGAGCAGAAAAACGCGCTCGTGCTGCTGAAGCTCGACCGCGAAGCATTTATGCAGCTCCTGAAGGACTGCATCCGAACACTTCCGTAAATCCGCAAAACACCCCGTATGTCAGACATACGGGGTGTTCGTTTTACACCACCGCCCCTTACCGCGCGCGGTGCGGCAAGGGGCGGCTTTGAGCGAGATCATCTATCATGCTCCCGCACTCATTTCAGCTCTGCGGCAAATGTGATGCGGCTTTCCTGCACGCTGGCGCGGATGGTGCCGTGGTGGGCTTCTGCGATGCTCTTGGCGATGGAGAGGCCGATGCCGAAGCCGCCGGTCGCAGCGGTGCGGGAGGCGTCCGGCCGGTAGAAGCGGTCAAACAGGCGGTCCAGCGGCCCGTCCGTGTCAAGCGTCAGGGTGAAATAGCGCATGGAAAACTGTGTTTCCTGATTGAACGGCCCCTTCGGCGGCTCCTGCGGCTGCTGCATGGACCGCACCGCGTCCGGGCCGAACTGCGGCTTCCCGGCAGGCGCGCCGGGGTCCGGCCCTTCGCAGATGAGGTCGAGCATATCGTTGATATCCCGGTTCGTGGATACGAAAAATGATTCTTTTCAAAAAACACGCCGAGCGCCTCGGCCAGATCTGCCTCGTCCTCCGCAGGCAAAAGCCGCATACCGCCGCCTCCTCTTATGTTCTGTTTTGATTATACAGGCACTTTCTGTGAACCGCAAACGTCAGAGCGCTTCTTTGTCCGACGTGCGGGCGCAGAAGATCGTGCTGCAGAAGCTCTGCGGGCTGCGGCTGTTTCTCGTCATGACAAGCGCTGCGGCGACGCCGGGCAGCACGGAGGCCGCCGAGCACAGCAGAAAGATCGCCGGCATTATTTCCGAGGTAATGATCGAATCAAGCACAGAGCATGACCTCCTTTATGGCCCCAGCATAGCAGACGCACCTAAAGCCAGCCTAAAGGATCATACGGGCCGCGGCGCGGCGGGCCTGTGCGAAGATCGTCCGCGTCCGAACAGACGAAAAAACGCTGCGAACGAAACTGTTCGCAGCGTTTGGAGCGGGTGACGAGGCTCGAACTCGCTACCTCCACCTTGGCAAGGTGGCGCTCTACCGGATGAGCTACACCCGCAACTCAAATTGCAGGTTTATTATAGCAGAAGTTCCGGAAAAGTCAAGTGTTTTTTTCGAGATTTGCGGATATTTACGGCAGCATATAGGGCTGCAGCGTGCGGAAGATGAGGCTGAAGACCTGCTCGTCCAGTTCGGGCGTATCCTGCAGATCGCCGCAGAGCACGTGCGAGACAAAGCTGAGGATCGTCTCAAATATATGCGCCATCAGCAGCCAGCTGTCGTGCGAGGAGATGAAGTAGCGGCTGAGACGGGCCTGAAGCTGCTGGTAATTGCGGTGGTGCAGCTCGTGGGCGCTGGCAAGGAACTGCGCGGAATAATAATAGCGCAGATAGAACCGAATGTCGTCCGGCTGGGCCAGGCAAAAGCGCCACACCGGCTCCCACAGCGCGCGGCAGCGCTGCTCCAGCGGCTGGCCGGGCGCGTCCATCACGTCCAGATTTTTCAGAACCGTCTGCACGAAGCGCAGGTCAGTGCGGCTGAACGCGGCCTGAAGCAGCGCGTCCTTGCTGCCGAAATTCCGGTAGATATAGACCTCATTGCACGGAACCTCCGCCGCGATCAGCTTGGTCGTTGTGCGGTCAAGCCCCTCGCGCGCAGCAACACGGACGACCGCGTCGATCAGCAATTCCCGGTAATTCTCTTTGAGTGCCATAGCCGGACCTCCTGAACACAAAGCATGTATTTTGACATACTATACTACGGAGACAGCAGAAAATCAAGGTAATTTCTGCAAAACACGCAAAAATCCGAACGCCGCAGGTTTCAGCATAGCACACGCCATTCCGCCCGTCTGCTGCCGTATACGGTGGTCTGCTCCCCTTCCCCGTCCGTAAACGTATCCAGCAGGCGCAGGCGTTCTGTCTCCATCATGCCGAGATCCACCGGTCCAGAAACCGCAGCTGTTCATCCGTGTGGAACCAGTGCTCGCCGCCCTCCAGAACGGTGAGCCCGGCGTCGTGCTCCGCCGCGAACCGCTCCACGGTCTGGCGGGACACCAAATGGTCGCCCCCAGCATAGAGGATCTCCGTGTG
>OLXT01000976.1_pt1 | contig 10593 bp, 8 predicted proteins | sample 1673931 | NCBI WGS metagenome assembly OLXT01 (sample SAMEA103958134, study PRJEB25191) | human gut metagenome | reverse complement strand
ATCTTGCATGTGGGATATGAAGCGGATGGCATTTGCCCTGTCGATATTTAATTCACCTTCGGGATATACTTTTGCAGCCCCTTTATTTATGATTTCAATTTGGGATATACCGGAATATTCGCTACTTGTCCATAAATTGCCCGAGTGATCTTCTATTATATATTGAAGATAGTTTGAGGCGATGGGATTTGTATGATTGGCGGTTGCGGTAAAATGTTCCAGTTCTTTAGTAGTAGGATTATAGGCAAAAAGTCCGTTCCCATAAGTCGTTATCCATATAATGTCTCTGGAGTCATGATAGACATGATAGCGTTCGTAATCAATGAAATATGGAAGCTTTGACGATCTTACATCAATCTTTTTGACACTACCGGATTCTTTTTGAATATAGTTAATGTATCCAGTCTGATTATGAACCCAGTAGTTGTTGCGGTTATCTTTCACTACCAATCCATTACGGATATTGAGCTCTTCCGGAGCAATTCTGGTTGTATTGGTCTTGGGATTGAATAAGATTCCGCCTTGTTTGGTAAATAACAGCCATTCGTTACGTAATACAATATTGCCTGTTAGCAAAAAATCAGTTGATGTGGCAGTATTGGCAACTTTCGTGAGGTGCTGCTGGTTGTATTTCCAAATAAATCCCTCTGATGTTATGAAATAAATAGTATTATCAATGACTGCGCTTTGAAGGAAGTAGTGAGTCGAATCTATACATTCGAGCGTGTTATCTTTAAGTAAATACAGCCCTTTTCCTGTACCAATCCAAATGGAATTTGAATCAAATACACTAAGAAAACGTATATTGTCGGATTTTAGTTTATGGTTGTCGGTAGAATATGTTTCCGAACTGAATTTGTTGTTTTTATAAGTAATTTTCCGGCAGCCTTGCACCCTTCCCCAAAGCCATATATCCTTATTAGGGAGGATTGTGACTTCATTATAACGGTCTTTCATTTCTCCTTTGCCGGTGAAATCTACAAAACAGTCTTTTTTCAAATCATAACAACTGATTTGTTCCGCGGAAGTTGTAATCCATAGGAATCCGTCGGAGTCTTCCTGTACACTTCTGATACGATGATCCGCTAATGACAGTTCTTCACCGCTCTGGGGACGGAAAGTAACAAATGAATTTCCATCATAACGGCTCAGGCCATTTAAAGTAGAAAACCAAATGAATCCTTTGCTGTCTTGATAGATATGCCTGATAGAATTATTGGCTAATCCGTCAGTGGCAGTCAGATTCCTAGCATGTATTTCTATGGAGGCGTTTGCCGGATATATAATACATGTACATATAAAAAAGAAAATTGTAGCTTTAATGAAGAATCTCATACTTGTATAGTGATAATAATGATTGTGTTTTTTTAGATTTGCGGTAAAGATAGATAAATAGCACGTAATTTTAAAGTTTAAATTCAGACTTTTGCATTGAATTTCTTGAATAACCTGAAAAAAAGAAAGAGGGACTATATAAGAATGTTCAGGTGGACAAATGTGCATGGTATATGGAGAAAAATGCATGAGCAGCTTCATGTATGCCGCTATATTTGCTGTTGAATTGATAACTGGATTTTGTATTACCATGGTTTATGAGATTGTATAAAACTAATATTATTAAATGAAAACTAGAATGTATGAAAAGCACTGTTTGTGAGATTAGCTGTTGGAGAAGAAAATATATATTTTTCTTCTTGATGATGATTTCGGCTCTCCATTCGGTCACAGTATTTGCACAAAAACGTACCATATCCGGTACGGTGGTTGATGAACGAAATGAACCGTTGGCTATTTCAAGTTCCATGTTGTCGCTGATATTCTCATACTTCTCGATCCGGCTGAACAGCTTGTTGAAATCGTCATCCTTTTCTGTGTGTAGCAAATCCTGCACCATGCCGAACATCCGGTGTGTACGTTCTGCAAAAAGATGGATTTCTTTGCGTGCCTGAAGGATAGAGAGTTCTGCGGTAGAAAGCATACCACCGGTGATAAACCGCAAACGGGGCTCTTCGTCCTCTTCTTTGGGGTGGATAAGAGCACATACGGTACGTTCAATCAGTTTAACCGCCCATATCAGAATACATACATTACAGATATTGAAAATCGAGTGGAAAGCCGATAACTTGTAGGAGATGGCAACTTCCGGATTGTTACTTTGGAAAAAGGTATCTACTACCCAGTTTACCAGTTCCATGAAAGGATGGAAGACAATCAAGACCCAGATAACGCCGAACACGTTAAAAACAAAATGAGCCAATGCTGCCCGCTTAGCCTGTGACAACGTATCCGGCTTTGTTTCCGCCCGTACAAGCTACCATGCCTAACGCTGCCGTTGCAATAACTAAATAAGTTAACTTTTTCATGCTTTTGTAAAATTAGTGAATAAATATTTATGCAAAGATAGATTTTTTTTCTGTCTGCCATCGAAAAACACTGTTATATTAGATTAACACGTAGGTGAAAACCGCAGAAATGTGTACCTTTGCAGCCCAAACTTTAGTATGAATATGCAAGAAGACAAATCCATCATTGAGGTTAGCCATGTCTCGAAGTTTTTTGGCGACAAGACAGCATTGGATGATGTAACTCTGAACGTGAAAAAGGGCGAGTTTGTAACGATTCTCGGTCCTTCCGGTTGCGGAAAAACGACATTGTTGCGTCTCATAGCCGGTTTTCAGACAGCTTCGGAAGGCGAAATCCGAATTTCGGGTAAGGAAATCACACAGACTCCTCCCCACAAACGTCCGGTGAACACGGTATTCCAGAAATATGCTCTGTTCCCGCATTTGAATGTATACGACAATATTGCTTTTGGGCTGAAGCTGAAAAAGACGCCGAAACAGACGATCGGCAAGAAGGTGAAAGCCGCTTTGAAGATGGTTGGTATGACAGATTACGAGTATCGGGATGTCGATTCTCTTTCCGGTGGCCAGCAGCAGCGTGTAGCTATTGCCCGGGCGATTGTCAATGAGCCGGAAGTGTTACTGCTCGACGAACCATTGGCTGCGCTCGACCTCAAAATGCGCAAGGATATGCAGATGGAACTGAAAGAAATGCATAAATCTCTGGGCATTACATTCGTGTACGTGACTCATGATCAGGAGGAGGCACTGACGTTGAGTGATACAATCGTTGTGATGAGTGAAGGAAAGATTCAGCAGATCGGTACGCCGATTGATATCTACAATGAGCCGATCAATTCATTTGTGGCTGATTTTATCGGAGAGAGTAATATTCTCAACGGAACGATGATTCATGATAAACTGGTACGCTTCTGCGGTACGGAATTTGAATGTGTGGACGAAGGCTTTGGCGAAAATACTCCGGTGGACGTAGTGATCCGACCGGAAGACCTTTATATCTTTCCGGTTTCGGATATGGCACAGCTGACCGGTGTGGTACAGACTTCGATCTTCAAAGGAGTGCACTACGAAATGACCGTGCTTTGCGGTGGATATGAATTTCTGGTTCAGGATTATCATCATTTCGAAGTCGGTGCAGAGGTCGGTCTGCTGGTGAAACCGTTCGATATTCATATCATGAAGAAAGAACGTGTATGCAATACGTTTGAAGGTAAGTTGCTGGATGCTACTCATGTGGAATTTCTTGGCTGTAGCTTTGATTGTACTCCGGTGGAAAACATAGAACCTGACACAAACGTTAAGGTGGAAGTAGACTTTGATAAAGTGATCCTGCAGGATAACGAAGAAGACGGTACGTTGACGGGAGAAGTGAAGTTCATCCTTTATAAAGGAGACCACTACCATCTGACCGTATGGTCTGACTGGGACGAGAATGTGTTTGTAGACACGAATGATGTCTGGGATGACGGAGACCGTGTGGGTATTACTATCCCTCCGGATGCGATTCGTGTAATTAAAATAACCGATTAACAGGAAAGGAAGTGAATAAGAAGTTTATAGTATTTTTGTCATCACGTAAGAGCTGGACTCTTCCTTACATTATTTTCTCGGCGATCTTTGTGGTCATACCGTTGCTTCTGATTGTCGTGTATGCGTTTACCGATGATAACGGCCATCTGACACTCGCCAATTTTCAAAAGTTCTTCGAACATCCCGAAGCCATCAATACCTTCGTCTATTCCATAGGTATTGCCATTATTACTACTCTTATCTGTATCCTGCTGGGATATCCCGCAGCCTGGATATTAAGCAACAGCAAGTTGAACCGTTCCAAAACGATGGTTGTACTGTTTATTCTGTCTATGTGGGTGAATATACTGGTGCGTACCCTTGCCACTGTCGCCTTGTTCGATTTCTTCAGCGTTCCGCTGGGAGAAGGGGCGTTGATATTCGGTATGGTCTACAACTTTATTCCTTTTATGATCTATCCCATTTATAATACTTTGCAGAAGATGGATCATAGCTATATTGAGGCGGCACAGGATTTGGGAGCCAATCCGGTACAAGTCTTTTTCAAGGCAGTTCTTCCGCTTTCCATGCCGGGAGTGATGAGCGGTATCATGATGGTGTTTATGCCGACCATTTCGACATTCGCCATTGCCGAGCTGTTGACGATGAACAACATCAAGTTGTTTGGTACTACTATTCAGGAAAATATCAATAACAGCATGTGGAACTATGGAGCGGCGCTTTCGCTGATCATGTTGTTGCTGATAGCTGCTACTTCGCTGTTCAGCACCGATGATAAGGACAATACTAACGAAGGAGGAGGCTTATGGTAAAGAAGATATTCGCGCAGACTTACTTGTGGATATTGCTGTTGTTGCTGTATTCCCCTATTGTGATTATTGTGATCTATTCCTTTACCGAAGCCAAAGTATTAGGCAACTGGACCGGATTTTCCACCAGACTTTATTCATCGCTTTTTAATACAGGTGCCCATCACTCTCTGATGAACGCCCTGATCAATACCATTACCATCGCGTTGCTGGCTGCCACTGTATCTACCTTGCTGGGTAGCATTGCCGCTATCGGCATCTTTAATTTAAAGGCACGTTCGCGCAAGGCGATTGGCTTTGTGAACAGTATTCCTATTCTGAACGGTGATATTATAACCGGTATATCGCTTTTCCTTTTATTCGTATCTTTGGGAATCACGCAAGGATATACGACGGTAGTACTGGCGCACATCACCTTTTGTACTCCCTACGTCGTATTAAGCGTGCTGCCACGTCTGAAACAGATGAATCCGAACATTTATGAAGCTGCCCTCGACTTGGGAGCCACTCCTATGCAGGCATTGCGGAAAGTGATCATTCCGGAGATTCGTCCGGGAATGATCAGCGGTTTTATGCTTGCTCTGACGCTGTCAATCGATGATTTTGCCGTCACTGTATTTACGATCGGCAATCAAGGGCTGGAAACACTTTCCACCTATATTTATGCCGATGCCCGCAAAGGAGGTCTGACTCCGGAGCTCCGTCCGCTGTCCGCTATTATTTTTGTGGTGGTGCTGGCATTGCTCATAGTGATTAATTACCGTGCCGGAAAAACGAAGAAGAAAGATTAATGAACATGTGCTGCTACGTAAATAAAATGAAAAGAATAGTTTCTGTTATCCTGTTTTTACTGGTCCTGGCTGGTTCTCTGAGCAGTTGTTACAATTCCGGTGAGCCACGCGAGAAAGTCCTTAAAATCTATAACTGGGCAGATTATATAGGCGAGGGGGTACTCGAAGACTTTCAGGCATACTATAAAGAACAGACAGGCGAAAATATCCGCATCGTTTATCAGACATTTGATATCAACGAGATCATGTTGACGAAGATCGAAAAGGGGCATGAGGATTTTGATGTGGTTTGTCCGTCGGAATATATCATTGAGCGAATGCTGAAAAAGCATCTGCTGCTGCCCATTGACACCACTTTTGCCCATTCTCCCAACTACATGAACAATGTGGCGCCGTTTATCCGTGAACAGATTAATAAGCTGAGTCAGCCGGGTGAAGAAGCGAGCCGCTATGCGGTCTGCTATATGTGGGGAACGGCGGGAATCCTGTATAATCGGGCGTTTGTTCCCGATTCCGATGCTTCCTCTTGGGAATGCCTCTGGGACAAGAAATATGCAGGCAAGATTCTGATGAAAGACAGTTACCGGGATGCCTACGGAACAGCCGTTATCTATGCCCATGCCAAAGAGCTGGAAGAGGGAGCCATGACGGTGGAGGACTTGATGAACGACTATTCGCCGCGTGCTATGGAGGTGGCCGAGAAGTATCTGAAAGCGATGAAGCCGAATATTGCCGGATGGGAAGCGGACTTCGGCAAAGAGATGATGACGAAGAACAAAGCATGGCTGAACATGACTTGGAGCGGTGATGCGATCTGGGCAATTGAAGAGGCGAATGCAGTGGGAGTAGATCTTGATTATGTAGTTCCGAAAGAAGGAAGTAATATCTGGTATGATGGCTGGGTGATTCCTAAATATGCGAAGAATCCGGTGGCTGCCAGCTACTTTATCAACTTTATGTGCCGTCCGGACATTGCGTTACGGAATATGGACTTCTGCGGATATGTGAGTTCTATCGCTACTCCGGAGATTCTGGAGGAGAAAGTAGATACGACTTTGGATTATTACGCCGATTTGAGTTATTTCTTTGGCCCGGATGCCGACAGCATACAGATTGACAAGATTCAATATCCCGACCGTAAAGTAGTGGAACGTTGCGCTATGATTCGTGACTTCGGAGATAAAACCAAAGAAGTGCTGGATATCTGGTCGCGCATAAAAGGCGACAATCTGGGGGTAGGTATTACTATTCTGATTTTTGTAGTGGTAGCCTTGATGAGCGGGTGGATGATTTATAAGAGATGGCAGCGTTACAATCGTCGGAAACAACAGAACCGCAGAAGCAGAAGAAAGAGAAAAAAGAATGTGAAGCGGTAAGCTAAAACACCCGGTAGTAAGCGGTGGATGATAAACGGATGATACGGTTGGAACCGGGCATCGTTTGTCATCCACCGTTTTTTTATCCTGCTCTTTTCATGGAACGGATGATGTCTTTCGTCTCTTTGTCTACACGCAGAGATTCAATGATTTTCTGCAATGATTTATTGTAGGTCCAGTTATCCAGCCTGCTCTGTTGGAGATACTTCATTGTTTTATCCGGAAATTTAATGAAGCAGATGGATATCATCCATGCCATTGCCATACGTGCATAGTAGGCCCCGTGTGTAAATCGGTCGGCATATGCCAGCAATGAATCGATATGCTCCTCATCTACATAATGAAACAGCATCACGATTCCGAACCGGAGCTGATACTCTTCTTTTGATTCCAGATAAGGCTGGACAAACTGCCATATCGTTTCTTTTCCTTTCCGTGCCGCTGTCTTCAGTTCGCCGGAGAAAATGTCGCATACAGCCCAGTTATTGATTCGCGGGACGAAGAGGCGAATGTATTTGATTCGTTCTTCCGGTTCCATCTTGGCACGTCCGATCACCATTCCCTGTAGCATTGTCTCTTCGTAATACAGTGTATCGGTTGCTTCGACGAACGTGCGCCAGTCTTCTTTCTTGGCTATTTCTTTAGCCATTGTTCTGAGTTGCGGGATACGTACGCCGAGAATATTATCGGCACCGGGAATTAAAGAAGAATGAAATTCCCTGTATGTAGGGTCTTCCAGCGTTTTCAGCTCGTTTCGGACGTTTTCTGTTGTTGTCATTAGAGTAGATTTATTATTTATGCAAATATAAAAAAAGAGTGTGGTTTCTTTATGCAGCCACACTCTCTTTTGTCTTTTATTCTATAAATAATGAAGCAGTCACCCTATTTCTTAGTCATATCAAAAGAAAATGTGGTAGCCGGAAATGTATCAAATGCTCCTTCGTTTACCGTAACTTCCGTTGCCTGAATAGCAAACGTTAGTTTCTGTCCTTCGTAAGCGTATTTGCCTTTCTCGTCTGCTTTGATTGTTACTTTCACGGTGAGTTTGGGAGTCTCTTCTTCTCCTTCTGCTTTTACTGACGGCTGCTCCATTGCGATTTCCAATACTAAAGGTTCAGGTGAAAGTTGAAGCAAGATGTTATCTTTGTTGTCGTTGAAAGCTGCCTGATAAGGGATTTTGTATTCTATATCTCCCACAGCTTTAATGATGGCTTCGGCAGCCTCCGGATCTGTGATAATGCTTTTGATCAGACCATCTACCGGAAATTTGCTGATTAAAATATGGTTATCTTTCAATTCGGCATTTACGGCGACTCCTTCCTCCGTTTCATTTCCTGTACTTTCCAGGGGAGCAACAGATGTTGTCTGCATTTTACCGGAGTAGGTTCCTTCTACATCTTTGATGGAATATACCGGAATACTTTCGTCATCATCACTGCTACAGGAACTAAAGGTGCTTGCCAGCCCCAACGCCATTACCAATAAAACAAAACGACCAAGACAACATACTTTTTTCATTTCAGTTAAAGTTTTCATACTGTTAAACAAATTAGATTATTAATTCTCAAAATTAAGGTGTACGTACATAGAGTAAATACCGGGAATCACGGAATACTGCATCATGAAAATAAAAAAGAAAAAGGTACTCCCGCCGGTTTCTCCGTCTAAATCGTGCCGGAGTACCTTCAGACCTGTTTTTAAATGTCTGTTTTATTCAGAATATTTTTTTCTGATTGACTCTCTTGGAGTAATTCCGAAGTATTCTTTATACCTGTTGCGGAAGTTTTTCAGATCTTTCAGCCCAATCATTTCCGGTATTATGCTGACCGGATACTTTCCGCTTTCCAATAACTCGTGTGCTTTCTCCATGCGAATGGCTTCGATGAAGACGTTGGGAGCTTCACCGGTCAGTGACTTCCATTTGTTATAGAATTTGGTTCTGCTCATTCCCAGGTGTGAAGCTATTTCATCTATTGTCAGGTCTTCCTTCTCTATGCGCTCCAGAACATAATCTTTTGCTTCATCAATCAGTGACTTCCTGACATCTTCAAGAGTCTCCATGCCGGTCTCGGCAGACTGTACCTTCAAGAATTGTTCTCCGAACACTTTGTGGAGGAATGCTTTTCTCAAAAGGCGGCTGTTTCTGATAAGAACGGAAATCTCTATCTTTAAATCTTCCACGTGAAAGGGGGTGTGCATAAATGTATCTGCTAATGAAGCTTCCCTTTTGTTGCGTTGATCCACATCGATATGCGATCCGTAAAGAATAACCGGTATGATCGATGTCTCTTTAGAAGTCTTCAATCTTGAAGAAAGTTCATCACCACCCATTCCATGCAGCACTGTGTCACATATCAGCAGGTCCGGATGTTCTTTTTTTATACACGCCAATGCTTCCTGTCCATTATTAAAGCTTCTTACTATATATTTCTCCGACAGACATGTTTCCAGATAGAACCTGAAATCGTCATTACTATCCGCCAAAACTACGACCGGTCGGGACGAACTTCTTTTCTGCGTACCTTTGTGGAATAAAGCATCGGTCTTTTCCTCTTCCACATTCTTTTCGATGTGAACAAAAGTGTGCCCGGATGCGTTCTCACATAAACATTTCACAGGAAAGCGTAATGCGATAGTCTGGCATGAATGGTTAACCAGTATTTCTCCGTTACATAGCTCAATCAGCCTTTTACATAGAGTGCTTTTGGCGAAATGATATCTGGATTCCGTTTTCTGTTTAAGAAGATGCTTTGTAGAACATTTGTAACACTTCATCAGATTGCTGCTTTCGGTATGAGTAGTGCTGATTTCCCAATATTTGTTGCATAAAGATGCACTTAAAGTAATGTTTTTTGATGGCTCAGAATGATCTATTACATTCTTGATAAACTTCTCAATAACGGGAGAAATTTTACTTTTATCTATCCATACGCTGGCATATTTAAACTCCGTCCGAATCTCTAATTTTACTTGTTTACTTGTCGCATGATCTTGCAGAGAAGAAATTCTGCTATTAAGGAAATTTCCTAGTTCATATTCTGCAAAATTCATTCTTTTGGAATAGATGAATAGTTGTTTCATATCCATTAGCCTGGCTAAATGTTCGTTGAGGCAATCTATGTTGCGGATGGCCAATGACAGATCCTTTTTGATACTGTCAGGACAATCATTGTTGCAGGCTGACTTCAGCGGAGTATGAAGTGACGTGACCGGAGTACGGATATTCTGGAAAGAATCTATAAAGTATTGATTTTCTTCTTTTAAGAAAGCGATTTCTTTCTTCATGGTAGACGTGTGGAATACGAACCAATACAATAAAAACACTCCTGCTACCGAAAATAAAATTGAGAATAATTCATTTTGAGTAGTTATAGTTGTGAATATGGAAGCGGATAATGACGTTATAATTAAATATTTCATATTTATTTGTTTTATAGTAACGTCACTTGGTGAAACCGGTCTATTCCTCCTGTCTGAGTTTAAAACGAAAAATGCACAGTATTATAGTCTTATGATTGTATATCAATAAGTTCAAATAACATGATCTCAGAATTAGTTGTTCTTTGAAGGTTGATAATGGGAATGTGTAGTATATATGTAGAGTTTTAATTCTAATGTTTGAACTCTTTCTAAAGGAATGCTGATTTTCCTCCAAGTAACAATAATTATTTGATTGTTTTTTATTGATTATATATGTTAAATAGTTTATTCAAAATATGGCAGG
>OLXT01000973.1_pt1 | contig 10627 bp, 7 predicted proteins | sample 1673931 | NCBI WGS metagenome assembly OLXT01 (sample SAMEA103958134, study PRJEB25191) | human gut metagenome | reverse complement strand
ATTTGGAATAACCTGTTAATTCCGGTTCGTATAGTCGGTTGAAAAGGTAGTAAATACCGGTGATACCCAATCGGATACGGTTGTGTTGATAACTCACGTGTCCACCTGTTAATTGCATGGTGAACAGGTTCTTTTTATCCGCTTCCTTTTGACTTCGATGTAGCCCGGTTTTATAGATAGAGGTGATTGCTCCGTCTGTGATTACTCCATCTAATGAACGGTGTGAATAGAAACCGGACATATCCCAATCTTTTGCCAAAGAAACAGTGGCAGCTACTCCTCGAAAATAGTTGTATTCGTCACTGGAAGAGTGTTTCTTTATCCCACAATTACGATTGTTGAAAGAAGAGGCATAGATTGTTTTTCCCATCAAATAATCAGTGCTAATCACTAATCCTTGTCCGAAACTAAGCCGATAGTTACCAACAGCCAATAATTTCAACCGACCACAATTCTGAAGTAATAAATAAAATGAGTAATAATCATATCCGTAGCGATTATGCAAAGCAGCAAAAGGTTCTCCGGCATCTTTTTCGGCAACTCCCCCTGCATAAAGCTGGTCACGATATCGAAATGTATATTTCACAGAGTTATAAACAGAAGGTCCCAAATAGGTATGTTCATAACCTTTTCGTTTATAAAATGGTATATCAAAGCGGATTAACAGTTCATTCTTTCCATACTTCGCTGCGTTTTTCAACAGGCTTTTCCACCGGAAAGCAGATTCATTGTTAATAGCTTTTATACAGACGAAAGGCAGTAAATACTGGATTGTTTGCTTATCCATCTCTTCTACCAGTTGAAGTTCATAGATGGTTTTCATCTGTCCATGTATATAGATGTAGGCCAACAGATGTTCAATCTGAATATCACTAAGGAAAGGAAACTGTTCGAGTTGTTCACGGGTAGCAACATTCAAATTAACTGGTTCCTGCATACGATTGGAAAGTTCTTCCAATTCATTTTCCCAATTAGGAGTATTAACAGAGTTATCAGTTCCGTTATTAACAGATAAATCTTCAAGAACATCTTCTAAAAGACTTTCGGAAGGGTTTTGAGCACTACAAGCAGGAATTATTAACAGGCTGTTTATAATACTTATCAACCGTAAAAGTTGAATAGTTTTCATCAATAAAATGGTTTATTCTTCCTGCTTTTTAACAGATAAGGCCGCAAAGATACTTTAAATAGGTTAACATCGAAGAGAAATGTCTGAATAATAAAATTTTAATTCTATTTTTGTATCGTGAAAAAGAGGCTTAACATAGTAGTAATGACGCTGTTTGCTATTGTTTGTTGTTCGTTGCGCCTGCAAGCTCAAGATAAACAAAGCATCAATGGATATTTGGTTCCGATGTGTATCTACAATGGAGATACCATTCCATGTGTCCAGTTAAGAACTGTGTATATTTTCCGTCCGTTGAAATTCAAGAATGAAAAAGAACGCCAGGAATATTATCGCCTGATCCGCAATGTGAAAAAGGTATATCCTATCTCCAGAGAAATTAATCAGGCCATCATTGAAACTTACGAATATCTTCAGACTTTGCCCAATGAGAAAGCCCGCCAAAAACATATCAAACGGGTTGAAAAAGGATTGAAAGATCAATATACTCCCCGAATGAAAAAACTATCGTTTGCACAGGGGAAACTGTTGATTAAATTAATAGACCGCCAAAGCAATTCTACCAGCTATGAACTGGTGAAAGCATTTATGGGACCTTTCAAAGCGGGATTCTATCAGACTTTTGCTGCATTGTTCGGAGCCAGTTTAAAAAAAGAATATGATCCGCAAGGTGAGGACAAACTAACAGAACGTGTAGTGTTGATGGTGGAGAACGGACAGATCTAAAATCAATCGGCTTATAAGTTTATCAACCTTATAAGCCAATTTATCAACTACTCAACCCTACTAGTTATCATTTCAAGAATTAACAAGCTTCCTGCAAGGTATTAATTTCTGTTTTCTCAGAAGTTAATACTTGAGTTCCCAGCTATTAATATGTATCATATAAGCTGTTAATACCTGACAACTCAAGTATTAACAGCCTGAAAACGCACTATCAACAACTATAATAATAACTACCCAATACCCATAGAATCAACATGGCTCCATATAGTTATAAACAGAACATAGTTATTGATTATAAATGAATTAACTAAGCTATTAACTCGTTATAAACAACTTATTAACCAATCCTATATTATGGCTATTAACGTAACTTTTTGAACAAATCCCAAATCACAATACCGGTTGTTACGGAAACATTCAAAGAGTGTTTCGTTCCGTATTGAGGAATCTCTATACAACCATCCGAATGGTCAATAACCTCTTGTTGTACCCCTTTCACCTCGTTTCCCATTACGATAGCATATTTTCTAGTCTTATCCAGTTCCAGTTCGTCCAACATAATGCTTCCTTCCGCCTGTTCTACAGAATAAACGATATACCCTTCGTTTTTGAGGTTATCAACAGCATCAACAGCGTTATTAACATACTTCCAGTCGACAGTGAACTCTGCACCCAGCGCAGTCTTATGCATTTCAGGGTGCGGTGGGGTAGCTGTTATACCACACAGATAGATACATTCAATACGGAAAGCATCCGAAGTACGGAACACCGAACCTATATTGTGCAGACTACGAATATCATCCAACACTACTACCAGAGGCAGTTTTTCTGCCTGTTTAAACTCTTCGGCACTGATACGGTTCAGCTCTGTTATTTTCAGTTTACGCATACGTCTTTTCTTTTATTATGTTCTTGTCCACAAAGGTAATTCTTTTCAGTTAACAAGGTGTTGATAACGGTTTAAAACCTGTCAAAACTATCGGCAAAGATTTTGAAAAATAATTCTTGCATTATTCAAAAGAAGGTATAAGAGGACTTCATTATGAACATTCCAAAAAACTAACCCAAAACTTTCTACACAGACATAAACATATTTTTCAGCACTTATCTGCCTGTTTATATCCATAAAGTTTTTAACTTTGCACTTTATCAACAGGGAGTTAATAGTATTCTCCCATTTGACAAGGCTTACATTGATAATGAAGATAATAAATAGTAAATCTTCTGCTTTACATCCGTTCATAACGGACTCATAAAACAGAAGGATAGACTAATAACTTATCCGGCAAGGAAAATCGTATTTATTTGCTAACATTATTAACAGGCTATCATCACTAACAAAGGATTTTTTTTAAAAGGAGGAAATAAAAGAATATTATTATGAATAATCTCATAAAGGCTATTAAGGAGCTGAAGAAAGAAAAGAATGCAATCATTCTGGGGCACTACTACCAGAAGGGTGAAATACAGGATATCGCTGATTACGTTGGTGACAGTCTGGCGTTGGCCCAGCTGGCTGCCAAGACGGAGGCGGACATCATTGTGATGTGTGGCGTTCACTTTATGGGTGAAACAGCGAAGGTGCTTTGTCCGGATAAGAAAGTACTGGTGCCTGACATGGAAGCAGGGTGTTCGTTGGCGGACAGTTGTCCGGCGGACCAGTTTGCGCAGTTTGTCAAAGAGCACCCGGGGCATACCGTTATTTCATACGTTAACACGACAGCTGCTGTGAAAGCGGTAACGGATGTGGTGGTGACTTCCACCAATGCACGGCAGATCGTGGAAAGTTTCCCCGAAGATGAGAAAATAATCTTTGGTCCGGACCGGAATCTGGGAAATTATATCAACTCAGTTACGAACAGGAATATGTTGCTTTGGGACGGAGCTTGCCATGTGCACGAACAGTTCTCGGTGGAAAAGATTGTGGAACTGAAAGCGCAGCATCCGGAAGCGTTGGTTCTGGCACATCCCGAATGCAAAAGTACTGTGTTGAAACTGGCAGATGTGGTAGGATCTACAGCTGCACTGCTGAAGTATGCAGTGAACCATCCGGAAAATACGTATATTGTGGCTACCGAATCAGGTATCTTGCATGAGATGCAGAAGAAGTGTCCCCAAACAACGTTCATCCCTGCTCCGCCGAACGATAGTACCTGCGGATGTAACGAGTGTAGCTTTATGCGGTTGAATACGTTAGAGAAGCTCTATGAGTGTCTGAAGAATGAGTCACCGGAGATTACCGTTGATCCTGAGATAGCGGAGAAGGCGGTAAAGCCTATTCAGCGGATGCTGGAGATTTCTGCAAAGTTGGGATTATGATAGGATATACAAACGGTACCATCCAGTATGTCGGAAGGTACCGTTTAATGTATTGAAGTGTACCATTCCGTGCATCAGATGGTACCGTTCTTTGAGATGTAATTATCTCATTTAAATTTCATTCATAGCGATATTAGTTTTCTGCTTCCAGACGGATAACGAATCCACCGCCTTTTGCCATATCCATATTCAATATAGTTTTATTATCCACTGTTCTTTTCTCTACCATATATTCTTTAGGTTGCTCATAGGAATTTGGAGCGTCTTTAAAGATAGTTGCCTGATAGGAGACATTGTCTTTCAGGAAGTTGAGGTTTATTTCTGTGGAACGGGCATCCCAGTTGGTCATTCCGCCCACATACCAGTCATTGCCTTTTTGTTTGGCTGTCACGATGTATTCGCTTAATTTTGCTTGCAATGGCAAGGTCTTATCCCATACGGCAGGAACTTTAGAAAGGAAGTCGAGCACATCCGGATATTTATTGTATTCGGTCGGTGAGTCGCACAAATAAGCCATCCATTGATCGTAAATAACAAACATGGATAATTCGTGCGAACGTGTTCCCATGCTCATAGGCGGAGTATTATCTATATCCATTGGTTTGAATTCACTTTGAGTGACACTTCTCATCGATCCCGGAGTATAATCCGCCGGTCCTGCCAATAAACGGATGAACGGGAAACGGGTGTGATATTCGGGAGTTAACGTCTTTTCCCAGAAGTTACATTCCGCTCCTCTTACAGCTTCATAATTCAATATGTTGGGATACGTACGATGCAATCCGGTAGGAACGGGACAGCCATGGAAAACAGCTACCATTTTCTTTTCCGCATAGCTATCTGGTCATTTCGTTCGAAGAAGTCGATTTTTGCTCCGGATACTCCGTAACTGTGCATTTTAGCGATCCAGTCGCTGGGATTTTCTTTGGCACAACTGGCCCATGTCCAGACGATAATCTTCACATTCCTTTCTTTGGCGTATGAACATAGTTCTTTCAGATAGTCTTCGGACCATCCGGCATCTAAAGTCATATATTCGATATGATTCTTTGAAGCCCAGTCTACGTAGTATTTATATAACTGGAGCGATAGCTGCTTATTTCCACTGGGGAAGTCAACCCCTTCCAGAACTGCTTTATGCCACCATTCCCATGCACTTTTGCCCGGTTGAATCCAAGAAGTATCGGTCAGACGGCAAGGGTCGGCCAGTTTATATACCAGTTCATTATTCAACAATGATTTATCTTCTTCCGAGACAATGATTACCCGCCAGGGAAAGCTACGGTTTCCGTCCGTTTTTGCAATGTAATTTTCTCTGGAGATAACCAGATGATTGGAGTACCAGTAATAAGGATTTGACGGATCGGAATCCATTGTTTCTTTCGGATAGTTAGCCCATTTTCCCCGCATGGAATTGTAGCCGTTGGATTCCATGTACAGAGCCGGATAATCATAGGTATTCGATTCTGTAATGACTACTTTATAGGGAGAATCGGGATATTCGTATAATACCGGAGAAACAGCGAAATGTTCGTAAGGAATTTCCAACGGACCTTTGTACACTTTATAGAGCCTTTCGAAGTTCCTGTATCCCTGATGTACCTGGTGGGTGCGACCGGACTGGTCTTTTTCACCGGAATAATTAGCATCGCATTCCGGATAATAGATAGTCGGAGTAGAAGCGAAATTGAAAATGGCATCTTCACTGATAATCGTTATTTCTCCGTCCAGACGGGTAACGAACTGATAGGCTACTCCTTCATCATAAGCACGTACCACGAGATCGTAGTTATCAGTAAAAGAAATGGTCAGTTCATTATAAGCATCCTGTAATACTTTATTTTTCCCGACAGGTACGTCGATGGTCTGATCGACTTTTCTTTTCTTAGCCGACTTTACACTTCCGTTACCGATTACTCTGCCGTCAGCCAGATGTAAGCCGATGGAAGAGGGGAGTATCAGTTGTGTATGATCGTACCATACTTCATATTGGGTACCGTTGTCTATTTTCAGTTTAATCTTCAGTTTTCCGTCAGGAGAAACAGTTTCGTATTTCTCAGCCTGTAGTGTACAGCTCAGAGAGAATAAACAAAGGAGTATTAAATAACAGATTTTTTTCTTATCCATATGATTCGGTTTTAGTCAATGACAGATAGTTTGTTTATTTATGAGTTTGTTGTAACTTGTCTTTCAGAACGGAAACGACTTGGGCAGCTAAAGCTGAATATCCTGCATCGACCGGATGTGTTCCGTCTCCGCCTGCATAATATTCGGGATGATCGATGACCACTTTCCATAAGTCATTCACCTCTATGCCGGCACGATTGATATGTTTCAGTGCAATTTGGTTACGGACTTTCAATCGTTCGGTGATGGGAGCAAATTCTTTCATACCTTCTCCGGTGCGGACAGGAGTGGTAGTTGCCCAGATCAGTTTTGCTTTAGGGGCATATTTACGGATGACTTTGATTAATTGAGGGAAACTTTTATCATATTCTTCTTCGGTATAATCGAATCCGTGCAAGCCATTATTGAAATGGATAACATCGAACTTGGTGTTTTTGAGTATCACTGCCAGTTCGTCGATTAAAGCCGGATCTCCTACACTTTTCGAATTGGAAAGCCGTCCTACATATGCCTTTTCTTTCAGTGCTTCTTCTACTTTTCCGTAATATCCGCGTGTGATGGAATTACCGATAAGCAATACATGGGGAAGGTCTGTTTTGTTGGCTCCGGGAATCCAGATGTCAGACCATTCGATATATTCGCGTGCAATCTTTTGTTGGGCAAATACGGGGATACACAAAAACAATAGGATGAATGTAATTACGTGTTTCATGATAATTAGAATAAATAAATAAATTTGATGTGTCAAAAGTAGTCAAGAATAAGCTGGAAAGTATATATAAACAGAGCAAAAAATGAAACATTTGCAGCAAACGGTTTATTTCCGCGCTTTACAGTATCTATTTTTAATCTGACTGTGATGATAAAGAAATGCGGAGAATACCGTTCTTTATTTAGAATCAGTATCTCCGCATTTACAGTATTGAGGTGACTATTAATAATATCAGCCTGCCTTCTTATGGAACAATTATAGTTCCGCTGTCTTTTGCAAACAGATATTATCAGAAGATTTGCCGACCATGAAATGGTATGTTCCCGAAGGTGTATAGAATTGTTTCTTCTGATCATCCCACAGACGTAATTCTTCTTTCGGAATTTCTATGGATATTTGTTCGGTAGCTCCTTTCTTGATGTGCACACGTTTAAATCCTTTGAGTTGTTTCAATGGAGTCTTGATTCCCTGATCGGGGAATTTCACATATACCTGAGCTACTTCGTCACCATTGTATTTACCACTGTTCTTTATAGAGAAGTTTAAAGTAACGTTTTGAGTATCTTGCTTGATATTCAAATTGCGGTAATCAAATTTAGTATAGCTGAGTCCATAGCCGAAGGCATACAAAGGCTTGCCTTCGAAATACATATAAGTACGGTTGTTCTTGACATTGTAATCATCAAAAGCAGGAAGATCTTCAATGCTGTTGTAGAAAGTCAACGGCAGGCGACCAGCCGGGTTATAGTCTCCAAACAGAACTTCAGCGATAGCCGTTCCACCTTGTTCGCCCGGATACCAGGCATTCACAATCGCAGGAACATGCTCATCCATCCAATTGATGGCTAATGAACTGCCTGCCACCAGAATAACGATCATATTGGAATTTACTTTATAGATTTCCTGCAAGAACTCTCTCTGGTCTGCCGGGAGCTGAATGTCGTAGCGGTCTTGCCCCTCACGCTCTATCGATTTATTGATACCCATAACAGCAATTACCGTTTCACATTCGCGAACTGCTTTTCCGGCTTCTCCGTACAAATCGAGACGGGTTGCTTTTCCTATCTGCGGAACTTTCCATTGTAGTTTTGCAATAGCATAATCCCGATTATCGTAATATTCCGCTTTCAACTGATACTCTTTTCCGGCTTCGAGATAAATAGAAGCGGAATCCGTAGACACGGCATGCGCTTGCCATGCATCAATCAACATCTGATTATCAATGCTCAGACGGCAACCGTCATCTGATGTAAAGCTGAAAGTATAGCGACCGGAGATGGTCGGCTTTAACTTTCCTGTCCAACGGACAGAAAGCGGAGATTTGGGAAGGAACGGGTCGGGAGCCTGATTGGCAGGCTCAAAATTGATCCAGTTTTCTTTGCGCACTTTCGGCGTACCTTCCAGACGGGTATTATCAAAATATTCTGCCTGCAATCCTTCCGGAAAGTTCTCGCTAATTTCATCCATAGCCTCTTTTACTCTCTCGGCCACTTCCATTGCGTTAGCACCCGGTAACATATAGATACCAAGTACAGCAGCATTCTCTCCATTGATCCCACTCTCTGTATTATAAGAAGAAGCTTCCAACGACACGCGTGCCACATCTTTTAATCGGATAATAGAACCGTTAGCATTGGCACGTACTACAATATCCTCGAACTGTCCGACAGTGGAAAGACGTCCCTGAGTAGTGATAGGAATAGTAATATCCAATCCTTCCACCGGTTGCTGTCCTAATACACCTGCCGCAGATTCACGGTTCTGATCTTTCAAAGCATTTTGTAAATCCTGTACGGTCAACCCAAAATTTGCCAACTTATCGGGTTGTGCCCATATCTGCATGGCGTAATAACGGCTACCAATATTAGAAACGCGTCCTACTCCCGGGATACGGCGAATCACATCAAGCACATTGATTGTAGCGAAGTTACTCAAATAGATTTCATCAAACTTCGGATCAGTAGAAGTCAGACAGAGCGTCATTAATTGACTAGGAGCCTGTTTTTCTACTGAAATACCATTTTGAATCACTTCTGCCGGAAGACGGGATTCTGCCAGTTTCACGCGGTTCTGGATATCGACGGCGGCCAGTTCGGCATCCGTGGATATGTCGAAAGTCACGGTAATCGATAGACCTCCCGAGTTGGAGCTACTCGATTCCATGTATAACATTCCCGGTGTTCCGTTCAATTCCTGTTCGATGGGAGTGGCGACAGCTTGGGTGACCGTCTGTGCGCTAGCTCCCGGATAGGAGGCTGATACTTTGACTACCGGAGGAACAATTTGGGGGTACTGGTCTATCGGGAGTAAAAAAAGACCTAATACACCGACGATAACGATAACAATTGAAATAACAATTGAAAATATGGGTCTGTCGATAAAGAAGTCCGATTTCATAACATACTAGTTTTTAGAATGGTCTTCTTGTTCTGCCCGATAAGTCGAGGGGATAACTTTATCTCCATGAGTGAGTTTATGAAATCCTTCGACCACTATATTTTCGTGGGGAACCAAACCTCGTTCGATAATGACATTGTTTCCTACTTCCGGTCCCAATTCGACCATACGCCTTTCTACAATACTATCGGCTCTTACGACGAATATGTAAGCGCCACCCTTTTCGATAGCGATTGCTTTATTGGGGACAACGACTGCCGCTTCCCGAACATCGAGCAGTAACCTTACTTTGGTGAACTGCCCCGGTAATAATATATGTTCGGGGTTGGGCATTTCGGCTCTTACTGAGAATGTACCGGTTTGAGGATCGACTTGTGGATCGGCAAAATCGACTATTCCCCGCTGAGGATAAGGCGAATTGTCGGGTAAAGTAATAGTAATGTAAGGCTCCCACGTTCGGGTCGTGTCTTTTTGCCCTAAATTAACGTTACGGGCTTTGCTTTTCAAATAATCGAGTCCGGTCATACTGAAATCGACACGAACGGTATCGCTCTTTACGACCGTAGCCAGTAACGATTGCCCGCCGGGGCCGACAAGTGTTCCTATATCGACGTTACGTTCCGATATATATCCCGAGATAGGGGAGCTCACAGTCGTATAACCCAATGCTGTTTCGGCTTGGGTTAAATCGGCCTCGCTCATTTCTACTTCGGCTTTTGCACTTTCATAAGAAGCGATGGCGTTATCTAAATCGAGTTGGCTGGCTGCATTTTGTTGATACAAAGGTCTGATGCGCTCCAAGTCTCTCTCGGCTTTCAATGCCAACGCTTTGTTTTTGTTTAGCTGAGCTTTGGCTTTATTTGCTCGAGCTTGATACTGTTTGGGGTCGATTATAAAAAGGGGTTGTCCTTTTTTTACATAAGTACCCTCGTCGAAGAGCATTTTTTCAAGGAACCCTTCTACTCGGGCCCTTATTTCAACGAATTGCTGAGCACGAATGCGGCCTACATATTCCCCGTAAATTTCCACATCGTCCGTAACAACAGGCTCGACTTCGACTATCGGTAGGTCGGGACCCGGAGGTGCGGGACGCAGTAACCAATATAATCCTCCGCTTAGTAGGAGAATACCTGCCCCCACATACAACCATACCCGGGGAGAAATACGACGAATCTTTTCACTAAGCCGTAAAGCGTAGTTGCCGATATTTTTAGCGGCTT
>OLXT01000969.1_pt1 | contig 10681 bp, 23 predicted proteins | sample 1673931 | NCBI WGS metagenome assembly OLXT01 (sample SAMEA103958134, study PRJEB25191) | human gut metagenome | reverse complement strand
AATTGCACAATGAGGTCCTTCCCATTCACACTTGAATCTTGCATCACCTAACCAAATAACTTTGTTTTCATCTGGCAATGTGTCAATCATATCTTCCCATTGTAACTGTTCACCTCTGTAAAGGTCTTTATACAATGGATGGCTTTTGTAATCTGCTACAACTAACCAATCCGTTGGCTTGAAAGTCTTTGGCATTTCATTGACATTTGTTACATGTCTTGCCACCTCTTTCTTGCAAATGCGATTGAGAAACATTCTTGTGTATTCCATCTCTCGCATTGCATATGACTTTTCAAGTATTGATACAAGGTATATCATCTTACCCCCTTGTAATGCTCATATAAATTAAGCAATAATTCATAATCCCTTTCATACACATGCATATTATCAGCATGCCAATGAATAAGTCCCATTTTTACCTCTGGATACATCTTCTTTGTATCGGCAAGGAATTTCTTGTATACAAATACTTGCCAACCAAAGTCATTGAAGAAGCCAGTTGTCAAATCGTTTGACCTCATTGTAACCATCATGTGTAACTCATCATCTTGTACCATAAACGATGTTGCGTATGTACAAATGAAATCGCTTTTTGCATGGATATTATCATTCCATTGTATTACAATTTCGGGTCTATTGTAAATAATTACCGCATGTTTTGTGTACTTGTTCTTTGCCATTTGAGCAAGAGCATGTGCATATTGACTGTGATTTCCTTTATCAAATACAAGATAACCATAATTGGAATTGATATGTCCATCTTTTGTACAAATCTTATTCCAAATTGGATTGTTCTCAATACCTTGATGGTTGTTAATATGCAAATCTTGCGACAGATACCATTGCAATTCGTTATACAAATAATCGTACTTTGTAGAACGAATACCTGCTAAATTCAAGTACGGCGACTTAGGTTCGAGGTCAAGGTTTACATTCAGTATTTGGCAAAGTTTCTCTGTACACTTATGTGCTTTAAGTCTTCTGCCAAGTGGTAATACAATATTCTTAACTATTGCTTTCTCGTTCGGAGTCAGTTCCATCTTCCACCTCCGCATACTGAGGGTCATCAAAGTATTTGTTCACCATTTTAATGAACTCATCTTTGTTGTCAATGTATTTGCCATTCATGAGTGTACGAATAAGTACCATCACGGCAAATGCCATCTCTGGAACAGAGACACCTTGTCGGCTTTCACCGTGTAGTTGTTTGCATCTGTTGTAATACAGATAATTGTTTTGGTTTCATACTCTTGTTTTTCCATTTAATTACCTCGGTATTTGTAATTTGATTTTCTTCATAATATAATATATTCATATTTTTATAAATTATTCCCATCTTATTTTACCAATCAGGTCGATGAAATATATCTATAAAATGATATGAGAATGGCCGCCATAATAATTTTAAGATATAATATTGACCTGAAAACCAATCTTTCGATAGATTATTCAGGCCGATATTATTATATCTTAAAATCATTTATTAGTTTTAGATGCAACATCTATGAGTCGGTTGAGATACCATTGTGCTTTCTTTAAGTCTTGCATGAAGTTCTGCTTCGTAGGTGCTCTGTACAGATACTTAATTACCTGACCTACGTCATAGGCTTGTTCGCCGTCGTACATATTCACAACAGCAGATATACAGTCAATGCATTCAATTTTGCCTGTCTTATAATGTTGAGGGTGATTAACCATATCGTATGGTGAACCTGCAAGTTCTCGGTCATCAGGAACTTTTGGTCCCGTACATTTTTCAACCTCCAAGGCGTCAAGTATAGGAAGAACTCGTTTATCTATTAAAACTCCATGTTTACCGTAGTCATCTCTTACTTCTTTGAATTTTTCCGGATTTGTATATATGTCTGCAACTTCGTTTTTGAAATCTTTATTGCCTATTTCATTCATCAAACTTCACCTCCAGATATTTTCTGCTTGCAAGATAATCTGCAATATGTACAAGCTGCTGACTTTTGCGTTCAGGTTTTGGCAACACTACGTCCGGTTCATACTTGCTTGTATTCCATTGACCCATGTGGGTTTCAATTAAGATACAAACACTGTCAATATATTCCCCATCCACAATGCTTTCGTCTTCGAGTTGCAGATGTTCAAGCCATTCTCTTACAAGAAGAGGATGCTTAAATTGTGTGTACTTTGTAGGAGTATCATCGTAGCCGTATTTGCACATATCATGTAATATAAGTGCTGCAATACCCCAGTCGTGTGTCCAGTAAACATCTTTGTTCTGTTCAAGCTCAATAAGGTCTGCAAATATCTTAACAGCCGCACAAGTGTGACGATACAAACCGCCTTCGCCTTGTGCATACTGAGGGTGATATTTGCCGGTGCTTGATGCTCCTTCTTTCATAAACCAAGCAGGCATATGACAAAGTATCCTGGCGGTAGTTTGACGAATTGTTTCATTGTGAATAAGTTCAAGCTCATGTTCAAAAGGTATCATTTATTTATATCTCCTTGTTTCAGTATCATTGTTTATTTCCTCTAATTGTCAACTATATTTTCTAATTCCACAAGTTGGTTTAATAATTTTACTATCTTTTGAGCAGATAAGACCACACATAAATTGTTGTCTGATTTTGGTGAGCATACAATTTCATGTTTATCATTTATGACGTCTACATAATAGATGTCATCTTTGTGTGTCAATCTCTTATAACCCTTCACTTCTCCACCTCCTTTCAGCTCCGCGAGGCGAGCTTCGGCGGCTTCTAACTCTGTAAACCACCATTTGCCGTAAAACTGACTTGCCTCGTTTTTATAATCTTTTGTTCCAGCACGTCCAAGTTGTAGCATATAATTATGGTCTGTGATGCGTATTTCATTGACTTGCCATTCCAACAGTTCAGGGTTGCTCATTCCATGAATACAATAGACTTTATCACCCACTCTGCACGGCAACTCACCCGCCTTTTCCAACTTCTCTTTCAAGGCGGCGTTTTCGGCTTTGAGCTGTTTGCACTGCTCGAAAATATCAGCTATCACGCATTTTAAGTTTTCAATCATTTCTTCGTTTGTCATATTCATTCCTCCTGTATAAATAACCGTTCCAGATGTTGCGCTGTTAATATATCCGCTTTCTTCTTTGTACATACAATTAAACGGCGATATGCAACCGCCCGTTGTAAAGTATTCACATTCAGGCATACAACCTTTACCACATTTACTCATCTTTTCTTCCCTCCGCGAGTTCTTTTTCAACTCGTCGTTAGTCAACACTTGTAACCTCCTTGTCATATCTTACTCGTTTAAGTCGAGGAAATCTCAGCGAATACAATTTTGTACCATATGTACCGGAGTTCTGACTCATTGAAAAATAGCTTACCTCTACGATTTTGCCTACGATTAGTGACGGGTCATCTGCCCATAACTCACGTTGAGCATCGGATATGCCTGTTCCTACTTTAGCCTCAATACGTTTATTGTCTGTAATTGCTTCGCAATGCAATGCACCGAGCATACCATCATACTTTCCTGTACCATATTCCCAATCTTTAACAAGCATATCTATTGTATATGTATTCTTTACTTTGATTAGGTCGTTAGTACGTTTATGCTGATACAACGCAGCGCCATTATTAAGCATCAATCCTTCAGCACCGGCTTCAGTCATTTCATCAAGCATTCTGCCTATTGCATTCTCGTAGTTACAATTGATTTTTGCAAGTACTGGTAATATTCTTGTTTCTGGTGATACTCTGTTTATGATACTGTCGAGATATTGACGTCGCATAGAATAGCTGTCGTCCGTCATTACATCAAAGATGTTATAAACAAGGTCTTTATTTTTGTACTTGCTATTTATAACTCCTGATGTTTTATTAAATTGTCCTCTGTATGGTTTTATTTTTTCACCGTTTATAATAGACAAATATGCACTATTACTGTCATATGTTTGCTGACTTGATAACAATTCGCCGTCATATACAACATCAGTAGGCAAATCACCCATGTCAATATTAACTTTAAGAGGTTTGCCATTACGACTTGTGAACAACCATTTACTGCCATCGTATCTTGCAATGCATCTGTTGCCATCAAGTTTTTCTGTGATGTAATATACATCATCTTTTAACTTGATGTCCTCAAACTTTTTAGCAAGCATAGGTGCAAGACCATCTTTCGGCAATTGCGATGGACCAATGCCGAGTCGTAATGTTCTGTTTACAATGGAAGCTATGAAGTCAGTTGCATAACCACATTGTTGCATCGCCTGATAACAATTGAGCTGTGTAAAGTTGTTAGACCTCATCGGTTCATACAACGGACTGATATATTGCTTGAATGTAAGTTCAGACATATTATCTTGCGGTCTGTGCGGTGTACAATATTCGTCATATGTATAACCGAGCTTATGCTTACCGGCAAGTATTTCAAGTATATACTGCCAGTCCTCTTTGACTTCGTCTGGAATTGTACTTATGATACGTTCCTTTTCAAGTCGACTTGTTGTCTGTTGCAAATCAAAACAGACTTGCTCAAGAATGTTAATTCTCTGTCCTAACGTTATCATATTTGTAACTCATACCTCCATTTAACCAATGCACATATTCTGCTGCTTCCATTTCATCTGTGAATGTCCTTACAGTACGGAACTTTGATGTGTTTCTTTGTTTAAGGTCGTCCCATTCTGTACAAATAAAGCCTACTTCATAGCCGCAATGCCGACAGTTGTATATATCTTTGTAATCATAATACCGATATACAAACATAACTATTGTTCCTCCTTTTTACTAACAAAATATGGACAATCTTCATATTCGTCAAAGTTATGTATAACGCACTTGCAACATGTATGCTCATTATCTTCTGTATACATCGGGCATGTGTCATAGCATACACCTGGTGCATCACATTCATCATACTTACAATCTGCACATCTGCTCATTGTTATTCCTCCCAAGGTAAATTGTCATTGTCATCTTTCTGCATCTCACTATATAAAGAACTAAGTTTAAGCTTTGCAGGCTGCGTTCTTTCTTCCGGCAATGTTATACCAAGTTCTTCATCCGACATTTGCTCAGGTGCCGCCTCTTGCATGAACTCCTCAATGCTCATTTGATGAGGCTCATTAAGCTCTGCCTTCTTATTATGCTGAGGAATCCATCGTAACCACGCGCCGCATTTTGTACAATACCAACCAACATGTGGTCCTTTATGTCTGGCCTCAAACACATTGTTACCGCATTTTCTACATTTTTCCGGTTCCATTATTACCTCCATTAAGATAATTTACGAGCATCATTGCTTTTTCTTCCGTTGGAACTACATGCACTTGAATCCATGTACCGTTTGCAAGAAAATATCCGACCTCAAAACGAGTTTCAAATGGCTTATATACCCAAAGCATACCTTGCTTTTCCACAGTCTTTTGAGTTCGTTCAAGTTCTTTATTTGTCATTTGTAATGACATTGTTATAAATACGCAAAATACTACAATGAAGCCTACAAAAATAAACAATACGGTTTCATATATTGTCATGTGTTTTACTCCTTTTGCACTTGCCTTTCTGCTTCGAGGTCCGCTTCATAATCACGCCTCATCTCTTGCTGCTCTTCGTAACGAGCTTGTCTTTCATCATAGTCGTCATACTCTCTATCACGACCATGCCAATAAGGTTCATACACTTTTGTATTCCTCCTCAAGTACACATCTTATTAACAAGTGTTCTGTGTCACGTTCTATTACTCTAAGTCTGCAATGTTTAACATCATTACGTGCATTAAAGTACATATCTACAAATTGTATGCAATTTACCTTTCCTGCTTCTTTGTTTGTAACTATTGCTTTATAATTAGTTGCATCATTAACACGATGTTTTGTAAATTGTACATAGAATGCATTGTCACCAACCAATGATACTTGTGCAAATGCAAACTCACGAAGCTTCAAATTGAACACTACTTCTCGGTTAAAGTATAAGCCATTCTTTGCAAGAGTTACACTATCAATAGCCAAATTCTTACTCTTACGATTCTTGAACCAATTCATAAGTTACTCCTTTTATTTCGCTTTGCAGAGAACTCATACTCTGCTGCTATGGCGTCCAACAACAAGGGATTAACCTTGTCGTCGGGCGTCGATGCGAACACTCGCAGCTGTACACGAATTAAACTTGCTAATTGACCTTTTGTATGGTCACCAGTAAGCCTCTGCAACTTATCTTGTACCTGAGCTTTCAAAGATGGCTCAATATAAAAGTTAAATATTTCCTTCCTCTCGCCGTCCATTGAACTCTAACATCTCCTTGTATTTTCGTTCTCTGTCCTCTTGCTCTTGTTCGGCTTTACAATAACCTCGCATTTGACAAAGGACTGGGTCATGTTCACAATCATAACAATCGCCACAGGCGTATGCTTCATTGAACGTCATTTCTTTTTCCTCCCATTAAGAATGTCGTCTACGTCGTTGTCTTTCTTTTTGTACTTTTTACAAGCTATAAAATGGTCTATTACAACAGGTGTTATACAAATACAAAGTACAAGTATAACCAACAATATAACCAACCACGCATCCATTAGATGAACTCCTCTTTGTTGCATTGAGATGGTTTATATTTACCCATGTTATTCATAGGCCACTCTTTTGTTTTACAATACCGACAAAACAGCACTGGCTTTTTAAGGAACTCTTCAATCTCTTTCAATGTATGAGTACGTATTGTAATACTATCCACCATTGTTTCTTTGAAGTTTGTACCAAATTTGTCATTCAATATGTGTGCCCTTGCAATCTGACTGCATGGATACAATTCACCATTGCGTAGTTCATGACAAGTGTAGGTGCCACACCACAAGGTACAATTCTTATGGCTTTCTTCCGGAGTTTGTTCACCTTTCTCGTCCATACTGTATTTGTAAAACTCGGTATAGTGACCATTCTGTGTGAACTTATATGTTATATTATTCGCTTTTAACACACGTTCAATGCCAATGTAATCAATACCTTGTGCATATTTGCTAATAAGTATCTCAATGTCAAACCTTCTTAATATTGCCAATTGCTGACCTGTTAATTGTAATATGGTTGTGCCATTTGTAGTCAATCTCACACGACTGAATGGCAAATACTTTCTTGCAATATACAACATATCATACAATTGAGGATGAAGGAATGGTTCGCCACCAAGGATACCAAGTGTACCTAACTCTCTGCCATCCTTTGTAAGTTCACCTAATACTGCAATGTCGCCACCAAATGTAGCAACAGACATATCTTTTGTGTCTTTACAAAGAGATGCGTAGTGAGAACAATAGGCACAATTAAGATTGCACCTATCTGTTATACTCACCTCAATTCTGTTAATCATTCTTACCTCCAAGACCGAGCCAAGGTTTGCAACTATCAAGGTATTCACAGTTCTTACAATTGTAAGCACCATACTTACGCAAGAATGGCATACCTTCCTCAATCATCTTGTCAATCATTTGCGACTCACGTATTAAGTCGTCTGTCATATTTGTTACAACATCAAGGTCTGCCCATTGTTTGGATAAATATGCTGCCTTGTTTGTTTTAAGGTTGCAATAACAGTCGTAATAATAACCACCTGGCTTACAATTATAGAGAGGGTCGTCACCATGTATTGCAATAACCGCCTTCTCATACATATCAGCCGACAGGTTCTGCGACTTGCTTCTTGACAATGTACCATTGCTTAACAATATTGGTTGACCGAAGTCTTGCTTGGGAATATCAATGTATCCATATTGTATATTGTGTATGGGTATGTCATATGCCATTGATACAAGTGTGGCATACAGCGGCAACTGACTGTCCATGTCAAAGTCGTCTTGTGACTTACGATTGGAACTGAACTTGTAATCAAGTATTATGGCATGTGTTGGTGTATACAATAGAAGGTCAATGATACCAACAAGTGGCTGCTTGATATTGTAGTAACCCATCTTAGCAAGCTCATCTGCTGTGAATTGCAACTTAACCTCTCGTTCAATGAGGACATCGGTGCCAGATTCACGTTTAAGTTCATCAATGCATTGCTTCTCATACTCTGCTGTTTGTTTGATGACAGCTGTAAAGTATCTTTGCCAATTGTTTATTGCAAAGAAGTTCTTTAAGTCTATGGCATCCACCTCAGAAGGTATGACGTTGTAATAATCATCCTTGGTTACAACACCATCAGCACAGTCATCACGCAGCTGACCGGCCTTATGCAACACATCATGTGCCATTGTACCAAATGTAAGATGTTCTGACGGTGGTTTACAAGGTGGTGTATGAAGAATGTATTTGGCCATGCAATCAGTGAAACAATTTAAGCTACTATTGCTATGGCTCATTCTTCGTCGTCCCCCTCATCTGTCGCCTTGTCACGCTGACTTTTATTGAATGAAATCATACTGGAGCATGTATTGAGTTCTTCTATCATCTCTTGAACATCTTCTATTGCCATGAGTTGTGTCTTGTTCCACACATCTGCAAATCCTCTGCACATCAGTTCAAACTTAACCTCTTCCTTGTGCAGCTCTTCATTCCAATACTTTTTGGTACCATACTTAGCCATCTTTTAATACCTCCTGTTGGCCAATGTATTCTATTGTTAACTTATTGTATATCAACTTGTAAAAGTTGCTTGCAACCTTAAAGTTATGATACAATACAGCTACAATCATTCTTTTGGGCCAAGACCATTCATAGTCCCTACCCTTAGGCATCCACTCATTAGTGTCTGTATTAAAGTAACCAATTGTGACAGCTTGTTTGCTATCACAATGTGGATACAATTGACATTCCAGCTCATGTGGCCGCACCACAAGGTGGAACATATGAGCTATCTTGCCGTACTTACAATAGACGTTATTCTTTCCCTTCATTGAATATACCTCGTATGGCCTGTCGTATCTTGTACTCGTCCATGTCCATCTCTTTGCCTTCAATGAGTGTGTCTGTAAAGTTAGGGTCAATGAGTGAGGCCAGCTCAACCAGCTTGTTGCTCTTAATGAGTCTGTCCTCCATCTTATGCAACGCATGTAGCAGCTTGGTCTTGACCATAGCGTCTATGGCTGCGTCGCTACTGTTATTGCTTAACAATATGCACTCAATGGCGCGTTTATCACTGGCCGGTATGCCAATGAATATGATGGCCTCATAGTTATTATCGACCTGTGTATCCGTTTCTTTGCTATTGATTGTAACCTTGTGCATTATTGCAACCTCCTAAATAATTCCTCACTTATGCCCATCTCTTTGAGCTTCATTCGTATCTTTTGTGTCTGTTTACGACCAGCGTTAGTGGTCATCTTGTTACCATACTCTCGTACAAGCTGGTCATACTGTCTGCGACCAATTATGTCTATGACAATCTCTCGCATCTGCTCAAGCTGGTACTGATGCTCTTCCTCATCATACTGCTCATTGAACTCATCCTCTGCTGAGGGGTCCTCAATTGTATCTGCCACCATCTGTGCCTTGCCTTCTTTGTCATAGGCCACAGGCTCGTCTATGGATACAATTTGTGGTTTGTATCTGTCTTTGCGTATGGACAATAGAACCTCGTTGATAAAGGCTCTGTTGATTAGCGACTTATGTATGTAGTAGCCTTTATGGTACAAGGTGCATATGACCAAGCGACAGGTCTGACACAGGTCCTCGTACTCCAGGTTCCAATAGCTCTGCTGTTGTCTGGCCAACTTCTGTACAAGAGGGTCAAGTGTGGTTAGCAAGATGTCCAAGGGAGGCTGCTTGTAACCAATGACGTATCTTTGTACCTCTCGTGAGTAGCTGTCGTCTATGAGTTTGCATATGTCGAGTATGGCCTGGGCCTTAGAGATGGTGTTATATGCATCATGCTGTGACACAATGAACTCTATCCTCCAGCCCGTGAGGGTATGCTCTTGGTACTCAGCATATATGAGGTAGCTATACACCTCGTCGACGTTCACAAGGGACTGTGAGAGTACCGACGCAGGTGTGACAGGACCGTCGTTGTTAGCCACCTCTGCCACAATGTTACTTAATATGTTGGTATGACGCATCGTTAAGCTCCTTGAGTGCTGTTAGCACCTTGTTACAATATGGTTTGAGGGGTACCGGGCAGGAGCGGTGTAGTCTGACCGCGTCTGTGATGATGTTAGCTAACCGTCTGGCATAGTCGCCAATGGTGACGGATGCCGTCTGTGTGGGCTCCCACTCCAGCTCGCTGTATATCTCATTGTCTACAAAGTGGTATATGATGCGACGCAGGGAGTATGACATGGACTTGCTACCACGTACCTGCAGCAGCTCGTTGTACTCCACGTTGCCAATGTCAAACTTGAACTGTGACATGTCACCAGGCGTGCGAGGTGGTGCTGTGGGTAAGTCCTCTATGGAGAAGTCACCGGCCATGGCACTGTCCACAATGCGGTTAACCACTGCGTTAATCTCGCCAAACTGTGACAATATATCTGCCACGTACTTATGTAGGTATACGTTGTAGACCATTAGCTATGCCTCCTGCCTCTGCCAATGGGCGGGTCAAGTGCTGACCGACCTGCCTCTTGCTCAAGCCGCTCTTTGCGAAGGGCTTCTCTCTTGGCTCTCTCCAACTCGTTCTTTGCCATCTCTACTTCCCATGCCGCCTTGTAGCGTGGTGTGACGTCCTTCCATTGTCCACAATAGACTGACTCTCCAGGAATGGGAGACGGCTTGTCGTCTGGG
>OLXT01000965.1_pt1 | contig 10702 bp, 5 predicted proteins | sample 1673931 | NCBI WGS metagenome assembly OLXT01 (sample SAMEA103958134, study PRJEB25191) | human gut metagenome | reverse complement strand
AAGATGATTGTAGTTCCGTTGTAGCCGCGGTATAATAAAGAACAGTTTGGGTTACCCGAGATATCCCAATTTTTTCATATACGTGAAAACGCAATAGAAATCTTTTTTGGAATACCATATATAACCGAAATACATCCTTAAGAAAAGAAAGGAGACCTTTTTATGAGAAGAAAAGTAAGGATTTTTTCAACCATCGTTTCGCTTGCGCTTGTGCTCGCCGTTATGTGCGTGGGCATCTGGGCGGCGTCAAGCGTCACGTTAAGCTCGACGGGCACGCTAACCTTCAACCCGACCGACGTCAACGCAACGGTAGCTTTTGCGGACGCGGGCGGCACCAAGCAGGTGAACTTCGGTCAGGAGTCTTACAGCTTTGACGAAACGACAACAGCCGAAAGCCACAGCGTGACCTTCACGTTTGCGGAAGCAAACAAAACGACTGACACGTGGGTTTTCACCGTGACGGTAACCAACACCTTTGCCGCCGGCTCCGATATAACTATAGACTCCAAGCTCACGGCAACCGTGTCCGCAGAAAGCAATTTTGAAGTCGAAATCAAGGTAGGAGAAGAAGCCGCCCAAGCAACAGAGGTCGTCACGCAGGGCACGCCCGTGGTTTACACAATCACGGTTTCCGTCAAAGACAGCGCTCCCGCAAAAGCCTTTACCGACAGTCTGAATTTTTCGCTGAATCTGACGCAGACGCAAGCTTAATTTCGCAATCACTTAACCGAGCGCAAGCGCAAACGGGAGGCAAACCATGAGTATTTTCAAAAGCGAAAAAATTGAAAAATCTCTCGGCGTCGTCCTCGACGTCCTGTTTGCGCTTGTTTTGCTTTTTTCCCTGTTTATGACCGTGTCCACCCTCGCGCAGCGCGAAAACGGCGTTGCGGGACTGAGGTTTGGCGTAATCAGGTCAAAAAGCATGGAAGCAAGCGAACTTTATGTCGGCGACGTCGTTTTCGTCAATCGGGAAGACCAATACGACGTCGGCGACGTGATTGTTTTTTATCGCGCGGTAGCCCAATACAAAAACGCTTTTAACGCGGAGCTGGTAAAGGACTGTCCCGTTTGGGTGCACGAGGTCGTCGCCGTTTCAACCGACGCAGAGGGAAGAAGAACTTATCTGACAAAGGGCACGAGCAACGTATTCGACGACGGTTATTACGTACCGCAGGATTTTGTGCTGGGCAAAGCCACTCCACTGCCCGCGTTCCTCAACAAAACCGTGGGCTTTGTCGGCTCCAAAGCGGGAATAATCAGTCTGATTATCTGCCCGTGCGCGGCTATGACGATTTATCTGGTCTGGGAGCTTGTCATTCTGTTCACGGCGCGCGACGCGGCTGCGGAAACGCAGGGCGGCGGCAATACTGCCAAACGGACGGCGACGACGGTTGACGACGCTCTCAGCTCGGCGGCAATCGCTTTTGACGACGCGACGGATAAAAAAACGGAAACCGCCGCGCAGAAGCCTCCGTTCTTTTTAACGGACAAACAGGAATATTTTGTAAAAACATTCGGCGCAAGGCTGATTTTGGCGGACGACGACGTAAAAAGACGCTACTCCGCAATAAAAAACGCTTTGCTTTCCATTTCGGGAGTCAAAGCGCGCATAAGCAAACGGTGCGAAACGTTCAGAAAGGGCAGAAAGCTCCTCGCAAAGCTGAACGTAAGAGGCAGAAAGATTTTGCTCTGCCTTGCAATCGAGCCGCAGACGACGGAAGCCAAATATTTTATCTGCGACGTTTCCGAGCGCGGCAAATTTTATCGAGGCGTGCCCTCTCTGTTTCGCGTAAACAGCGAGCGCGGCGTAAAATTCGCGTCGGAGCTGATAAAGCTTTTGGCGCAAACCCATTCCCTGACAATAATCGAAAAGGTCCCGCAGGACTTTGCGCCCCCGTCAAGAAGCTTTGAACAACTGCTTGCCGACGGTTTGATTAGGCGCATTGAAAATAAAGCTTTTTCTACAAACAAAAAATCCCGCACGGCGGAAGGCGACGCGAAAAAGGCGGCGGAGTCCGAAAAGGCTCTCCGCAGTTTGAACAACGGAAGAAAAATCGGGCGCGTCGCCAAGGTGTACAGACAGATTAAAGCTACGGGCGCGTTTTCGTTCAGCTCGGCGAACGGGGAAAAAACGCAAAACGTCCCGTTGGATTCAAAGGAGGACGAAGGTGAAAAAACAGACGCTTAACCGCAGGGTAAGGATAGCGGGCGCTTTGCTGCTCGCCGCCTTGCTCCTTTCAGCAGTCGTCGCGCCCCTCGCGCTGCTTGCGTCGCCCTCGACGGGTATCTCGGGAGAGGGCGCGCTCTCTTTCGCTTCTGCGGAGGAGCCCGACGTCACGCCCGTCCCCGACCACGACCAAGCCTCTCTTGAAGAACAAAGCAAAATTTTGGCGGGCGCAGACAGAAACGACCGCGGCTGCGGCTTCGACGTGGAAATCACCGACGGCGGACTTTCCGTTTCGGGTGCATTTCCCGGCGGCGGAAACGATAAAATAAACGAAAATCTGATAGAAAACGGCATCCTTCACTATGCCAAATACGAAAACTCACTGTGCAAATACCTCAACAATCTGATAATAATACTTGATTTTTCAGATTTTTTTATAACCGAATTTACGGCTCAGGCATTTGACTTCTTGTATTACGCCATTTTGGGCGGCGCGAACGAATTTCTATCCTACACGGTTAAAAATATACCCGTTTACAACTCCGCGACCGGGCAGGAGTCAAGAAAAGCCACCGCCGTTTTCAACGGCAGTCAAATAACGCTTGACGGACAAACCATAACCGACGGCGGCATTTCCCTGCGCATAGTGCTGCCAAACCTCGGCGAGGACAAAACGCTTATTTTCGACGATTACAGCCTCAATTTTTACAATTGGGGAAGCATGGGCAGTCTAGCTCCCGAATGCGTATCCATTGATATAAGCAATCTCACAATCACTCCCAAGCTGACGGAGGACGGCAAGCTGGACACGGGCGCAGCCGATACCTTTTCGGGACTGAAAATAAGCACGAAAGCCACGCAAACAGAATTCCCCCCTTATACCCCACAATGTTCCCATGTACACTTTATCGGAAGAACGGGCAACCAACTCGAATACGCTCTCGACACCTCCATCGAATTCACCAAAGCCAATATCAATACCGAAACGGAAATTTTCATCAGACAGCCGTCGACGGACGGGACCGATCAAAGTAAATTTATTTTTACGCGTATGTATTCGAGAGTGTATCAGGCAGGCAGCAAAACAAATATAGACATAATCGACTCGGCGGTATTCAAAACCCAACCCACGGAAGCCGACCTCGTCGCACTGCTGGAAACGGGACATTGGCTGCATTTCCGTCTTGGCGAAACCATAGAAACAATCAACTCGGACTACGCTTTGTACCACCAACGCCGAAGCGGAGACAACTCGCTTTTCGAAGAAAAAGCGCAGTTGACAATCGACGGCACTGCTATTGAAATAAACGGCGTAACGGTGTATAAAATGAGCTGCGCGCATTCCGACGACGAGGGAGCAAAAGGCAGCTTTGTCGGCTACTTCGGAGCGGGAAGAAAGTATTTTAAGTACAACTACGATCCTTTCGACGACGCGGACAAAATTTTCAAATGAAAGAATTGCCGCGCTCGGAGATTTAACAATTAAATATAATTGAAAAAAAAACAAACGCGTTAAGCAAAAGGCGGCTTGAAAAAACAACAAAGCCACGCCGAAAAAAGCAGTCTATATAATATTTATATAACATAAAAGCCCCCTCGCTTTTCAAGGGGGCTTTTCAATGCCGAAAAAATCAGTTTTCTTCTTGCTCGTCAAGAGGAGGTTGAGGCTCGGGCTTTTCCTGCCAAACGGCGTAAAGCGTCGTGCCGTCGGGCGCGTCGCAAAAATTTTCCGCCGCGTACTCCGCCGTCGTTCCTCCCGCAGTCGTCGTCCAACCGACAAACTCATACCCTCTGCGCACGGGCGCGGTAACGGTGTTTACCGGTTCGCCGTCAACAAGCCGATAATTTTCCACCGCGCTTTTTTCAACGGCCTGCACGAAAGACTTGTCTGATGAAAGAACGCAGCCGTACACTACCGGACGATAGCCCGAATTCCAACGCGCTCCCCAATTTTCGCCCGCCGCCTTGCTCTCGCAGTAAATCGTGAGCGTGTTGCAGCCGTAAAACACGTGGTTGCCCAACGTCGTTACGCTTAAACTCAGCGTTATGCCAAAAAGGGACGAGCAGCCTCTGAAAGCGTAATTGCCTATATCCGTCACCGTTGAAGGCAAAACGATAGTTTCGATTGAATTGCAGTCGAGAAACGCGCTTGTTCCTATCTGTTTAAGCCCCTCGTTGAGGACGAGCGTTTTAAGCGACGAACAGCCGTAAAAGGCGTAATTGCCTATTCTTTCCACCGAAGACGGAAGAGTGACGTTGTCAAGCGATTTGCAGCCGTAAAAGGCGTAATTGCCGACAGTTGTCAGACTGTTGCCGAAAACCACCTCTTTCAAGGACTCGCAGCGATAAAACATACGCGTCCCCAAAGTCAAAAGCCCGTCTTTTATTGTTACGGTTTGAAGGTTGACGCAGCCGCTGAAAATGTTTTCGCCTAGCTCTCTCACGCCGCCGCCGATTTCGACGGAACGCAGACCGCTGCCGTAAAACGCAAAATCCGATATCTTGCTCACACTGTCGGGAATAACTATGCTTGACAAGCTCGGACAGCCGTAAAACGCCGAGCGGCCGATTTCCGTAATCCCTTCGGGAATGGTGACGCTGCTTAAAAACATACAACCGTAAAACATATAGTCGTTTATGCTTTCTATTGAGGAAGGCAAGGTCGCTTCCAGCAAAAACATACAGTTGTAAAACGCGGCGCGGCCGATTATTTCCACAGTCTGCGGAATGTTCACTTCGAGCACTGTCGCGCCGTAGAACGCGTAGTCCGCTATCCCCCGCGTCTTTGCGTCCAGCGTCACGTACATCTCCGAGCCGTTGACGCCCACAGCCCAGTCGCCGACATACACCACGCCGCTTGTTCTGTTCCACACGCCCGTGCCGTAAAAAGCGTAGACGCCGATTCTTTCTAGCGACGCGGGAAGCCCGCCGAAAAATGTGGTTGAGGTAACGGAAGTGCAGCCGTAAAACGCATAGCCGTCGATATTTTTAAGACTGTCTCCCAGCTGAAAGCTTTGAAGCGCGGTGCAGCCCGCAAAGGCATATTCCCCTATGCTTTCCACCCCGCCGTTGCCGAACACTACCGCGCGCAGCCCCGTGCACTTGTAAAAAGCGCGCTCGCCTACGGATTTGACGCTTGACGGTATCAATATGTCTCTCAACTGCTCGCAGCCCGCAAACGCTCTCGCGCCTATGCCGATTGTATCTTGCCGCAGAGAAACGCTTTCAACCTCAATATTGTTTACGCCCACCAACCAATTGTCAACATACACGAGCGGGTCGGTCTCCGTCCAGAACGCGGTGCCGGCAAAAGCATACTCGCCGACGGAAAGCACATCGCCCTTTATGTCCGCCCGCGAAAGAAGCGTGCAGTTGTAAAAAGCCGATTCGCCGATTGACACCTCCGTTCCGAGAATTTCTATCGCTTCTAGCGACGAGCACGCCGAAAAAGCATACGCTCCCACGTCCTTCAATTTTTCGCCCAACACGACGCTTTTTACCGACGAGCAGCGATAAAAGGAATATTCGCCGATTGCGGAAAGCTCCGCGCCCAGTTCGATTGTCTTTGCCGACGTGCAGACGGTAAACGCGTATGCGCCGATTGTCCTTACGCTGTCGGGAACGGAAACGGAGATTAACGCCTCGCAGTTGGCAAACGCATATTCGCCTATGCTCTCTACTCCGTCGGGGATTTTGATTTCCGTAAGCGCGCGGCAATAGGAAAAGGCGTAAGCGGGGATTTCTTTAAGTTCTGTCGGAAGATTTATTTTTTCCAGACGGCGGCAGCTCTGAAAAGCGTATTCGCCTATGCCCGTTACGCTTTGAGGCAACGCCACTTCCGTAAGATAAGCGCAGTTGTAAAACGCGCGCCTGCCGATTGTCGTGACGCCCTCCGGCACAACCACCCCCGTGAGACGGCTGTTGTTGGCAAACGCGCCGTCGCCTATGCTTGTTACCGGCTTGCCGCGAAAAACACTGTCGATTTGCACATTGCCCGACGCCGAGCCTATGCCCGTGACCTCGTAAGCCGTGTTTGCGTCAATCAGTCGGTAGGTCAAACCGGACTCTTGCTCCCTGACAAAGTCAAGCGGCTCCGACCAATCGGAATCCCGATAATTTTCCTCGTCGCCCATTGCTTTGACGCGTATTCGATACTCGCCCGCTTCGAGATTTGCCAACGGATAAGAGTTTTCGACGACGGGATATTCGACGCCGTTTATTTCCACCGTATACCTCGTTGCGCCGCCGATTTTGTACCAGCCGAGCGCAAGAGTGTTCTCGTTTACCGAAAGTCCCGTAGGAGCAATCAGTCTCGGCGTAAAATCGCAAGCCGTCAAAACAAGAAGAGTTAAGAGAAACAACGTAAATGTAACGGTAAGTTTAAAGAATTTTCTCAATTTTTTCCTCCTTGGAGCCTACTTTTTGTTTTGACCCAGCTCCTTTTTGAGCTTTCGGTCTCTTACGATTTCGTGCAGCCATTTGAACTTGAATTTTCTTACCGCTATATCCAGAAGGAACAACGCCAGAGCGGCAATTATGAACGCCCATCTCGGGTCGAACTCGTGTTCAAGCGTATGTTGAAAGTCGTCAAAAATTTTCCACGGTTGGGCGGAAGACACGACCGCGCCGTCGCCGCGCGCCGAAATAAGCTCCAACAGCCGCGCGTTTTCCTCTTCGTCGGTGAACACGTTGTACTCCTGAGAGTAAGAAAAGCTCTTGTAGGTTGTGTAGTTTTCCGCAACCGAGCCGTCGACGTTTTTTATTTGCACGGCGATTTCGTGCACGCCGGGATTGGTTATCACAAACTCTACCTTGCCGAAACCGTCGGTGACCGTCGGAGTAAATTTCTGAACGGAGGGCTGCGCCGTGCCCGTCTGCTCGGTTACGGTTATTTCAAGAGTTTCGCTTTCCTCCAACGAAGCGTAAACGCTCAAAGACGTAATATAATTTTCCTCCGTCATACGCGTGTCAATGGCGCCCGGCTTTATATTTTTCACGGGGAACAGGCAGTTTACGAGATTGTCGAGTATTTTGCGCCCCGTTTCGCTTTCCAAAAACTCCGACGACCACGTGCCGTTCAAGTCGCACATGAAGCTTGCCACCATTCCGTTGCCGAACTTCCACTGCGCCAGCACGGGAACATACTCCGCCATAAGAGGCACGCTTGCGCCGCTTTTAACTTTTGTGCCGTAAAAACCGCCAAGCTCGGGCAAAAGACTATCGTCCACGCCGTTGAGCACCGAATTGTGGTCGCGCACCTTGGGGGTGAAAGGCTCGGGATTGTAAGCTATTATCTGCGGAATGTCCATATCCTCGCGCATGATGCCGGGAAGAGTGGTGGCGTCCCAGACGTTGTAAAACTCGCCGCCGCCAAGCTCGGTCGCCTCCTTCATGGTCTGCGCCGCTTTTGAATCGACGCCGATCGCCACGATGGAGAGAGTGATTCCCGAAAGAGCGTTGTTTTTTATCGCGCCGCCGTAGCCGCCCACCTGATTTATCGGGTCGGTCCAGAAGCTGTCGCCGGGTTCGCCGTCCGTGACGAGAATTATGTGCCTCCTTTCCACGCTGCGAAGTCCTCTCAGCGCAGCTCCCGCGCGCTCCAATGCTCCCGTGAAAATCGTGCCGCCGCCGATTTCTATTTTTTCTATCGCGGCTTCTATTTTGGCTCTCTGCGGAAGCGGAGTCATCTCCAAATCCTCGTTGTAGTCGTCTTCAAGCGTCATGACGCTGCAATAATCTCTTTCGGTCAGAGACAGCAGACTGCTCATTGCGCCTTCCTTTGCCAAATCTAGCTTGGTTTTTCCGCCGCTGCCTTCTACCCTCATATCCATGCTGCCCGAGCGGTCGATGATTATTACCACGCCGACGGGAGGAGTATAGTCTATCGCCTGCACGGGCAGCATCTGCTGATAAAGCGTGCCCGCCATATCCTGCCTGTCGTAGGTGTTTGCAATCGTTCCGCCCTCTCCGTCCTCCCTGTTGCCGCCGACGGTGAACAAACCGCCGCCGATTTCGTTTACATAAGAATACAGAATGCTGTCAAAGCCTGCCGGCATATCCGCGTTGGCAATGTTCATGAGTATGATTTCGTCGTACTGCCTCAGCTCGTCAAGCTCGGTCGGCATTTCTTCCTCGTTGAACACGTTGACCACGCTGACGTTGAACTGTTCGCCGAGAATTTCCGCAAGGGCGGCGGACTCGTCGGCGTTGCGCTCGATAATCAGCAGGTCGTCGAAAACCTCCAAATAAATATAGGAGTTGAATATATTGTTTTGAGTAAGGGTATCCCTGTCGTTTGAGATTTCAAAGCTCAGCGCGTGCAGTCCCTGCTCGTGAAACACGTGCTCGAACTCAACCGTCTGCGTGCCGCTTACCAGCTCGATTGCATGCGGCTCTCCCACAGGCTCTCCGTTGTCAAGCAAGGTTACGTTTGCGGCGCCGACGAAAGAGCTTTGCAAAGTAAGCCCTATTTTGAAGGAATCCTCCACCACCACGTTGTAATCGGGCAGCGTCACGCCCGTTATCAAAACCTCGCTGTCGTTGCGCTCCGCGGGGAAATGCACGGTGTCCACCGTGATTCCCGAAGCCGCTATTGTCCGTATAACCGCAGACGCGCTTCTGTCGGTTTCGTCTCCGTCCGTCAAAAGGACAATTTTGCCCGATTGGGGATTTTCAAAAATTCCGCCCGCGTATTGCAGCGCCGACGCTATGTCGGTAGCCGAGCCGTCCGGCTTTTCCGCTTCGAGATACTGTCTGTACGCTCTGCTTTTGTCCGTCGTCAGCGGCGCGGCGTAAACCTGATTAAACCCGAAGGTCACAATGCCTACGCGCATTTCCGGCTCGCATTCGTTAAGAACCGCCTGAACGAAATTGTTTTTCGCTTCCTCCGTTTCGCTGCCGCTGAACGAGCCGTCCACAAGCAGAATAAGCTCGTTTCGCGTATTGGGAAGCTCGTACTTGAAATTTATTCCCGAAAGCACGGATATGCTCAAAACCATGACAAGCATATGCAAAACTATCGACGTAATGCGGTTCCGCGTCTTTCGATACTTTTTGGAAAGCCGAAAATATGGGAACAACGCGAAAAACAACGCGGGAACAAGCAACAGCAACAGCCACGGGTGGGTAAATTCTATCTGAAAATTCGTCATGTCGCATTGCCTCCGTTAAAAGTGCTCGCGCGTTTGCAGAATCCACTCGATAAATTCGAGCGCAACCAGCGCGATTGCAAAATAAAGCAGAAGGTCGAAATCGTTGAATCTTTCGGGCAGCTCCGCATACGGACTGTAAAGCTCGTCGACCACCAGCCCCAAATCGCTTTCCGACGGAGCAATCCTTACGTAAAAGCGCTCGATTGTCTCCACACCCGACAACGGAATCTGCGAAACGGTGTAAGTACCGGGGCAAAGCGCCTCGATTGCCGCGGGAAAAATGTCGAGCTCCGTCTCCGCTCCCGCAGAGTCCGTCACGGTAAGCTGCACTCCCCTGCCGTTGAGAATAACGGTATCGTTGACCTCAAAGATATATTCGGCGGCGCTGCCCGTCTCCTGCGAATCGGTTATTGTCGCCGGAAAAAAGTAGTTCATCATGTTGTACATAAGGGCGGGAAAGCTCATCAGAACGGAAAAATTGGAGCTGTTCAAACTGAAAGGCATCAGCGCGATTTTCACTCCCGGCTCGTTTTTCACCATGAAAGCGGGGTCGTTTTCCACATAAAGCAATGTTTCGAAGCCGTCCGCCATTTTAACCTGTTTGTATTTGCTGACGGTTATGTCCGAGGCGTTCACCCTTTCGGTAATGGGATGGGCATCCCCTGCGGAAAGCGTAAAATCACCCGTGACTTCGCCGGCGGCAAGCGTTATTCCCGCGCCCTCGGGCGATACGTCGGGATTTATCAAAAACACGACTCCGTCCGTAGGCATAATTTCGGGCATGGTATGCTCGAATATGTAAAGGTCGAACCCCGCGATTTCCGGAACGGCGTTTTCCCCCCTGACCTCCGTCAGGTCTATGTCCCAGCGCGAAGACAACGAATCGCGCAGACCTATCAGAATGCCGCTAACAAAGGGATTGGGCTTGGGGCTTGCGTACTGAATGTTGATTTTCTGAGGCGTGCCGCCGTACAGATAAAACGTGTCGTCCCAAACGAACGAGTCGGTGAGCACCGCGCCCGCCGTATCCACCGCTTCTATATACACGCGCACGTAATCGAACATATAAATCATCATGTCCACGCTGTCAGAATTGAATTCTACCGTGACTGTTTCTCCTACGTCGCAGCGGGCGGGCAGGCTGAGCATTTCCGTAACGTCCTGACCGTTCACGCCGTAAACCTCGCAGTTGACGCGCAGATTGGCTCCTATTCCGTAGCTCGCAACGTCTACGGAAAAGGTGTAGAAATTTTCGTCCAGCGTCGCCGAGGCGTCGACAATCGCGGCGTTCCACTCGTTTTCCGAACCTATGTCAACCACGTCCACTATGCCCGAATCGATATATTCCTTTCCCGTATAAAGCCTTACGGCGGCGGAAGGATTT
>OLXT01000959.1_pt1 | contig 10753 bp, 9 predicted proteins | sample 1673931 | NCBI WGS metagenome assembly OLXT01 (sample SAMEA103958134, study PRJEB25191) | human gut metagenome | reverse complement strand
CTTCTAAGGCAGGTGGTGAATACCATCGATGCCATCGACCTTTCCAGCTATGATAATATCCATGCCCTGGGGGATATCTACGAAACCATTCTGAAGGACCTCCAGTCTGCCGGTTCTGCCGGGGAATTCTACACCCCAAGGGCAGTGACCGACTTCATGGCAGAAATGATTCATCCAAAGCTGGGAGAGCGCATGGCGGACTTTGCCTGCGGCACCGGCGGATTTCTGACCAGCTGGCTCAAAGGGCTGGCGCCCCAGATTCAGACGCCGGAAGACCAGAAAACCTACAACGACTCCGTTTACGGCATCGAAAAGAAACCCTTCCCCTATCAGCTCTGCATTACCAATATGCTGCTCCACGATATTGACGAACCCCACATCATCTACGGCAACAGCCTCATGAAAGACGTGCTGGACTACACGGATAGGGACAGATTTGACGTGATTCTCATGAATCCTCCCTACGGCGGCAATGAAAAAGCGGACGTGCAGAAGCACTTCCCGGCGGACCTGGCGGACAGCGAGACGGCAGACCTTTTCATGTCCGTCATGATGTACCGCCTGAAAGAAGGGGGACGGGCCGCCGTCATTCAGCCCGACGGTTTCCTCTTCGGCACGGACAATACGAAAGCCAATATCAAGAAAAAACTGATGAAAGAATTCAACCTGCACACCATCATCCGCCTCCCCGGCAGCGTCTTTGCGCCCTATACAAGCATTACCACCAATATCCTCTTCTTCGACCACACCGGCCCCACGAAGGAAACATGGATTTACCGCCTGGATATGCCGGAAGGATACAAGCACTTCTCCAAAACAAAACCCATGAAGTTTTCCCACTTTGACCCCGTCATCTCCTGGTGGAACCACAGGGAAGAAATCACGGAAGAAGGCTGGCCCAAAGCCAAATGCTTCAGCGCCGAAGAAATCGAAGAGAATGGGTATAACCTGGACCTCTGCGGCTTTCCCCATGAGGAAGAAGAAATCCTTCCGCCCCATGAACTTATGGCCGCCTACCAGCAGAAACGAAAAGACCTGAATGAGAAAATCGACACCATCCTGGCTGAAATCGAAAAAGAAATGGAGGAACCCTGATGACCGGAAAAGAACTGTGGGGAAGCATCCTCCAGAAAGCCATGGAAGGAAAACTGGTGCCCCAGAGAAAAGAAGAGGGAACAGCGGCAGAACTTCTCAAGGAAATCAGGAAAGAAAGAGCAAAACTGGTAAAGGAAGGGAAGCTGAAAAAAACAAAACCCCTTCCGGCGGTGAGGGAAGAAGAAAAGCCCTTTCACATTCCGGACAGTTGGGAATGGGTGAGGCTGGGGGATATTGTATATAATCATGGACAAAAGAAACCAGCTGAAAAATTCTCTTATATTGATATTGGTTCAATAGATAATATATCCCAAAAATTAAATGATAGTGAAAAAATTATTATGCCTGAAAAAACACCTTCTAGAGCAAGGCGGATTGTCAAGTTTGGTGATATTCTGTATGCAACAGTTCGACCCTATTTACACAATATGTGCATAGTAGATAAAATGTTCTCATATCCACCTATTGCAAGTACTGGATTTGCAGTTATGGCAACATTTGAAGGTGTAGAAAGCAAGTACCTTTTTTATTATCTCCTTACTCCAGCTTTTGATTCTTATGCCAATTCCAACAAAAATGCTAAAGGAGTTGCGTATCCTGCGATCAATGATAAAGCTCTTTATAATGCTTTGATTCCCATTCCCCCTTTACCCGAGCAGCACCGCATTGTGGAAAAGCTGGAAACCCTGAAGCCTCTGGTAGACGCCTACGGTCGGGCGGCGGAGGAGCTGGATGAACTGAACCGGAAGTTCCCGGGGGACCTGAAAAAGAGCCTCCTCCAGCAGGCCATGGAAGGAAAGCTGGTGCCCCAGAGAAAAGAAGAAGGAACGGCGGCGGAGCTTCTACAGGAAATCCGTAAAGAAAAGGCAAAGCTGGTGAAGGAAGGGAAACTGAAAAAAGCAAAGCCCCTTCCGGCGGTGAGTGAAGAAGAAAAGCCTATTGACATTCCGGACAGCTGGGAATGGGTGAGGCTGGGGGAAGTCGGAGATTGGGGCTCTGGTGCAACGCCTTCAAGACAACATCCTGAATATTATGGTGGAGACATTCCTTGGTTAAAAACGGGGGATTTAAATGATGGATATATTAATGAAATTCCAGAATATATTTCTCAAGAGGGCTTTAAACATTCATCGGTAAGGCTTAATCCAATTGGAAGTATTTTGATTGCAATGTATGGAGCGACTATTGGTAAACTTGGTATATTAGAGATACCAGCTACAACAAATCAGGCCTGTTGCGCATGTATCTTATATAGAGGTGTAGATAATCAATACCTTTATTATTTTCTCCTATCGCATCGTAGTGCTTTCCTTAAGCAAGGTGCAGGCGGAGCGCAGCCAAATATTTCAAAAGCAAAGATTATCAATACAATAATGCCTCTTCCCCCTCTACCCGAACAGCACCGCATTGTGGAAAAGCTGGAATTCCTGCTGGCCCTCTGCGACAAGCTGCAGCCAAAGGATTGATTGGGAAGAGACAGATGATTCCCCATGGGGACTATGTATGCAGAGAAGCAGAGAGCCCGACACCGACCGCACGTCCTGCCTGCGCGTATCCATGGAATGCAGGATGGCCGGAAGAGGGGAATGCTTCTCCTCAGCCGGCTGAACATCATAAAAACTTCCTCCACTGCCGAAGGGGCCTCGGTACCCCTCTTCGGCAGTGGCAGGGAGTTTTTGGCATGGGAGTCGATATCGGCATGTACTGGGGGTATTCTGTGCAGCATGCGTGCAAAGGGGCGGGAAGGAAATCCCGTAAGGCTGACTTTATACTTCATCGCCTGAAAGGGCGATACCACAACCCTCTGAACCTTCTGAACCTGGGCCTGCCGGGCCTGCTTTGCAACCCCATAAATATTTCATGTTGACAGGTTCCACCCATCGAATCTATAATAATTAATAAGCATTGCAGGTCTGTGGCTGAAAGTCGATGGTAGTCGCAGCCAAAGCGATCCACGTAACGCAGGAAAATCCTGCTGAGCATGGTGCGGTTTAGAAGTAAGTCCTGCCGGGCAAACCGAGAGGGTTAGTAGTGAGAGGAAGACACCGGGTAGCGAAAGCTCCAGCAGGCGAGTGTGGGGTCAAAAGCCAGGTCAGCTGCCGTGCTTATTTAAAATTCGATTTCTGTGGATGAAATCTGACATAGTTTGGGCGATGAGCAGAAGAAGTACTGATGGCTATTCTTCAGAGAGGGCATGGAAGGTGGAAATGCCTGGTGAGTTTTCAGGAAATGCATCTGTGAGCTGAAAAGGGGAATACAGTATCCTTTTCCGTAGGTCAACGATACGGCTATGCGCGGCTTTTGCCGACAGAGTGGAATAACGGGCCACCGTCTCTGTGAGGCGGCGGTCTTTTTAATGGGAACTAGTTGGCTAGTGTACTAGCTCACTAGCTCACTAGTTCACTAACCCATCGATTTCATGAAAGAAGATGATAACCATGTGTCACTGTTGTAGGGAAAAACAGGCTTATCATATCTTTCTTATATATGAATATAAATCAATCACTCTACAGATGGAGGAATCTAAATGGAAGAAATTAAAGTGTATAACACGCTGACGAAGGAAAAAGAAGTATTTAAACCGATTACACCAGGGGAAGCGAAGATTTATGTGTGCGGCGTAACGCCCTACAATCATCCCCATATCGGCAATGCCCGTCCGGCAGTGACCTGGGACGTGATTCGCCGCTACCTGGAATATGTGGGCTACAAGGTGGAATTCGTACAGAATTTTACTGATGTGGATGATAAGATTATCAATAAAGCCAATGCGGAAGGCACCGACTGGAAAACAATTTCTGACCGGTATATTGATGCCTATTTCCAGGTCATGGATGCGCTCCATGTACGCCGGGCCGATGTATATCCCCGGGTTTCTGAACATATGGATGATATCATCCACATGGTAGAGACACTGATTCAAAAGGGCCATGCCTATGTACTGGGCGGCGATGTGTATTACGATATTTCCACTTTTAAAGATTACGGCAGGCTGTCGGGCAGGAAGATTGAAGATATGCTGGCCGGGGCCCGCATTGAAGTAAATGATGAGAAGAGAAATCCCGGTGATTTTGCTCTGTGGAAAGCTGCCAAACCAGGCGAACCTTTCTGGGAAAGCCCCTGGGGCAAGGGCCGGCCGGGCTGGCATATTGAATGCTCTGCCATGTCCATCCATTACCTGGGCAAGACCTTTGATTTCCATGGCGGCGGCTCGGATCTGATTTTCCCACATCATGAAAATGAAATCGCCCAGTCCGAAGGCTGCACCGGCTGCCATTTCGTAGATTACTGGCTCCATAATGGCTTCATTACCATTAACTCTGAAAAGATGAGCAAGTCCCTGAACAATTTCTTCCTGGTGAAAGATGTACTGGAGAAGTATTCCGGCGATGCGCTCCGCTATTTCCTTTTGTCCACCCATTACAGAAGTCCTCTTGATTTTTCTGATGACCGCCTGGAAGAAGCAGAAAAGAACATGGACAAACTGAAAGACGTCATTGGCCGTGTAAAAGAATTGAGCGGCCGGGAAGGCAGTGAGGTGACAGAGGCCTCCAAAGCTCTTGAAAAAGCAGCAGAAGATGATATGAAAGTCTTCCATGAAGCCATGGACGATGATTTCAATACGGGCCTTGCTACGGGTGCCATGTTTGAACTGGCAAAGGCCATCAATGTGTATTATAACGATGTACACAGCGGTATTGGTTTCAACAAAGCATCTCTGGAAAAGGCAGGAAAGGCCTTCAAGACCATCCTTGATATTTTGGGCATTCTGGAAAAAGAATGGAAAAAGACGGAAGCCTATGATGATAAGGATTACAATGACCTGATGAATGTGATCCTTGCTGTCCGCCAGTCTGCCAGAAAAGCAAAGCAGTACCAGCTGGCTGATGAAATCCGAGATAAACTGGGTGAAATCGGCATTGTGATTGAAGATACTCCTACAGGAGCAAGGTGGAAGAAACGTGGAGTTTAAGAGAGTCTTATTTCTGAAAAAACAGATGGCTCATAAGATTGGTAAAGAATCTCCTGTTCTTGGTGAACAGGAGGTCTTTTCCATGGATGCGCTGACCCTGGCTTATATTGGCGATGCCTGCTGGTCCTTCTTTATCCGGAGGGCCCTTATCGATACAGGCATTTATAATGTGCAGATTCTGAACAGTCTGGCATCGGAAATCGTTTCCGCCCGCTGGCAGAGCCGTATTCTCTTTGAAATCAGGGAGCTTTTGAATGAGCGGGAGCTGAAGGTGGCCAAGAGGGCCAGAAATACCAGTTCCCATGTGCCGAAGAGTGCCACTGTGGAGGAATACCGGGAGTCCACAGCCTTTGAAGCGCTTCTTGGCTATCTGTACCTTTCCGGCCAGAAGCAGCGGCTGGATTTCATCCTTGAAAAAAGCTTGAAGTATGTGGCAGGAGAAATGAGCCATGAAAACTGATAAAAAGGAGAGACCATCCTTTAAACAGAAACAGTCCGGACTGCGTCGGCAGCCCCTGTCCTCATCCACCAGAGACGGAAGAAAGAAAAGACCTTTGAAAAAGGAGGGCTCTTCTGACTCTTTCCTCATCTGTGGAAGAAACAGCGTATCCGAATTTCTGAAGAGCAGGGGAGTGCGCCGGGTTTTCCTGAAGGAAGGAAAGAAGGATGACCGTCTGCTTTCCCTGGCGGCTCTGGCTGAAAAGCAGGGAGTGCCGGTGGAAGAGGTGAAGGAAGAAAAGCTGGATGATATGTTCGGCGGCGTAGTGCATCAGGGCATTGCAGCCATGCTGAAGCCCTATGAATATGCAGATCTTGACCGGGTGCTGGCGGATTGGGAAGGGAAGAGTCCCATCCTGATCCTGCTGGATGGGCTGGAGGATGTGCGCAACCTGGGAGCCATTGTCCGCACGGCGGAATGTGCCGGCGCAGCGGCGGTGCTTCTTCCTAAGCATAAGAGCCCGCCGGTAACGGCAGCGGCCATGAAGACTGCGGCCGGGGCCTTTGCCTATCTTCCTGTCTGCCAGACAGGAAATATCAGGCAGACTCTGGAAATGCTGAAGGGAAAGGGATTCTGGGTGGTAGGAGCCGATATGGACGGTGAAAGCCTCTATTATGACGCCAACCTGAAAGGCCCGCTGGTCATCGTTATGGGGGCAGAAGGGAAAGGCGTGAGTCCTCTTACCCGGAAAATGTGCGATTTCTGCGTACGTATTCCTATGAAAGGGAAGGTTTCTTCCCTTAATGTTTCTGTAGCAGCTGCTCTTCTTATTTATGAAGCCGCAAAGCAGAGGGATAAGTCATGAAGGATCTCTATCTGGTAGACGGCTATAATGTGATTTTTGGCAGGCCTGACATCTTTGACCGGAGCGATTTGGAATCGTGCCGGAAGAAGCTCATGGACATTATGCAGGACTATGGTGCCCATAATGACATAGAAGTGATTATCGCCTTCGACGGGAAAGGGAATTCCACCAAGGTGAAGGTGGAGGAACTGTCCGCCTTCTTTACCATTGTGTATACACCGAGAAGGATGACTGCCGATTCTTATATTGAAAAAGAATCCTATCTCCGGCGGGACGAATACAGACACATTTTCGTAGTCACCTCCGACGGCCCCGAGCAGAGCCAGATTCTGGGGAACGGTGCCTACCGGGTGCCGGTTTCAGACCTTATGCGGGCCATGGAAGAGGATAAGGCGCTGCAGTCCAAATTCATCACCAGGAATAATCATAAGAATCTCAGAAGTGAAATAGGGAGGGCCATCCCTCTATCTGTACAGGAAAAGCTTGATAAGCTGAGAGGGCGGTAATGGGTTTTCAATCCATTCTGCGAAAAAGGTTGCCGGAAGGGTTGGAGACATTTTGCACTGCGTAATCGCAGGTCTTTGACAGAAAACGGAACCCTGCACAGGCATGAAGATGTTCATCATGCCTGTGTCCTTTTTTGAATCTGTTCCTATGAGGTCTTTCCTGCCAAAAGGGCGGTGTACTGCCGTTTTTCCACCTTGCAAAAAGAATGATTCATGGAGAGAGCGGATTTTGCAGGCAGGAAATGGAGTTTATACAAAATTCAGTTGACCATTCATGATGATTAGTATAAAATAGTGTTTGATATCATTTCTTTTAGAAGATAGAACCGTATCTGCCGTACGTGAGGCAGGTGCAGAGGAGGATTCGCAGTGAAGTACTTTTTGATTGGATTAACCTTTGTGGTTTCCCTGCTTTTGATTGTGGTAGTGGTAGGTCAGGAATCTAAACAGGCCGGTATGGGCACAGCTATCGGCGGCGGTACGGAAAACGCAGCCGGCGGACGGACCAGGGGCAAGGATGCAGTGCTGTCCAAGTTCACTGTAGTCTTTGGTACCATGTTTGCTGTTCTCTGCCTGGTGCTTGGAAGATATATGAATACTTTCTGATTGACTGGGAAAATGTAGTCTGCCCTCCGATTTCATCAGGCGCAGGAATGAGCATTTCCCTGGAGGTTTGCCGGCGGCAGGCCTCTTTTTTATTTGGGCCTTGCGCAGAAGGCCTGTTTCATGTAGTCTTAGTATAGATATATACGTTTTAACTGTCTCTGAAGAGACATTTTTACAGGAAAGCACTGATTTATTCTTAGCATCGAATTCGATAAGTATTTTATTTAATGCATCGGCATAAGCATCTTTAGACAGCTTTCTATTCGCGCTTCCATTCCCGGCATTCCATAAAAATACAAAAATGAATTTCGATAACGATTGAATCAGCGTTTCCCTGGAGGAGAAATCAATGGAAAAAAAGGAATTGCTGCCTTATAAGCCCGGCGTCATTCTGCAGGGCGTGTATAAATCTTATGGTCGTTTTGGCTTCCTGCTCACCGATGATGACCATGAGGATGTGTACATTGCAGAGAAGGATCATCTGAACGCTGTAAATAATGATACGGTAGAAGTGAAGACCATGAAAAGCGAAACCGGCCGCCATAATACGGAGGGCCGGATTACCCGTGTCATTGAACGGGCAGATGATATGTTTGTATGTACTTATGAAATGCTGGCAGATGGCGGGGAAGCGGTACCTATTGATGAAAAGGTGGACATGGTCATCCAGATTCCTGAAGGCGATGAAATGGGAGCGGTTACCGGTGCCCGTGTCATGGTGCAGGTGACCCGCTGGCCCGGAGAGTGGACCGATGCGGAAGGCAAGGTGACGGAAGTCATCGGTTACAAAGGCGATAAGGGTCTTGATATTGATGTCATCATTGCCCAGCATCGTCTGCCCCATGTATTTTCCGATGACCTCATGAAGGAGGCGGACAATCTGCCTCGCACCATTGTACCGGAAGAAGGGGTGGCAGATTATAGAGATATGCCTATTGTCACCATCGACGGCCCTGATTCCAAAGATCTGGACGATGCAGTTTACTGCGAAAAGAAGGAAAATGGTCATTTCGCCCTGGGTGTCCACATAGCCGATGTATCCCGCTATGTAACCAAAGGCTCCCTTCTGGATGATGAAGCGTATCGGAGGGGTACTTCCGTATATCTGGCGGATCGGGTCATTCCCATGCTGCCTTTCCAGCTGTCCAATGATCTCTGCAGCCTGAACCATGATGAGGACCGCTATGCCATGTCCTGCCTTATGGATGTGGCGCCGGACGGCACGGTAAAAACAGAAAAAATTACACCTTCCATTGTGCGGGTGGCAAGACGCTGCAATTACCCGGAAATCAACAAGGCCTTTGACGAAGGCATTGCACCGGAAGATTTGAAGATTCATCTGCCCATGCTGGAAGATCTTAGGGAATGTGCGGCAGCTCTCAGGCAGAACCGCACCCGTCGGGGTGCCCTGGACTTCGATTTCCCGGAATACAAGGTGGTGCTTGATGAAGATGGCAAGCCCCTGCGCATTGAAAAGCGGATTCGCGGTGAATCGGAGAAAATGATTGAAGACGCCATGATTGCTGCCAACGAAGCAGTGGCCCGTTTCCTGGAAAAGACTGGCCATACGTCCATTTATCGTGTCCATGACCATCCGGACCAGGAAAAGCTGAATTCCCTGAAACGGCTCATCGCCATTATGGGCCTTCCCATTCACATTCCGGAAGACCCGGAACCAAAGGATATCCAGAAGCTCCTTGCATCGGTGAAGGGTCAGGATATTGAGGCCGTGGTACAGGTGATGACCCTGCGTTCCCTGCCCCAGGCCTGCTACAGCACTGATAATGACGGTCATTTCGGCATTGCCAGCACCTGCTATACCCATTTCACGTCTCCTATCCGCCGCTATCCGGACCTCATGGTGCATCGTCTTATCCGGCAGGCTATTCATGATGAAATGACGAAACAGCAGCGGAAGAAGCAGACGGAGTTCCTGATTCGGGCAGCTGAACACTGCTCGGAAACTGAACAGAATGCCACGGAAACGGAACGGGATGTGGATGATCTGAAGATGACGGAATACATGGTGCCCTTCGTAGGAGAACCCTTCGATGGACATATTACCGGCATTACCCGGTTCGGTATTTTCGTAGGTCTTGATAACGGCGTGGAAGGATTGGTGCATGTGGACTCCATGGACGACGATGAATACGTGTACCAGGAAGATACCATGACCATGACCGGCCGATTCTCCGGCACCACCTACTCCATGGGCATGCCGGTGCGGGTGACGCTGGTGAAAGCAGATAAGGAAAGAAGGGAAGTGGATTTCGTCCTGGGAGAAATCCATTCGCCTCTGAATCTGGAGAAAAAGACAAGAACCTCTTCCCGCTCCAAGTCCCACTCCAGGAAGAAAGATAAGAAAGGAAGCGGCAAGTCCCGGGGCAAAAAAGGAGGAAAGCGGAAATAATCCCTTTCCTGCAGGAGGCTTTGTATGAAAAAAGAAAAAACGGCACCGCCGATAGCAGCTAACCGGCAGGCCTATCATAATTATTTTATCCACGACACCTATGAGTGCGGCATTGCCCTGACCGGTACGGAAGTAAAATCTATCCGCGCCGGCAGGGTGAATCTCAGGGACAGCTTTGCCAAAGTGGAACATGGGGAGGTTTTCCTGTGGAATGCCCATATCAGTCCCTACGAACAGGGAAACATCTTTAATCACGATCCCCTGCGTACCAGAAAACTTCTTCTTCATAAACAGGAAATCCGAAAGATTGAAATGAAGCTGAAAACAAAGGGGCTCACTCTGGTGCCTCTGAAAATGTACTTCAAGCATGGTAAAGTGAAAGTGGAAATTGGTACGGCCACCGGCAAGAAACTGTATGATAAGCGACAGGACATGGCAGAAAAGGCGGCCAAAAGGGATCTGGACAGAAGGATTAAGACCCAGAGGCTGGACTGAGACTGTCGGTGGCTTTTAGAGAAAAAGAGGCCGGGTGCTGATCATGGGACAGATGGTGGAAATAACTGCATAAGATCGTGATGGCTGCTAACAGTGGCAGGGAAAGCACGTATCAATCGTGCCACAGCTCCGTCCCCTGAAGGCCCCTTCATGAGAAAAGTTTTTTTGCACATACCCGTCATGTGTATAAGCCGGAAGAGAAGCTGCGCCTTTCTAAACCCTATGAACCCTTGTCAAATACTGGTATAATAAGAAGAATCAAATTACAGGATAAGATATAAGACAATAAGGAGAAAACATGGATAAAGACAAAAAGCCTTTTCATAAGGGAAACAGGAAGCCTTTTCGTAAGGATAGAAAAGGG
>OLXT01000954.1_pt1 | contig 10813 bp, 7 predicted proteins | sample 1673931 | NCBI WGS metagenome assembly OLXT01 (sample SAMEA103958134, study PRJEB25191) | human gut metagenome | reverse complement strand
AGCTTCGTCAGGCTTATTCCACCAAATCCAAGCTAATTGAAGAAATCGACTCTCTTGACCCAGACGACCGGCATTACAGCAGGCGGAAATCAGACCTTGATGATCGGCTCTATGGGATGTATGATAAGATTGAAGAATTGGAGTCTCTGCTGATTGCAGCCAGAGCCAAGAAACAGACCATTGAGGCAGAAAAGCTGACCGGCGATAATATCTACAAGGTTCTAGTTTACTTCGATCAACTCTATGGAAAGATGAACGACAGAGAGAAACGGCAGCTGATTGAGGAACTGATCTCTGAAATTCAGATTTACCCGGAGCGTCAGCCCAATGGCCAGTGGCTGAAATCCATCAAGTTCCGGTTGCCTATCATCGAGGAAGATATGAATATCAGTTTGGACAATGAACAGCAAGTTGAGACGGTGATGCTGCTTTCCAAGGGCGAGATCGACTTCAAAAAATCCGTGTAGAGTTCTCTTTGGAGGGCATGGACACTTCAGGATTGCAAAAGGGTGCGACCTATCCTGAAATCAAGGCCCGTGTGTTGGAACAGACTGGGCTGAAGGTTTCTTCCCTGTATATCTCGCAGGTCAAGCAGAAGTGTGGTCTGGAGGTACGGGAGAACCACCACAAGGCGAAGTCCGAAAATACAAAGCAGCCTCAGTGTCCGAAGGAGAAAGAGGATGCGATTGTGGAAGCATTGAAGCACTTCGGGATGATTTGAGGTGACGAATATGGAGCGCTTGCTTTCCTGTGAGTTCAATATGGATACTGCCTGTGTTGAAGTGAAATTTGCCGATGACAGCATGATTGCGATTAACACGATTGACGCGGAAAATGAGATTGCTGACAACATGTATCAGCGGTCGGATCTGGACTGGCTGATCTATAATAAACCTCTGGAATATGCGCAACTGGTTCTTGGCGGTGACTTGGAGCGGTATGTGAAAGGCACACCAGAGCATCAGTTGATGGATTGAAAATTAATATGGCAGAGCCCACTGGTCAACAAGATCGGTGGGCTCTGCATTATTTGAGCTCGCAACCAGGAGTTTCAGAATGACAGTCTGTTTCAAATGTTGTCGAGAATCTTTTGGACGGCATATGGCTTGGCGTACTTGATATAAGCATCGCTCACGAAAATGGTGTTTGTAGCATGTGGTTCAACCCACATTGCCGGGTAGATAACAATCTTCTTTTTGATTCTTCGTCCAGTTGCGGTAATTTCACTATCAGCAGTGATTTCGTAGCCTGATTGCTTAAGGATATTCGCTAAAGGCATGATCATGTTAATCTGTGTCTCTGGTTTGATAGGAGATGCTTTTATGCCATCAACACCCCATTCAAGGAGCTGAAGTGCAACAAAGCGGTCAAGCATGCCATGTACATATTGGTTTCTGTAATGCTTTAGGCATTTGGTACACGCAGATCCACAATCACAGGAACTCAACAGCTCTTTCATATCGGATAGTAGTTCGGAAATTGCATCAGCTACACTGACAGCATAACCAGCGCCGCTCGATAGACTATCGTAAAGATAGATATCGACATAGGAGGCTTCAGTTCCAGTCCTGAGACGATAGCCAGTGACAAGTTCGGTGAATTCAACATCGAGTTTTTTGCTTGCTACCAGTCGCAGTGCTTCAGCTAAGGATTGAGCTGCACGGCTAAGCCATGGATTATCATTACGGCGTGCATCAATAATCTTGTCGTCAATTGTGAATTCAAGGACCAACATATCGGTTATGAAGTCATAGCCGAGATTCACATTAAAGGAATTACTGTGACGGCATCTGCTTCGAGCGTACTTTGACTTGTATGGCCTGTTAACGTCATTCAGAACAGAAATATCGTCGCCTGGCATAGCAGCACCACAGTCTTTGCAGACCATAAAGCCCTTGTCATCTGATCCTTTATTCAGCATGATGATTCGCTGATTTGTTCGTGAAGCGATTCGTATGTTCTTGCAACCTGGGGCAAGTTTCATTTCTTCTGCATCTGGTAGAGTTGAATACAGAGGCTGCTGTACGGCGGTATATTCTTCTGATAGCTGAACATCCGGTATTGCTTCCGCATTTCTTGGTGCAAAGCCCCAGGGACGCATCATTTCACGAGTAATTCTGAGATCACCGTTCCCACAGAATGGGCAACGTTTTGTGTTTTCTTCCATCAAACCAAACCAGCCGCACTCAGGACAAGAGATAATCTGCTTCACATAATTTGGGTCTTCTGTGTAAGCACGTGCAGGGGTCAGTGCTTGACCGTGATGGCGTTCACTTCCAGGATAGTAGAATCCGCCAATCTGATAGGTTTGCTTATCAACTACAATTGCTCTGCCAGGAGCATATTCGCCAATAGCTACATCAAGCCCACGCTCAACCTCGTAAAGGATTTTCCCGTGCATATCTGGTATGTAAGTACTGACAACGTTTTTCGGGAACGAATATGTTGGGATGATACCTTCTTCATAAAGAGCATCCAAGAGAACTTTTGCATCGCCTTCTTTAGCGCCTTCATCTACACCAAAAAGCTCAGGGTGAGCATGGCATTTTTCTTTAATTGTATCAAGGGCCTCTTTGAGTTCATCCGCAAACTCTGAATAATGAAATACCACTCCAATAGGCAAAAGGAGCTTGTCCTTATCAACACTGTAGGAAGCAAGATAGTTCTTGAAACTGTCAAGGAAATCTTCGAGAAAAACGGCTGCGGGAACTGTATCAAGGCTCATATGTTTTTCTGCGAGAAATTCCTGTAAGACAACCATAGCCAGATGGCGCTGGAGGAGTTTCTCGCTTCGCACATCGATCCAAGGCCTGCGGGGATCGCCACGGAACATGGGAATCGGGTCATTGAAGTACAATGTATCATGAGGACCATCTTCACAGAAGGTAACGATTGTAGATAAACTAGATCCACGACGGCCCGCACGGCCAGCTCTCTGTTGATAGTTTTCACGCATTGGAGGAATGTTTCGCAGACCAACTGCAACTAGGGAGCCAATATCAATACCAACTTCCATGGTGGTTGTGCTGCTGAGAATATCGACAGGCGTTTCACCATCTTGAATCAAGTCCTGGAAGCGTAACTCATATTGTTCGGTCTTACTCCAAAGGTCGTCACGCTGGTCTTTATGTGAGAGCTGAGCAGTATGCTCCTCTGTGTCGATCACATGGATTGGCTCCCCCTGAACCGCGTCAGCAACCGGCCTTCTCCAGAAACTAAGTGCTTCGTATTCGTCGGATTCCATCTTGTGGATATGAGTAGAACCGCAGCTTGGGCATCTGCCTTTTAGGAAAAAAGGTGTCAACTCCGAGCACTGCTCACACTTGTACCATACATGCGTAGCATCATAACGTGTCTTTACTCTGGAAAGATCAATATATAGTTTGCCGTTATCAGGTTGCGCTGAGTCAAGGAATGCTTCTTTCAATACTCGTTTCCAAGCCATCTCAGTTTCATTTCCGTCACTCCAACCCATGATCTCTCGGATGACTTTCGAAAACTCCCAATCTTTATCAAGTCCATAACCACCTCGCTTTGGGCGAACCTTTAACCGAACCGTATCATTGATGGTATGGCCAAGAGCAGTAGACATATCACAGATCGATAGAATCCAAGCATTGAAGAGATTGATAAACTCCTCATCGGTGACCGTCACATGGTTTTCCTCGAGAGCATCGACAGCATCAAAAAGTGCCTGATCGGTAGGTTCAATCCAGCTCGTAGCGGAGTCGTACAAAGTGTTATAACCTCCAGCGAACAGTCGAAGAAGGTATTCTTGCATCTGTACAGGCGCGTTCGCAATCGTAAATCGCGGAGCGTAGTCCCTTCCCCGTTTTACGCATCGATTGTAATTATTCAGCGCGGAAGCACAATCTTCAGCGAATTTTGTGCGTTCATCGGCATGGAACATCTGCACATGACGCTGACCAGCTGCAAGGCAGAAATAATCGTACAGCGTATTCATGGATTGCTCGACTGTTTGCTCTTCCATTGTTTTTATCGCTATTGCAAATAACTGCCTTGCAGCAGAAATGTCCGAAGCATCAGACATATCTCTAGCCAGTTTTGCTGCACGTTGACGGCTATCAGAGAAAAGCAAAACCTTGCGTCCCTCGTTAGGAAAACGAACAGGATCACTGTCCTTTCCTGGTACAGCAGGTTGCAGTTGGAACTGCGACTTAATCAAGTTGAAGAAAGACTGATTACCTCGAGTGCTGAATGAGGTAAGCTGCGATGTAGAAAGTTGATGCCTGCAATGCGGGCAGGTCGGGAAGGTAATGATCTGCGGCCTGCCTTTTGCAGAGTAGTTGCAGTAGTATAGCTTTCTAATCCATGACTTACCAGCGGAAGAGTCATCCGTAAAGTTGATAAACCCGCTCTTCACATCAAGATAACAGGGTTTGATGGCGTTTTTACCCTGTTTTGTAGGTAGCTCAAAATCGTCAGTTGGAATAAACAGATGTACTTCTTTCATCCTGTGATCCATTAACTGACCGGGGTAGCGCCACAGGTATACATTTCCATGAAGTTCCGAGTCATCTTCAAGGACATAGCCCTTGAAGAATAGCGCACCACAGCGTCTGTCATTATAAAGCTCATAGACCACACTGCCACAATGGGGGCAAATCAAATTACCATCAGACAAATAGACCTCACCTAAAGTGAGACCTCCTTCCGAATGAGAACGGCTGCAATTCGCATTGGCACAGGCATAAACTCCAGAAATGCCTTTGAAAAGCATATACATACTGTTTTGATTGTGCTTAACAATATAATTTCCTTCAACAAATAACGGCCATACCGGTTGCAATGAAATAGGGTGATCTGTCAGCCGACAATGGAAGTCGAGATAGAATCGGGCTGCATCTTCAGTAAATGCAGATGCAGAAACCACATAGAGACTCCAAGTTTCCCACCCGATTCGTTTTTGTATGATTTCTTGAATTCGCACGCTGCTGAATGACTTCCTATAGATGTAGCCACGTTTTAGCAGGTAGTATTCTTTACCAATCTCAACATCGGCATCATATGAGAGTTTTTTGCCGGAAACTTTTTCAAACAATGTGCCTTCCGGATCAATGCCTTTAATCTCTGCCGGCCAGAATTCACGTAATTTGTCGTTTCCATTTTGGAAACTGAGAGTGTATTTTTCAAACGGCCTTTCACCGATAGGAAGATATGTAATACTGTCGTAGTTCAGTCGTTCTTTGGTATACACATAGGGTATATCAAATGCTCCCTTTGGTTTGATTTCTATACAAAAGTCCTTGCCGAGAGAACTTATTGGAGCACGAATCAAGCCGACTTCAAAGCTGAAAGAAGATGAGGATACGCTTGTAATACGGATTGGTAAATCGTGTTCCTGAGAACCGTAAGAGATTGAATATCCAGCTCCGAATGTGCGCTCAGGACAATCTTTGCTTATCTCATAAGCACTGTGTTTGAAGTAGCGTATCCTAATATCACCGTCGGTAAGAATAACATACTGGCCACAGAGTTCACACATAAACAGACCACTATGAGCAGATACAGTTCCACCCGGATGCAATCTGGCGGCTTGTTCTGCTGTAATTCGCTTCCAGCCGTTGTCTGACCACATGCAGACATGGGTTAGTGAAGCCATATGCATTCCTCCTAGTGTTTTTCGTTCTTGCCTTTTTGAGATTATGGTCCACTGTCTGAGTAACTAAGAATAAAGCCTGCTGTAGCAGACGCTTGAGAAATTACAAACACAAGGCAATTTCTCATGTAGGAAAATCTGAAAGATCACTGATGCAGATGAAAGAGAGTTTTTAGATTTTCCATTTTCTTCGTAACGGTTCCAAACTGAGTTTTTACAGTTTGGGTACCGTTGTGTGGAAAAAATTGCAGGTGTCCAGAGGGGTGCAGCCCCTTGGCTCTGGGTTTCCAATAGGGGCGAGCGGCATCCCTATTGGCACACGATTTTGCTCTGCAAAGTCTAGTGTGTTATACCTTTGCTTCCGGCTGACGCGGGAAAGGGGGTGGCGGCATACTCTGCGGTGCGGCAGAGTGTAGCAACAAACGCTTTTTCGCGGCAGTAGGACAGGCGGAGTTTGTGATGTGAGCTACGGCACAAATGCAGGATTTTTGAAAAGCAAAATTCGACTGGCCGGAGAAGGAAGCAGAGGTATATACAAGCCCTCGTCCCGCCGCAGCATCGCCTATGTTTCAGCGTTTCTTCCGCTTTCCCTTGCCGTGGGTCATGGTCGTTTTCCCACGCTGGCTGATGGGAGTTTTCAGGTGTTTGGACAGCTTTAGTACCTCGATCAAGTTGACAAATTGTTCCATTGTGATGGCATCGTAATCAATCCCCAATGTGGAAAGCAATGCTTTCGCTTTCTTTTCCTCGGAGCTTCCCTCAAAGTTCATCGCATCCTGTAACTGATCCTGCATAGTTGCTGCAAGGGAGATTTCATCCGCCGTCATGGTGTCGGGGCGGTGTTCACTCCGAATGTCACGAAGGATACCTTTCAGATCATCCGCAATCAGGCTTCCGAAATATTCATCTTCCCGAATCTGCGCCACTTCTAATGTCCGCAGATGCAGGTCATTTTCTTCGCCGCCATTTTTCATCAATGCCATCTGCCGGACAGCTTCCAGCACGGCATTCATATCGTTGACCCGCATATCCGCGATCCGGTCAACGTAAATCTCAGCGTCCAGCATGAACCGCTGGAAATCCTTGTGGCAGATCAGCTCCGACAGCAGCCGGTGGTTGAACTTGCCCGTTTTCAATACATCAATCGAAGCATCACCCAAATGCAGCTCATGCAGAGCTGTGTTTGGGTGATTTTTTGTTTCCGTCCGCCCCATCAGATAGTCGCAGGAAACACCGTAATAGTCAGCCAGCACCAAAATGCTATACGGGCTGATGTCCTTGCCGTTATCCGATTCATATTTGCCGAGTGCGGATTTTGAGATGCCCACCTCGGCGGCAAGCTGCTCCAACGTCAGCTTTTGTGCTGTTCGTAAATCCTTCAAACGTTCCCCGATTGTCAGCTTAACCTGCATACACCAGCCTCCTTTGCAGCTTTTTCTGTATTGTATCATGCTTTTTCGTTTTTGTCTAAAAGCGTGGAAAAATCCTACTTTCATCCCACTTTTCCTACCTCTCGGATATACGGGAAAGAGCCTGTTTTCTTACTAAAATTTAGACGTAAACCACACAGCACCTTAAAAATTTCATGACCGTCCGATGAGGATATGCCTTCCGGAGAAGTACCGCATTCCGCGTACCAAGGAAGAGCCAACGCCGGGGTAAGGACTCGGGCAGGAACGGCATCGGGCAGAACGGCGAAGTCTAATTATTTTACAGGAGGAAACAGGTATGGATTTATTTACACAAGTCAAGATGGCAGTTTCCGTGAAAGAGGCTGCCGAATACTATGGATTGGAAGTAAAACGTGGCAGCATGGTCTGCTGTCCCTTCCACAATGACCGTACACCCAGCATGAAGCTGAACGAGGATTACTTTTACTGCTTTGGCTGTGGGGCAACTGGTGACGTGATCGACCTTGTGGCAAAGCTGTTCAACCTGAGCAGCTATGACGCAGCGAAAAAGCTGGCGGATGACTTTGGGATCGACCCGGACAAGCCTCCGGCTGCGGCAGCGCTGCGGAAAACAAAATATCCGCTGGCAAAGACGTTCCAGAATGAGACGCTGCATTGTCAGCGGATATTGTGCGATTATCTGCATCTTCTGGAAAGCTGGAAGGTGCAGTACGCACCCAAGACACCGGAAGATGCTTTGGATGACCGGTTTGTGGAAGCCTGCCAGATGCTGGACTATGTGGAGTATCTGGCGGATTTGCTCATTGCCGCCGAGCTGGAACAGCGGGTAAAAATCGTAGAAATGCTGAACAAGGATGGCCTGATCGCCGGTTTGGAGGAACGGCTGGACAGGCTGAAAAAGGAGGACGATGCCCATGAAAAACAAAGCGCAGCTTGACGGGATGCCCGTCTGGTTCGATGGCAAAAGCATCAACGAAGCCCTGTTTTGTGATGAGTTCTTGCAGACGCACAAGATCATCTTCACAAACGGGGCTTTTTTCACGCCCGAAGGCCGTGTGACAGACGAACTGCCCCTGCGGGGAGAGATTTTTGAGGAGCTGAAATGCTGTGCGGTCAGCAATATCCCCCGCAAAATCAGCAACATTGTGGAGCTGATGAAGCTGGCGGCGCTGGTGGAGGATTTTCCACCGAAGGCGGACCGGATTCACCTCTCCAACGGGACGCTTTTTCTGGACGGAAAATTTGTGGAGGGAAAATCTGAAATCGTCCGCAACCGGTTCCCCGTGGCCTACAACCCCAACGCCCCGAAACCCGTCCTCTGGCTGCAATTTCTGGACGGCCTGCTCTATCCGGAGGACATCCCCACCTTGCAGGAATACATCGGCTACTGCCTGATCCCCAGCAACAAGGGTCAGCGGATGATGGTCATCAAAGGCAACGGCGGTGAAGGCAAGAGTCAGATCGGCGCTGTGCTGGGAACTTTGTTCGGCTCCAACATGAAGGATGGCAGCATCGGGAAAATATCCGAGAACCGATTTGCCCGTGCCGACCTGGAGCATATCCTTCTGTGTGTGGATGACGATATGCGGATGGAAGCCCTGCGCCAGACCAACTATGTAAAATCCATCGTCACCGCCCAGGGCAAGATGGATTTGGAGCGCAAGGGCAAGCAGAGCTATCAGGGATGGATGTGCGCCCGGCTGCTGGCTTTCTCCAACGGAGATTTGCAGGCGCTGTTTGACCGCAGCGACGGATTTTACCGCCGCCAGCTGGTGCTGACCACAAAAGATAAGCCTGCTGGCCGTGTGGATGATCCCGACCTGGCCGAGAAAATGAAGGCCGAGGTGGAGGGCATCCTGCTGTGGGCCTGTGAGGGCTTGCAGAGGCTGGCTGCCAACAACTTCAAGTTTACCGAGAGCCAGCGTACCAAAGACAACCGGGAAGCTGTCAAACGGGACAATAATAATATTTTTGATTTTCTGGAATCCGAGGGATATATTCGGCTGAAAGCAGACAGCACCATCAGTTCTAAAGAACTGTATGAGATTTACCAGATGTGGTGCGAAGAAAACAATCTGACGGCGCTGAAGCGGCGCAGCTTTAGTGATGCTGTGATCGCCAATCAGGGCAAGTACAATCTGGAATACTGCAACAGGATCACCAACATCGCCGGGCGGCGGGTGTGGGGATTTTTCGGAATTGAAGCGATTGCCAGACCTTATATAAACGGATTTTCCAATGTTTCGGAAGATACGTACGTACCGAGGCAGGACAAATAACACGGTTCTTTTGTACGTATGTACACAGCATTTCACCCAAAACCGTCTCTATAGGGGACTCTCGTATCGCACCCCCAACGGCAGACAAAGCACGCCTTTGTTTGCTGCCGGATGGCTGGTGTTTGGCAGAACATCGGCTGTCCGGGCTGAACAACAGGAAACGATGCAGATGGTTTCCGGGCAGTTCAGCAGCGGTCATCGCAATGACCGCAATCCCCCCTCGGGAGAGCCCACGGCACTTTGCAGCCCTTCGGGCTGAAAGTGTCATAGTGGGTTATTACACTTTCGCAAAAGTGCATCTCCACAGCCCCAGCCCCCGTAAATCAACGCAGAAAGGAGCTTGACCTATGGCAAGAAATGATGGAATTGATCGCACCGTAGCCCGCAATCAGGATGTTGAAACTGCCGATGACTTGGCAAAGGTGCAGGAACACAACGAACGTGAAAAAGACAGCTACAGCAATGAGGACATCGAACCGGAGCGCAGTTCCCTGAACGTCCACTTCAAGGCTCCTACCGCCGGATATGCAGAAATGTTTGAACAGATGGAACAGGACAAGGTGATCTCCACCAGAGGTCTCAAAGCCGATGCCGTGAAATATGGCGAGCTGGTATTCGATGTGAACTCCGCTTACTTCTACAACCACGGCGGCTATGAATTTGCCAAGCAGTTCTATGCCGATGCCTATAAAGCCGCCGTGGAGATTGTGGGCGGCGAGCAGTATATCCTGTCTGCCGTCATGCACGCCGACGAGCGCAATCGGGCAATGTCCGAAGCTCTGGGCGAGGATGTGTACCACTACCACCTCCATGTGGTCTATATCCCGGTGGTGAAAAAACAAATTCTCTGGTCGAAGCGTTGCAAGGACGAAGCCCTCCGTGGGACAGTTAAAGAAACGATTATGCAGGTCAGCCGAAGTAAAAAATGGACTTTTCAGATTGTGTTGGACGAAGCCGGGAATCCGCTGCTGACCTCCAAAGGAAAGAAAGTCCTTCGTCCATCTTACAGCATTTTGCAGGATAATTTCTGGGAGGCTATGCGCTCTGCCGGTTATACCGATGTGGAGCGTGGAGAGCGTGGCAGCACCGAGGAACATCTGACCGTGACCCAGTTCAAGGTAGCGCAGGAGAAGCAGCGTCTGGAGACCATGACCGCTCAGATCGCTCAGACGGAGCAGACCCTGAATAACACGCAAGCCGTCATTGAAAAAAAGGAAAAGGAGTTACAATCCCTGCAAAAGCAGGCGAAAGAGCAGCACGCCGCTGCTTTGACTGTGCAGGAAATCCGCTCCATGGGAAAAAAGACCATTACCGGCAATGTTTCATTCACTCCATCCGAGTGCAATATCCTCAAGGACTATGCAGTCACTGGTCTTCTGGTCAAAGCGGAAAACAGCCGCTTGGAAGAAAAGCTGCGCAGCGCCCAATGCAGTGCTGCCATCTGGAAACAGAGATACGATGCCCTGTACAACGCATACCAAGAATTGAAGAAAGAGACACGA
>OLXT01000943.1_pt1 | contig 10906 bp, 10 predicted proteins | sample 1673931 | NCBI WGS metagenome assembly OLXT01 (sample SAMEA103958134, study PRJEB25191) | human gut metagenome | reverse complement strand
TCCTGACCTATCCGCGCACGGACAGTCAGTTCATCACGGACGATATGGAGGACACTGCCCGTCAGGTCATTTCCATCGTCTGCCGCCAGCTTCCGCTTTTCTCCGACGTTTCGGTTACTCCGGACATTGCCCGCGTAACCGACAACAGCAAGGTCACAGATCACCATGCCATTCTCCCGACCGTCCAGCTTGAAAAGCAGGATGTTTTCGCGCTTCCTCAGTCGGAGCAGAAAATCCTCAATCTTGTCGGGATGCGCCTTCTGTGTGCGACCGGCGAGAAGCACACCTACGCAGAAACGCAGATCTCGCTCTCCTGCGAGGGCTACGAGTTCAAAACCAAGGGGAAGACCGTCGTTCAAAACGGATGGAAAGCCATCGAAGAGCTGTTCAAGTCCTCCCTCAAGACGAAGGAAAAGGACGATCCCATGAAGTCCCTGCCCGAAGTCCATGAGGGCGATGTTCTGGATGGTGTATCTGCCAGCGTCACCGAACACTTCACAACGCCTCCGAAGCAGTACACGGATGTTATATGCTATGAAAGGGGGATAAGAAATCGCCCATAGAAAGGAGAATTGACCCATGAAAACAAAGCAAACAGGAAGCGGAAAAATCACAGCCCTTTATGAGAGGTTGAGCCGCGACGACGAACTGACAGGCGACAGCAATTCGATTATCAATCAAAAGAAGCTGCTTGAAGATTATGCAAAATCGCATGGCTTTACTAACTGCGCCCACTTTACCGACGATGGGTGGTCTGGGGCTAATTTTGACCGTCCGAATTGGAAGCGCATGATTGAAAGCATTGAAAGCGGCGAGGTTTCCCATGTCCTTGTAAAAGATTTAAGTCGCGTCGGTAGGGATTACTTGCAAGTGGGATTTTATACCGAAGTGATGTTCAGAGAAAACGGCGTGCGCTTTATCGCCATTGCCAACGGTGTAGACAGCGACAAACGGGAAAGCAGCGAGTTTGCGCCGTTTTTGAACATTATGAACGAGTGGTATGTTCGTGACTCCAGCCGCAAAATCACAACTGTTTTACGGGCAAAGGGAATGTCCGGCGCACATTTGACAAACCATTGCATATACGGCTACAAGAAAGACCCGAATGATAAAAACCATTGGATTATTGACGAGGAAGCCGCCGAGGTAGTACGCCGGATTTACCGAATGGCGATAGAGGGCAAAGGCCCGTATGAAACCGCCCGTATTCTTGCGTTGGAAAAGATAGAAAGACCGTCATACTATCTTGCACAGCGCGGCATGGGAAATCACAAGTCAAACTACAATTCAACCGAGCCTTACGCATGGCGCGGCAATACAATTTCCGATATTCTGTCAAAGCCGGAATACATGGGGCATACAGTAAACTTTCGGACTTACAAGGAAAGCTACAAGGACAAACGCTCCAAAGCGACACCCAAAGAGGATTTAGTTATCTTCGAGGACACACAGGAAGCCATCATTGACAAAGAAACATGGGAGCGCGTACAGTCATTGAGAAAAACAATCCGCAGAACTGACACCATCGGAGAAGCCAACCCCTTAACCGGCTTAATGTTTTGTGCCGATTGTGGGGCGAAGATGTATAACCATCGAGGGAAAGCGGGAAAGGCGCGGGATTGGGCGGGGCGACCAAACGGGAAAAGGCGTCCAGACCGCGACGAATACAACTGCTCCCGATACGATTTAGGAAATCAGCGATATGACACCTACTGCACCACCCACCTTATCCGCACCGTTGTTGTAAATGAACTGCTACTTGAAGCGATAAAGGAAGTATGCAACTACGCGCAGAACAATGAAGCCGCCTTTATTGAACAAGTCTGCTCCGCTTCCGGGGAACGGCAGAAAAAGGCTATCAAGACCATACGGCAGAGGAAACAGCGCAGCGAGAAACGCGCCGATGAATTGAGCCGCTTGATACGAAAGCTCTATGAGGATAATGTCAATGGGAAACTTTCTGATAAGCTCTTTGAGCAAATGCTACACGATTTTGAACTTGAATTGGACGGGCTGAACACAAGCATTACCCAAGACCAACAGGAGCTTGACCGTATCAGCAGCGAGAGCGTCAATGCGGAAAAGTTTATCGCTCTTGTGAAGCGGTACACAGATTTTTCCGAGCTTACCCCCGCCATGATAAATGAGTTTATTGAAAAAATCCTTGTCCACCAAGCGGAGGGCAAAGGGGCAAGCCGCACACAGGAAATTGAGATTTTCTTTAACTTCGTGGGCAAGGTGGAAATCCCACACGAGGAAGTGGAACTGACGGAGGAAGAAATCGCCGCGATAGCCGAACAGGAACGCCGACGGGCAAAGAAAGCCGAGTACAACCGCCGCTATATGCAGAAAAAACGCAAACAATGGAAAGAGCAGCAAGAACAGGCACAGGAGCCGCAAGAGCCTATCGAGCTTCCTCTTGTGCAGGACGAGAAAGGAGCATTGAGCGCATGAGAAGATTGATTGACAACGGCGACGCACCCGCCAAGAAAAAGCCCCCTATCGGGCATTACGGACACTTGCGGAAAGCCTACCTTGAGGGCTACCGCCCCGACCTCTACACCGCCCTTGTCGCAAGCGAAACCCTCTATGAGCATTGCGCCGAGATTGAAGCCGCCGTCCGTCGCCGCCTTGACCTCATTATCCCGCAGCTTGCCGAGGGTGCGGGCGCAACCGAGGAACTGAAAGCCGCAGACCCCATGCAATGGGTGGGGCTGATGAACACCTGCAAGGCGCAAGCGGAAGAAATCGTCAAGTTTGAGCTTATCTATGTATGAGCGTCAAGAGCCGGAAAAATCCCATATTTCACGATAGAAACGCCCTGGACGAGGAATGTATCGCCGGAGCGTTTTCTATTTGAAAATCCTCATTTTTCCCAAGTCAAGAGCCGGGAAAAACACCCGAAAAATGCCCCTACCCCGTAACAGGGGCGCAGAAAGGAGAGTTTATGAGAACAGGGCTTACCAAGCAGGAAAAGACCACTGATATTTGGTTTGACGAGAAAGACCCCCTTATCCATATCCGCACCCACAACACCGCCTTGAAGAAACGGCTGCTTGCTTACAGCCGCCGCTACCCGGCGATCTGCCAGCAGACAGACGCAGACCCGGAAACGGGCTGCATGGAGTTTGACATTGAGAAAGGCCGGTTCTCTTTCCGCCTGACCGCCCCATACAGCGAGGAACGCCGGAGAGCAGCCAGTGAAGCGGCGAAAGCTGCCGCGAGCAATCTCACGCGAAGTATGGTATAATTTTTTTGAAAAAGTTTTGGATTTGATGTAGTATTCGCCGCGAAAACCGTAGTATATAAGTGAAGCCGGAAAGGAGGCGGTGAGATGATAGATGATGAAAAAATCATAGACCTGTTTTTTGAGCGTTCCGAGCAAGGCATACGGGAGCTGGATAATAAATATGGAGCAGTCTGCCACAACCTCTCGTATAACATCGTGAACAACAGGCAGGACGCGGAGGAATGTGTCAACGACGCTTACTTAGGCGCATGGAACGCCATTCCCCCGGTACGCCCTAACCCGTTGCTCAGCTACATCGTGAAAATCGTTCGGAACATATCGCTCAAAATCTATTGGAGAAAGGAAGCAGCCAAACGAAGCGGACACTATACGATTGCCTTAGAGGAAATCGAGGGCTATATCGCAGACCAGAAAACCGTGGAAGATGAAATTGAAGCCAGAGAATTAGCCCGTATCATTGGAGAATTTTTGGACACGCTGACCCTCGAAAACCGAGTTATCTTCATGCGCCGCTATTGGTTTTCCGACAGCTATAAGGACATAGCCGAGTTTATGGGGCTTTCAGAAAAAAACATTTCTGTCCGGCTGACCCGTATCCGCGAGAAGATGAAGCAATATTTGATTGAAAGAGAGGTATTCGTATGAACGCAAAGAAGTTTTCCGACGCTATGAGCGAGCTTGACACAAAATATGTCGATGAAGCCCTTAACTACAAAAAGAAAGCAAAGAAACCCGGTTGGGTTAAGTGGGGAGCTATGGCGGCTTGCTTTGCAGTAATTGCTGTTTTAGGCGTAGGCGTATTTCAAAGTGGATTGTTCGGGAACAAAACTGACATTGCCACTTTGGACAACGGAAATGAAATCATCTTTGTAAAATCGGAAACTGCTGGCTCAAGCATTGACATTGACGGGACTATAACAACAAGGCAACTTACGGAAACGGAAGCTGCATCTCTTTTTCCAAACTTGACCGTTACAGCTCATGCAGTTTTTCGTGTTGATGATACTGTTTCCGACAGCAACAAAGAATTGATTGGTTTTGAGGGAAAAATCGAAAATGCCAAAGTGGTAATATCTACAACGGATATAGCACTACTTGATACGAAGATTGTAGGAAGTGAAGAAAGTAGCGAAGTAAATGGCACAAGCGTGACGGCAGGATATTTTGTAACAGACCGGAACAGCGTGGGAGAACAGAATGTAATTTACTATGCGACCTTTAAGTTGGGAGATAGCACCGTATACGTTGAAAATGCGGGTGCAAAAACTGAAAGCGAAAGTGTGAAAAACGATTTGGCTACCATTATCCAAGAGCTGATAAATAATGGTGCGCTTGACCTAAGTTCTTTCAACGGATAACCCCATGAAAATTTAATACTACCATCAGGACAGCCGAGCAAATCGACTGTCCTTTTTCTATGTCTACGGACAGAAAGGAGCGACCACCCATGACGAAACCGAGAGAGAAAACCCGCGAGGAATTGCAAGCCGAGATTGAGGACGGAAAGAAGAAAATCCAGCAGTTTGAGAACCGGGAAAAAATGTTGCGTCAGAAGCTATCCAAAGAGGAACGCAGAACGCGCAGCCACCGCCTTATTGTCCGGGGCGCGGTCTTTGAAAGCGTTGTGCCGGAAGCAAAGAACATGACCGACGAGGAAGCCACAGCACTTCTCCGGCTTGCCTTGACGAGTGAGCCAGCGCGGGAATATCTGAAAAAACGAGCCGAGGGAGCGACAAGCTGAAAATCCCTTAGGAACTAAGGGCGCACTTATACACCCTTGCGGGCGTGTGCGCTCTGCCGAGGGCTTATCTCCGCACAGGGAACTTTCCCCGCGCTCCGATATGGCGGCTTTGCCGCAACAAGGGGCTGCACCCCTTGCGCCGCTTCGCGGCTATCCCTGCACACCCACAAAAACAGTACACCCGCCGTTGGCGTCTGTACCATTTTTGCGGGTTTTATTATCCTATCCGGGAGGTGATACCCATAGCCATTTACCATTGGAACATCGGCATTGTGAGCCGAGGAAAAGGCAAATCAGCCGTTGCCGCAGCCGCCTACCGAAGCGGTGAAAAGCTGACAAACGAGTGGGACGGAATGACCCACGACTACACCCGCAAAGGCGGCGTTGTCCATACCGAAATCATGCTGCCGCCCCATGCCCCGCCCTCTTTCTCTGACCGTTCTACCCTATGGAACAGCGTGGAGCTTTATGAGAAAGCCGGGAACGCCCAGCTTGCGCGTGAGATTGACGCAGCACTCCCCATAGAATTATCACGAGAGGAACAGATACGGCTTGTCCGGGAATACTGTTCCTCTCAATTTGTTTCCAAAGGAATGTGCGTGGATTTTGCTATCCATGACACCGACAGCGGCAACCCCCATTGTCATATCATGCTAACTATGCGACCACTTGACGAGCGCGGCGCATGGGCGGCGAAATCTAAAAAGGAATATGACCTTGACGAGAACGGCGAGCGCATACGCTTGCCAAGCGGCAGATACAAGACCCACAAAGTTGACCTCACAGGTTGGAACGACAAAGGCAACGCCCTCTTGTGGCGTAAGGCGTGGGCTGATATTTCAAACAGCTATCTTGAACGCGCCGGAAGCACAGAGCGTATCGACCACCGCAGCAACGCCGAGAGAGGAATTGACGAGATACCTACTGTCCACATGGGCGTAGCCGCCTGCCAAATGGAGAAGAAAGGCATAGCCACCGAGAAAGGCGAACTGAACCGGACTATCCGAAAATCAAATAGACTGATAAAGGAAATCCGGGCGCAGATCGGCAACCTCAAAGAATGGATTGCCGGACTGCTTGCGGCGTGGGAAACCGCCCCAAGAAAACTACAGCCGCCGAAGTCCCCGAACCTTGCAAATCTTTTGATGAAGTATTTGAGCGTTCAGAGGGAAAAGAGCCGGAAGTATTCGCAGAACTGGCAGCACCAACACGCAGCCGACGAACTGAAAACCATATCACAGGCAGCGAATTATCTTGCGGAGCATGGTATCTCCACTCTTGACGAGTTGGACGCTTCTCTTTCATCTGTCAGTGATGAAGCCTTTTCTATCCGGGAGGGAATGAAAACCGCCGAGCAGCGCATGAAAGAGCTGCAAAAGCTGATAGAGAACGGCGAGAATTATTTGCAGTATAAGCCCATTCATGCCGAACTGAAAAAGCTGAAAAATGGCTGGACGAACAAACGAGATAAGTATGAGGAAGCCCACCGCGCCGAGCTGACTCTATGGAACGCAGCAAGCCGCTATCTCCATGCAAATCTGACGGATACAAAGACGCTGCCTATCTCCGAATGGAAACAGGAATACGCTGACCTCAAAGCGCAGAGAGATACCGACTACACCAAACTGAAAGCTGCCCGCGCCGAAGTTGCCGAGCTTCAGAAGATACGCAAATGTGTGGATATTGCGCTGAAAGCCGAGCAGCCGGAGCAGACACAGAACCGCACCAAGCGGCAGGAACAGGAGAGATAAAGAAAAGGACGGGCAAGCTATTTTGCCTGTCCGTCCTAAATGTTTTCTGATAAAATGGACGCTATTGATACCTAATATTAAAACCAACTTGCTCTTTCGTCCCTAAATTCGGGCTGGTCACTATGCTCATAAGGATTATAATTATTCAAATTGCAACCAAACTCTTTCAATGATTTTATTTTATTATCCTTTGTCCATTCAACCAGCGAAATTCCATCAAATTCCTCTATGCTCCCATTGTTCATTTCATTTTTGAAATACCACTCCACAATCGTCTGATTTCCTTTGTGGAAAAATTGTTTGATTTCCCAAGCAACGACTTTGCCACGAGTATTCCATTCCTGAAACCAGTGTTTTACGATTTGACGGTTATTATATTTTGGACTCCAACTTTCAGTATAAATTACATCTTCTGCAAAAATATCATCAATACCTAAATCCTGTTTTGTAAGCCACATTTCAAACCATAAGTGAATAATTTTTTCTCTTTCATTCACAATCCAGCACCTCACTAACTTCCGATTTTTCGGTTTCATTCTACATCAAAACTATGAACAATTCAACCACAGAAAGAGAGGTATCAACTATGTATTACACCCAAGAACAAATAGACCGCGCCAACCAAGCCAACCTTGTTTCTTTTCTGCAAGGACAGGGCGAGCAGCTTACCCGCGCCGGACAGGAATACCGTTGGAAACGGCATGACAGCTTGACTATCCGGGGAAACAAATGGTACAGGCACAGCCAAAGCAAAGGCGGCGCACCCATTGATTTTGTCATGGAGTTTTTCGGAAAGAGCTTTACCGAAGCCGTAGAACTGCTGACGGGAGAAAAAGGCGCAGCACCGCCGCCGGACAGACCAAGCCCCGCGTCCTTTTCTGACTTCCGATTGCCGCCCCGCAATCCCGACAACCGCATAGCGAGGAACTACCTCACAGCCGTCCGCCGCATTGATGAAGATGTGTCGGGCTTTTTCTTTTCCACCGGGGATATTTACGAGGAAGCCGCCCACCATAACGCCGTATTCGTAGGGCGAGACGAGGACGGAATACCACGCTACGCCCACCAGCGCGGCACAGCCGGGAACTTCCGGCTTGATGTGAAAGGCAGCGACAAAGCCTTTAACTTCTGCTATCGGGGCGAGGGCGAAAGATTGTTTGTCTTTGAAGCCCCTATTGACCTGTTATCTTTTCTCTGTCTGTTCAAAAAGGACTGGCAAAAGCAAAGCTATCTTGCGCTGGGTGGCGTGGGAGATAAAGCCCTTATGCGCTTTCTCTCTGACCGCCCGAACATCAAGACCGTATATCTCTGCCTTGACAGCGACCAAGCCGGAAACGACGCTTGCAGCCGCCTTGTGGAGCTTATGCCGGAGGGCTTGACCGTCCACCGCCTTATTCCTCTTTTCAAAGACTGGAACGAGGTGCAGACGCGCCGGAATGAAATCACAGACGGGAAATATCTGCGGGAAGCTGTCTATGGCTTGAAAGAGCCGCCACAGGAAGAAACCGTTGAGATTATCCGAATGAGCGAGGTTGACACACAGACCGTTGAATGGCTATGGAAACCGTATATCCCCTTTGGGAAAGTAACCATAGTACAGGGCAACCCCGGCGAGGGAAAGACCACCTTTGCGCTGCGCCTTGCCGCTGCCTGTACTACTGGCGGGACGCTTCCGGGCATGAAGCCCATGCAGCCGTTTCAAGTGATTTATCAGACCGCCGAGGACGGTTTGGGCGATACCGTCAAGCCCCGCTTGATAGAAGCTGCCGCAGACCTTGACCGGGTGCTTGTGATTGATGAAGCAAAACGGGAGCTTACCCTGTCCGACGAGCGCATAGAGAAAGCAATCATACAGAACGGGGCGCGTCTGATTATCCTTGACCCCATACAGGCGTATATGGGCGACAAAGCTGACATGAACAAGGCAAACGAGGTGCGCCCCATTTTTCGTCGCCTTGCCGAAGTTGCGGAGCGTACCGGGTGCGCTGTTATCCTTATCGGACACCTCAACAAAGCTGCCGGAGGACAGAGCGCATACAGGGGCTTAGGTTCTATCGACTTTAGAGCCGCAGCAAGGAGCGTCCTTTTAATCGGGCGCGTGAAGCGTGAGCCGAATGTGCGTGTTATCATTCACGACAAATCTTCCCTTGCGCCGGAGGGAAAGCCCGTTGCCTTTTGCCTTGACCCGGAAACAGGCTTTGAGTGGATAGGTGAATATGATATAACCGCCGACGAGTTGCTGTCCGGTGCGGGCGGCAATAACGCCACCAAAACCGAACAGGCTGAAAAGCTGATACTTGACCTACTGGCAGACGGGAAAGAGCTTGCCAGCGAGGACATTGTAAAAGCCGCAGCCGAAGCCGGAATATCCGAAAGGACGGTACAGAACGCCAAGCGCAACATGGGCGGCATTTTAGGCGCAAGGCGTGTCGGCGGTCAATGGTACAACTTCATCAAGAAGAAGCAGCCACCCGAACCCGCAAGCTGAAAGTGCAAAACGCAGACCCTTTGCACTTTGCACTTTCGCACTTTCACGATGATTTGCGTCAATAACTCAAAAAAGCACTTGACAAAACGCTTCATGGGGCAACGAAAAGGACATCAAGCCCTTTGTCGATCCCAAGTTTGAAAACAATATGCTGCTGACCGCCACGGAACGGCTCACCATGAACACCCGTCCGAAAAATCCCGCTAACGCCCGCAACCTCAATTTCTGCGGGATCGGCTCGTCCGGCTCGGGCAAGACCCGCTTTTGGCTCACGCCCCAACTCCTGCAAGCTCATTCTTCCTATGTGGTGGTAGACCCCAAGGGCGGTGTGCTGGGGCAGGTCGGCTCGTTTTTGCAAAAGCGGGGCTACAAAATCAAAGTGTTCAACAGCATTGATTTTTCAAAATCCATGCACTATAACCCGCTGGCGTATATCAAGACCGAGGCGGACATTCTAAAGTTTGTCAATGCTCTCATCTCCAACACCAAAGGCGAGGGCAAAAGCGGGGACGATTTCTGGCAAAAGGCTGAGGTGCTGCTTTATACGGCCCTGATCGGCTTTATCCATTACGAGCTGCCCCCGGAGGAACGTAACTTCGCCACCCTGATTGAAATGATCAGCAGCATGGAGGTACGGGAGGACAATGAGGACTTCCAGAACAACGTGGACCTTGAATTTGAGGAACTGGCCAAGCGAAAGCCCGACCATTTCGCTGTCCGGCAATATGCCAAATACAAGCTCGCGGCGGGTGTTATATGCTCTAAGTGACTTCCTAATCACAGTTTTTTGTCATGATTAGGGAGACGATCACTTGGAGCATTTTTATGCAAAGGAGGCTGCGCAATGAGTAAAATCAAGATCACACCGCTGTACGAGCGCCTGTCTCGCGACGATGAGTTGCAAGGTGAATCCAACTCCATTAGCAATCAAAAGCTGATGCTGGAGGACTATGCCAGACGCAATGGATTCCCCCGCCCGACCCATTTCACCGATGACGGCATATCCGGCACCCGTTTTGATCGTCCCGGCTTCAAGGCCATGATGGCGGAGGTCGAGGCCGGGAATGTGGAGGCGATCATCGTCAAGGACATGAGCCGCTTGGGGCGTGATTACCTCAAGGTAGGGCAGGTAATGGAAACCCTGCGGCAGAAAAATGTGCGCCTGATTGCGCTCAACGACGGCGTGGACAGTTTTCGCGGTGACGATGATTTCACGCCGTTCCGAAATATCATGAACGAGTGGTATGCCCGTGATATCAGCAAGAAGATTCGCTCCACCTTTCAGGCTAAGGGAAAGGCAGGCAGGCACCTGACGGGAACAGTCATCTATGGCTATCTTTGGGATGAAAGCCGCAGACACTGGATGGTGGATGAGGAAGCTGCCGCGGTGGTACGGCGGATCTTTGCCATGAGTATGGACGGTTACGGTCCTTACCAAATCGCCAGACGGCTCTCGGCTGAAAAAGTCGAGATTCCTTCCATCCATCTGGCGCGGCATGGCGAGGGCGTAAACAAAAACAAGGCCGTCAAAGACCCCTATGCCTGGGGTTCGTCGGTCATCGTGAGTATTCTCAAAAAGCGGGAGTACCTCGGCCATACCATCAACTTCAAGACACGAAAGCACTTCAAGGACAAGAAAAGCCACTATGTCCATGAAAGCGAATGGAGCATCTTTG
>OLXT01000933.1_pt1 | contig 10972 bp, 8 predicted proteins | sample 1673931 | NCBI WGS metagenome assembly OLXT01 (sample SAMEA103958134, study PRJEB25191) | human gut metagenome | reverse complement strand
CAGATTTGCCTTGATGCTGTGGCTGAATATAGCCGCAAGGCTGTGGAGGCACTTCATTCTGCCGATCTTGCGCCGGAGGCAGTGGCATTTTTCGAGGCGTTCGACAAAATGGTGATGGGGAGGAAAAAATAAGATGATCGACACGCATTCTCACATATATCTTGAGGAGTTTGACAACGACCGTGAGGCGGTGGTGGAGCATGCCCGCAAGGCTGGACTCCGCCATCTGGTGCTTCCTAATGTGGATATGCACACATACGACGCCATGGTGGGCACTCATGAGACATATTCCGGCTACACTTCTATGGCGATGGGGTTGCACCCGACATCGGTCGAGGCAGACTGGATTGAACAGCTGGATGCCACCGAGAGCCATTTCGACGACCACAAATTTGTGGCGGTAGGAGAGGTGGGCATCGACCTTTATTGGGACAGCACTTACCGCAAGGAGCAGATGAAGGCGTTTAGCGAACAACTGCGTTGGGCGGCGTCGCGCGACTTGCCCGTAATCATCCACTGTCGCGATGGACTTGATGAGATATGTGATGTGTTTGACGGTTTCGGACGCACGTTGCCCGAATGCGTGTTTCACAGCTTCGGAGGCTCTTTGTCCGACCTGCACCGCATACGCCGTTATGGCGATTTCTATTTCGGCATCAATGGAGTCGTTACGTTTAAAAACGCGCATGTCGACGACCTTCTCAAACCTATCGGATTGAACCGCATACTGCTTGAGACCGACTGCCCGTATTTGACGCCAGTGCCTTACCGCGGCAAGCGCAACGAGAGCGCATATATACCTCTGATTGCAGAGAAGATTGCCGACACGCTTGGCGTGAGCGTGGAAGAGGTGTCGGAGGTGACCGACCGCAATGCCGCTGACTTTTTCAAAACACAGTTTTGATCTCAGAAAAACGCTCTTCCATATTTGCAATCTTCTCTTTATGGAAAAAATGACGGAATAAAATTGTTTTTTAGACAAAAATTTTTGAAATCTCGATAATTAGTATTAATTTCGTTTAAATAACGAACTAATCAAAACTAATTATCATGATTCTACGACAGACCTTGAAGCGTGGAAGCGCTGCGGTTGTCGCTTGTGTGGGACTGGCAGGCTTGATGATTTCATGCGACAGTGATTTTGACCTTTCAAATATCAACACCGACATCACTGTTGGCGGAAGCATCGCCGCACCCATTGGCACTACCGACACATTGACTCTTTCGAGACTGATTGATCTTACAGACAATCTGAAAGTGGATGAGAATGGCGCGTATGCTCTGACGTCCAACGGCTCAACCGTGCTTGACATTGACAGGATTGACCGCGTTCAGATAAAAGACTTGAGCACGACCCCTGAGTATTTCAACTTCTCTGTGCCGTCAATTCCTGGCACATTGCCTACTCTTGACTTGACCACGCCGATGAGCGTGACGATGACAATCAACGCCATTCAGAATATGCCGACCGAAGTGGAGCGTATCACGTCGCTCAGCGTCAGCCCGGTAGTCACTACCGTGCATCTTAAACTGACGGCTCCCGGGCTGAGCAAGATTACAGGCGCCGGAGTTAAGGATTTCGTGATGGATTTCCCCGACATGCTGCAGTTTGGCGCGGGAATCGAAGGAATGGATTACAACACCAACAAGTTGACGGTAAATAAGAAATTCGCCTCCGACGGAAGTCTTTCGGTGGCTCTGCCGATTGTCGGCATGCGTCAGCTGCCCGACATCAAAAACCATAAGATGACAGTCGATGAGCGTGTTGTTTGTAACGGTATATTTGAAGGCGTTGCGAGCGGAGTCACTGCCGCCGACCTGGCGGGAATGCAGTTGACTTTTGTTTACGATGTTCCCGACTTCCAGATTGAGGATATCCACGGAACAGTTGATGCCGACGTGGTTATCCAACCGGAAACTGTGAATATGGGCGATTTGCCCGATCTCGTGACAGACGAGTCGACATCGTTGAATCTCAACACGATATGCCTTAAGCTTGACGTGTCAAATCCTGTAGGAGTGCCGTTTGGCGCAGATTTGACCCTTCGTGCCCTGGACAAAAACGGCAGATACATAAATGAGACGGTGACAGCGCACATTGACGTCAATGCCGGCACCACAGAGCCCGTCGTTACAAAATTACTGCTCACAAACTCGGATAAAATGACCGAGCCGGGCTATACGAAGGTTTTCGTTCCCAACCTCGCTAAATTGGTTAACAAGATTCCGTCGGAAGTGGAAATCAATGCCGACGTGAATGTTGACAAGACAAAAGAGCATCATATCATACTTGGCAAAACATATCACAGCAGAGTTGAATATGTTGCCTATATGCCGTTTGACTTCGGTGCCGGGTCGCATATCATATACCGCGACGGGGTCGATGGCCTTGCCGACGACATCAAGGACTTCTCCGACAAGGTTAAAAACCTTAATCTGGAAATTGACGCCGACATTTACAGCACCGTGCCGTTTGATGTGGCAGTGTCGATAACACCGCGCGATGTTGAAGGCAACGATCTCTCGAATGTGATTGAATACACGAAGACCGTGAATGTGTCGCCGGGAGCGGAAGGACAGGCAGCCCAGAAACGCACCATCACGCTTAAAGAGAAAGAAGAAGGCGCTATCGGACGACTTGACAAAATTGACATTGTTGTGGAGGGCAACACCAGCGACGCTGTGACCGTTCTGAAACCTACGCAATATGTTCTTGTGGGACTCAAGGCGCGTCTGCCACAGGGTGTGACAATCAAAAACTAACCTAAAAAGCAACAAGATGAAAAAAACATATATGTTGGGGCTTGCGGCTTCGCTTTGCCTGCCATTGGCTGCGCAGACTCCCCGAAACGGATATTTCTCAGAGAATCTTCCGATGCGCCACAATCTGAACCCGGCGTTCGCTCCCGAATATGATTATGTGGCGATACCTGCCATTGGCGGCATATCGGCTGGTATGAACAGCAATGTGGGAGCTGACAACTTCCTGTTTAAGAAAAATGGCGAGGTGGTTACAGGCTTGCACAGCAGTGTGGGCAGCGATGAGTTTCTGAGCGGCTTGAAGAGCCGGAACTATATGGAAGTGAACTCCGGCGTCAGTGTGGTGTCGTTAGGTTTCAAGGCTCTTGGCGGTTTCAACACCATCGGCATCAACGTGAAGTCGGCCACGTCGGCAGCGTTGCCATATGAATTGTTTGAGTTTGCCAAGATAGGTCAGGTAAACGGCGCTCCCACATCTTATAATATAAAGGACACGCGGGTGCAGTCGTCCAATTACCTTGAGCTCGCTTTCGGACATTCACGTAACCTTGGAGAAAAATTTAGAGTTGGTGCAAAGGTGAAATACATCGCCGGTGTCGCTTATGCCGACGCGCGCATCGATGCCATTGACGTGGCTATGAGCGCCGACAAGTGGAGCATGCGCGAGCAGGGAGAGATGTTTACCACCGACGCAATCGACATTCAGTATAAGCCCAACGGCGAGATTGACGACATCTCCAAAGGTTCGTTTGGCGTGGCTGGCAATGGTTTGGGATTTGACTTCGGCGCTTCGTACAAGCTGCTCGACAACCTCGTGTTGTCGGCTTCGCTCACTGATGTGGGCTTCGTTGCATGGAAAGGCTCTAACGCGTCGGTAAATCCAGACGAGTTTGTGTATGACGGTTTCCATCACCTTGTGGCTGAAAAGGATCCCGATGGAAGTTCGGCTCTCAGCCGTGAGGGCGACCAGCTGGAGGAAGACCTGCGAAAATTGGTTCGGTTCCAGAATGAGACTGGAGCAAGCCGCACGCAGTCGTTGCAAACGATGCTCAACCTTGCCGGTGAATATTCAATCCTCAATGATAAAATCGGATTCGGATTGCTGTGGTCTACACGACTCGGAACTCCTCGCAAGTGGACAGAGGTGATGGCTTCTGCCAACTTCCGTCCGGTGCAGTGGTTCAATGCAACGGTCAACTTCTCAACGTCGAACCTCGGACATTCATTAGGAGCTTTAATCAACTTCTGTCCGAAGGGCTTCAACTTCTTCTTTGGCTCGGACTATATTCCGTTTAAGTATTCTAAAGAGGGAATCCCTTTGAGCACGGCAAAATTCAATGTTGTGCTTGGTATGGCGATTATATTCAATCATGGCAAGTAATTGCTTGAAAATAAATAGTTTGGTCTGCGGAAATCGGTGTCGCCGATTTCCGCTTTTTTTGTTGGTGGAAAATTTTTTTGAGGAAAATGCAAAAAAAGTGATGAAAAAATTTGTAGATACGAAAATTATGTGTACTTTTGTAATGATTTCAAATGTGATATGTAAACAACTATGATGACAGAAGCAATCGCGCACCTGACAGCGCACAACATCAAACCGTCGGCACAACGAATTGCTATTATGGAGTATCTCCTTAGCCACAGGACGCATCCCACGGTCGATATGATTTACAACGACCTCATAGGAAAAATGCCGACCTTGTCGCGCACCACAGTCTACAATACGCTGCGCTTGCTTGGCGAGAACGATGCGATTCTCGAACTGACAATCGACAAGCACATCGCGCACTATGACGGCGACACGTCGCCGCATTCTCACTTCCAGTGCAAACGTTGTGGCAGGATAATCGATATCCCGTTGCAAAAGGTTGATGTTGAACAAAATGAGCACGATTTTGTTATACAAGAAACGGAAGTTTACTATCGAGGCTATTGCCGCGAATGCATTGAAGTCATGAAAGAAACAGAATTGAAACATTAATAAAACAAAACAAATTAAATCCTTACAACTATGGCAAAGAAATTTATATGCACAGTATGCGGTTACGTATACGAAGGTGAGACAGCTCCAGAAAAATGCCCACAGTGCGGTGTTCCAGCAAGCAAATTCAAAGAATTGAAAGAAGACGAAGGCTTGAATTTCGTTACAGAGCACGTGATTGGCGTGGCTAAAGGCTGCGACGAAGAGATGATCAAGGACCTCAACGCTCATTTCAACGGCGAATGCACAGAAGTGGGAATGTATCTCGCAATGTCGCGTCAGGCAGACCGCGAGGGATATCCTGAAGTTGCAGAAGCGTTCAAGCGTTATGCTTGGGAAGAGGCTGAGCACGCAGCGAAGTTTGCCGAACTGCTTGGTGACATGGTTTGGGACACAAAGACCAACCTTGAGAAACGAATGGCTGCAGAATCGGGCGCCAATGCCGACAAGATGCGCATTGCAAAGCGTGCGAAAGAGTTGAACCTCGATGCTATCCACGACACTGTTCATGAAATGGCAAAGGATGAGGCTCGTCATGGACAAGGCTTCGAGGGCTTGTACAAACGCTTCTTCAAGAAGTAAAAACCACAGACTGTATTTCTGACAATATGGTGTGCCGACCGACATCGGCACACTTTTTTTATGCCTGTGTGTATCTTCGGCAGATAACCCATTTTCCCAGGGGCGGTAGAAATTTAGTGGGAGCTAAATTCTACCGATTCAAAGGTTATGCCGAACGTTTGGCTCAACGTATATCCATCAGCCCCAGAGCCGCTGCATTGATGAGCTTCTGCGCCGTGGTATTTATCCATATCTTCAATATTATTCAAGTAAATCTTTCCCATATTCGCTGAGTGTATACTGCTGATTCCTACTTGTCGGTTTTTCCGGAATAGTCATCAGCAAAATCCTCATTTCAAGCAATTTGTCTAGATATTTGCGACGTTTTTGTTTATATGAAATCTTATCACCGCCTTCCAACATAATTTGAGCAGAAACCGCAGATCTTGATTTAAGAATGCATACTGCTAAATGTTCTATTTCTATCTTGGACATATCTTGGACATATCTTGGACATTTGACCATTAGATTCCTTGTAACACGCTGAATGTCAATTTGTGTAAGGACGTTGTTATCTTGGACAAAATCTTTCCTACATGGAATGTCAATCAAAAAATAACTGCGTGATTCGTCTGTTTCTATCGTCGCTTTAGGAGATCCATTCTCCAACAGTTTCTTTTGGATGGTTGGAATGCCAGTAGCTCTACCTTCTGTTAAATCCAACTCTTTCAGGAACTCTCCCAATCGGCGGTTTCTGTATCGACGTGAACGAAGAGATTTTGCTTCCTTAATGGACTCTAAACTGATAGATCGATCAGGGCCAGAATAGCTAAGAATGCTTATTTTATCTGGCTCTATGGTTATTTCGACAGGTTCACGTTCCTTATAATCACGATGATACAATGCGTTCACAACAGCCTCTTCAAGTGACTGGAATGGATAATTGTATACCTTTATAGACTTCTCATTATCGGTAGGCTTGATGATTCGTTCCTTAACAATATTCGTACGCAAATAGTTAAGAGTGTCTCGTATCATCATTGGCACTGGTCCTGTGATTGCAGGTATTTCGATGAAATTATCAGGATTGTTTTCTCTCCCTTCTGGGAATACAACTATTTCCACACGTGTTACAGGAAAAAATTTTTCAGGTCTTTCTGCAAACATCATGGCAGCAACATTTTTTACCAGGCGTTTCTCCTTTGGACCATCAAGTAGTTCCATCTGTTCCAGGATTTTTTCCATGTCAGATGTAAAGTCTGCCTTTGCGAGCTTACTGCCAATAGAGGCTAAATGGGCTTTTACCAATAGAGGAGAGATGTCGTCAACACCTATGTTCTCATTGCCACGGTCATCATAAGGCACTCTGTTAGCCATATCACGAAGCCTATCAAGATTTTCTCCTTTAGCTTCAATTGAAGATGTTCCATAGCGGATATAAAATACAGGCTTCTTAAGTTTCGCTGTAACATCAGCAGGCGCAGTATATGGGCGATTATGTCCGGAAGTGACCCATATAACAAGTATCTTCCGTTCATCAATCTCTTCCACAGATATTCTTGGATAATATATGGGGTCCATCATTGCGTTAAACTGAAGCATTTCACGCTGAATTTTGTCTAGCTGATTATCTTCTAGTCCCTTAACGGGACGAACAGCAACTCCGTTTTCTTCTTCAACTCCAACTAATATATAACCTCCACCAAGATTATCTATGTCGTTGGCGAAAGCACATATCGAATGATATATAGAAGCAGGATTCCATCCTGCTTTGAATTCTATTCTATTTGACTCAACCTTTTGCTTGCTCAGCAGATCATCAATGTTAATTGGTAATGCCATATATCGTATGATTGCATTTGTTACTTAATTATTAATAGCCATACTATAATCGTTAAGCGTTCCGTACTAGTTCACTCATTTTTCCTGTAGATACTTGCTATCTTTCAAGTGTTTTGAGCGAAGGTTGGGAGGCGTTGGTGCACCATTTGCTAACAGTGGCAGGATCTTTTCCGACCTATTCCGTCAACCATTTTGCAGGTATTCTTTTGTTCTACAAGAACTACCTTTATCCGATTGAGATTCTTATTGTTCATTGACTTTTAATTTGTGCTTGATTTCAAAGTTACAATGTTTATCCGAAACTCCATCATAAATACATAAAAAGCTGAATAAAAATCATTATTTTCATTGCGTTTAACCTCAATATCAACTAATATGTGGGTTGTGTCAACAATTGTCGGACACAGAATCGAGCAGGGAGAGAACTACTTCGCGTTTTCTTTTACTCGATTTATGTCAGTGTGTATCTTCGCAGATAGCCAATTTTTTTATGTCTGGGCATACGGTTTGTTGCGAGGACTTGGATGGTTAGTACATTTTTTTGTACTTTTGCACCAATTATCAAGATGTTTGGAACAATGAAACAACGCATATACAAATTACTGCTCATTTATGTGGTGCTTGTGGCAATCTTTGCCTTGCAGCATCCAGTGTTTATCGCTTGCTACCACTCTTTGTTTCGCGGAGTCGGACTTGGTGGCGTTTGCGCCGCCACTTGGCATGGCTTGCGTATGGACATGGCTATGGCAGGCTACCTTGCCATTGTGCCGGGACTGCTTGCTGCGGCGTCGGTGTGGACGGCAGGCAGGGCAATGCGATACGCCGCTTGCATTTATTCGGCGGTGGCAGCTGCAGTTGTGTCGCTGTCGTTTGTGGTCGACTTGTGTCTTTATGGCTATTGGGGCTTCCGTCTCGACGCCACGCCGGTGTTTTATTTCTTCACGTCGCCCGCCGATGCCGTGGCGAGTGTCAGCGGTTGGTTTGTGTTTATGGGATTGCTTGCCGCCGCGGCCTATGGCGTAGGGGTGTATTGGGTTTTACAGAAAATCTTGACGGCAGACGTTCCGCTTCTGCCCACATTGCGTTCCCGGATAGTCGCCACGGCGGTGGCTATAGTCCTCACAGGAGTGCTCTTCATCCCAATCCGAGGCGGTTTTACGACGTCGACAATGAACCTGTCGGCCGCATATTTCAGCCAGAACCAGCGACTGAACCACGCCGCGATAAATCCGTTGTTCAGTTTTATGCATTCAATGGCGCATCAAACCGACTTCGCATCGCAATATCGTTTTATGGACAATGCCGATGCGGAACGTCTGATGGAGGCTTTGCGCGACAAGCCTGTGGCTGATGCCGACTCGGTGCCGCGGCTGTTTACCACGAACCGTCCCAATGTGATTTTCATAATCCTCGAAAGTTTCAGCAGTCACTTGCTGCCGTCGCTCGGCGGTGAGAATGTGGCACCCAATCTTGATGCCATGAGCAGGGAGGGCGTGACTTGTACTAATTTCTGGGGCAACAGTTTCCGCACCGACCGCGGTCTGGTGTCGATAATCAGCGGCTATCCCGCACAGCCGAGCACGAGCATTATGAAATTTGCCGAGAAGGTGGAGCATCTGCCATCGATACCGAAGGCAATGAAGCGAGAGGGCTACGACTTGAAATATTATTATGGGGGTGATGCCAATTTCACCAATATGCTGGCATATCTGGTGTCGGCAGGATTCGACAAGGTGGTATCGGACAAGGATTTCCCGCTGAAAGACCGTACAGGCAAGTGGGGAGCGCCCGACCATCTGGTGTTTGAACGGATGCTCGCCGACCTTAAAGCCGAGCCAAATCCGCGGAGGCCGATATTCAGAATCTTGCAGACGTCGAGCAGCCATGAGCCGTTTGAGGTTCCTTACAGCCGTTTGGAGAACAAGCGCCTGAACGCTTTTGCATATACGGACAGTTGTGTCGGTGATTTTGTAAAGCAATTCCGAGAACTTCCGCAGTGGAAAAATACAGTGATTGTGTTTGTACCCGATCATTTGGGATCTTATCCCGAACATATCGGCAATCTTGAAATAGCCCGTTACCAGATTCCTCTGTTAATGGTGGGCGGGGCAGTACGCGAGCCGGGACGTGTGGATGTTTACGGTTCACAGCAGGATATTGCCGCTACCTTATTGGCGCAACTGTCATTGCCGCATGGTGAGTTTACGTTCAGTAAAGATATGCTCAATCCTGATTCTCCTCATTTCGCTTTTTTCACTGTGCCTGACGCTTTCGGTTTTGTGACGCCTGACAATCAATTGATATTTAATAATGAAGCGAATGGTATTGCTGTGGATGAAGGACCGGAGAAAGGACAAAACCTGCTGCGGGGACAAGCTTATTTGCAGAAATTGTATGACGATATAGCCAAAAGATAGGATGATATTAGCAGATGTTTTATCGGGGTTGGTGGAAATGGATACCGCCCTGTTGCTCGCAATCAACGGAGCACGTGCGGAGTGGGCGGACTTTTTCATGTATGCCTTTAGTGGAAAATGGATCTGGGTGCCGCTGTACGCAGCAATTCTCTATGTGATAGTACGTAATTTGCATTGGAAAGTTGCCATAGGCTGTGCCGTAGCTATTGCGCTGACCATTACTTTTGCCGATCAGATAGGGGCGACTGTTATCCGGCCGTTGGTGTGCCGCCTTCGTCCGGCCAATCTGGAGAATCCTGTTTCGGAATTTGTGCATATCGTGAACGGTTATAGGGGTGGGCGATATGGCTTCCCTTCCTGCCATGCCGCCAATACATTCGGACTGGCTTTCTTCTTGTTTTATCTGTTCCGCAACCGGGCCTTGAACTGGTTCATTATGATATGGGCTCTGCTGACGTGTTATTCCCGTTCTTATTTGGGAGTACACTATCCGGGGGACTTGCTGGCAGGTGCTTTGGTGGGCTTTGCTGGGGCGTCTCTCTGCTATTGGCTTTTCAGCCGGTTGTGCAAGTATGAGCGGAAAGAAGATTATAAGCATATTTATGTTCCCATTTGGGTTGGGGGAGCTACGGTGCTCGGTATACTGGCCTATGCGCTGATACGCACCTTGTTGTAGCGTCTTTCTTGTCGCCTTTTTCTGTAAACGAGGATTGATAAACATCTTTCTTTCTCATTTGTTATCTGTATTGATAAACTAATAAAACAGATACTTATGATGAGCTTAGGAAGCTGGATGAACGAAATCCTCATTGATTGGGGAATAGACCCGAAACTTGCGAATATGTTTGACGAAACTATTATAGCCGTATTGATGATAGGTGTGTCAATAGGGCTGGATTACCTGTGTCAGGCTATATTTGTGGGAGGAATGAGGCGTTATACGAAACGTGCGCCCCATCAGTGGAATACACTCCTGATGAAACGTAAGGTGGTGCATCATCTTATTCATGTCTTGCCGGGCATATTGGTCTATTTTTTATTGCCCTTGGCATTTGTACGGGGAAAGGAAATCTTGGACTTCTCACAGAAAATATGTGCGGTATATATCATTGCTGCAATTCTGTTTACCATCAACGGCTTGCTGCTGGTGATGCTGGATGTGTATAATGCAAAGGACAAGCAGAAGAGCCGTCCTATGAAAGGTTTTGTGCAGGTTCTTCAGGTGCTGTTGTTTTTTATCGGCGGGATTATTATAATTGCCGTACTCTTGGATAAGTCTCCGATGACATTGTTTGCTGGTTTGGGGGCATCGGCGGCTGTGCTGATGTTGGTGTTCAAAGACAGTATTCTTGGATTTGTGGCGGGTGTGCAACTCTCTGCCAATGACATGCTGCGTATTGGCGACTGGATA
>OLXT01000924.1_pt1 | contig 11057 bp, 7 predicted proteins | sample 1673931 | NCBI WGS metagenome assembly OLXT01 (sample SAMEA103958134, study PRJEB25191) | human gut metagenome | reverse complement strand
GCTATGGCTGGTGATTCCCATACCGGCATGTCGTCCGCAATGCGGAATTTAAGCGTGTTCCCGCTACCGTCCGCCAGCAAATAATAATCATGAACCGGCAGCCCTGCACGATATTCCACCATTCGGCAGGAGCCGTCCTCGTTGTATGTCTTGTACGTTCCGGACAATTCGCCGCCGGCATACAACGCATTGAGGCAATAACTGGCGAAAATGTGGAAAACGCAATCCACGAGTTGCAGAACACGATAAAATATGTTGGCTCACTGCTCAACTCTTCGGATATAAAGAAGGCTGTCAAGAAAACAATCTCTGAAAATGCCGAATTGCGGAAAGATGCTGAAGACATGGCAATCGAACGCATCAAGAACCTTAGTTCTCAACTTCTTGGGAAGAAAGAAACACTGCCAAACGGCATCCAATTGACATCATTGGGCGGTATGCGCATTCCAGACATTGTCAAAGGAGTGGCATTTGCCATACGTGAGGCCTCCCCTACAAAAACAGCATTTGTAGCAGCAACCGTAAGTCCGGAGAAGAAACCTATGCTTACCGTAATGCTTACAGACGACCTTGTGAAAGAAGGACTTAACGCTGCGACAATTGTACGTGAGGCAGCAAAGGCAATCAAAGGTGGTGGCGGTGGCCAACCTGGATTCGCACAAGCAGGCGGTAAAAATGCTGATGGGTTGCACGACGCTTTCAATGCTCTGATTGCAGCGGTCAAGGAATAGAAAACATCACTCTCAACACTACAGTCATCGGATACATCAATAGCATTGCGTGTCCGATGACTTTTTCTATAACTTTTTTGCTGTAACTAAATTTATTTTGGAGGATAAGCCGCAATTATGTGATAAATTTTTATTATCTTTGCACGTAAAATCCGATTTTAAATAACAACATCTGAATGAGACAATTAAAGATTTCAAAATCAATCACCAATCGTGAAAGCGCATCGCTTGATAAGTATCTTCAAGAAATTGGACGAGAAGACCTTATCTCTGTAGAAGAAGAAGTTGAGTTGGCTCAACGTATTCGAAACGGCGATCAGCGGGCATTGGATAAATTGACGCGCGCAAATCTTCGATTTGTTGTTTCTGTAGCAAAACAGTATCAGAACCAGGGATTGAGTCTGCCAGACTTGATCAACGAGGGTAATTTGGGCTTGATTAAAGCCGCTCAGAAATTCGATGAAACACGCGGTTTCAAATTTATCTCATATGCAGTTTGGTGGATTCGCCAATCGATTTTGCAGGCATTGGCAGAGCAATCAAGAATTGTCCGACTACCTTTGAATCAAGTTGGTTCGCTAAACAAAATTAGCAAAGAGCTTTCTAAATTCGAACAAGAAAACCAGCGTCGTCCTTCAGCAGAGGAACTTGCCAACCGACTCGACATTCCGGTAGAGAAAATCTCAAGTACAATCAGTGTTTCCGGTCGTTCCATCTCTGTAGACGCACCATTTGCCGAAGGAGAGGACAACTGTATGCTTGATGTGTTGACTAACGACGACTCCCCCATGGCAGACTCTTCGCTCAATCAAGAGTCGCTGTCGAAGGAGGTTGACCGAGCATTGAACCAATTGCATGACCGCGAACGCGAAATCTTAAAAATGTTTTTTGGCATAGGTTGTCAGGAAATGACTTTGGAAGAGATTGGTGACAAATTCGATTTGACACGAGAGCGTGTGCGCCAAATTAAAGAGAAAGCAATCCGTAAATTGAAAGGACAAAAGAGCAGACTCTTAAAATCGTATTTATAGTTAAGAACAATTATAAAATGCAACGAATCCCGGCTATTTCAGTCGGGATTCGTTGCATTTTATAACTAAAAAACATTTGTCCCCGTGAACCATCTCGGCCGAATCGTTGTTTCTTGAACAAAACTTATCCGTGAATAACAACAAGAAGCTAATAGATTAATTTGTATGAGACAGTTAAAGATTTCAAAATCAATCACCAATCGCAACAGTCAATCACTCGAAAAGTATCTACAGGAAATTGGCAAAGAGGACCTCGTTTCAACAGATGAGGAAGTTGAGTTGGCTCAGCGAATCAGACAAGGCGACCAAAAGGCATTGGATAAATTGACGCGCGCAAATCTTCGATTTGTTGTTTCTGTAGCAAAGCAGTATCAGAACCAAGGATTGAGTCTGCCAGATCTGATTGACGAGGGTAATTTAGGCTTGATAAAAGCAGCTAAAAAGTTTGATGAGACCAGAGGTTTCAAATTCATCTCATACGCAGTTTGGTGGATTCGCCAATCGATTTTGCAGGCATTGGCGGACCAGTCGCGGGAAATCAGACTGCCGTTGAATCAAGTAGGTTTAAACAATAGAATAAGCAAGGAGATCTCCAAATTTGAGCAGGAAAATCAACGCCGCCCGTCAGCGGAAGAACTTGCGCAGCGCCTTGATATGCCATTGGAAAAGGTGACAAGTGCCCTAAAAGCCTTCTACCGCACTGTGTCGGTCGACGAGCCTGTCGCTGACGGAGATGACAAATGTATGGCCGACACGCTTGCCAACGATGACGTGCCAAGCACTGACGCCACGCTGACGCAAGAATCACTGTCGAAGGAAGTTGATCGAGCATTGAATCAATTGCAAGGTAAAGAGAGGGAGATTTTAAGGCTGTGTTTCGGCATTGGCTGCAGAGAGATGACATTGGAGGAGATTGGTGACAAGTTCAATTTGACGCGGGAACGAGTGCGCCAAATCAAAGAGAAGGCAATCCGCAAATTGAAAGGGGAAAAAAGCGCATTGCTAAAGTCATATCTATAAGACGTTGCCACCATTTTGCATGCAAAATGGTGGCAACATCTAAAGAAAATCGAGTAGGAGGAGTTTACCACCTACTCGATTTTAATTTATAAAAATCAAAAACGATCAATTCCGTCCAGTACGCGTAATCTTGTTTTTAATGTTTTCGTTAAATACCGATTCCTTCATTAATGATTCAACGGAGATGTGCATTCTGTAGCGCCAATAGTGCTTCGCAATCGCAGGAACATTGATTTGTTCATCGTTTGGATTCTCTTTGCGCAATTTTCCGTCAATCGACATCCAGTCCTGCCAAGGAAGTACCGTCAACATTGATGGCGACTCAAGATGCTGGCTCACAATAATGTCGCAAAGCCATGGCTCTGCATAAAATGGCGCGTCACCTTCTTGATGCAACATAGTGTTGTAGAATCGCTGAGTTTTGTCGTGGTTTTCCTCCCACCATTGTCTGATTCCACCCATATCATGGGTCGATGTAGTGCATACCGACAAATATGGATATTGATATGGATTGCCAAACTCGTCTTCTGGATTTTTGGGCATTCTTTGTATTTCCAGCGACAGAATCTGAAGTTGCTTCATCACCGCCGGCACACAGTCTGGGATCATTCCCAAATCCTCGCCGCACACAAGCATATCTGTTGAGTTTACCAAAGCCGGAAGTTTCCACATAGCCTTTCCATACCAGAAATCATTGTGACGATGGTAATAGAAGTCGTTATACATTCTGTTGAAGCACCACTTCTCATAATCATTCAGCGACCTATAGATGTAGGTGAATTGTGCTGAGATTCGAGGATGGTATTTGCCATGTTCTTCTGGGTCCTCGATGAAAAGCACTTCATCAAGCAAGCCGCACAGGGCGTTTCCCAATTTATTGTTCTTGTCGTTTTTCTCATACGACGCAAACAACTCCGCAACTTTCTGTTGCGTATCAACTTCAGGTTTCAGTTTGTAGCGTCCCCCTCCTATCGATTCCAGATATAGCGATTTTGCCTCTTCGGTATATTCTCCAAAGAAATCGGCAAGGAAGTAGTCCATAATATATGGTTTGCATTGGAGATCCGGATTTATCCAGAAGTCATAATTGTTGCGCATTTCATCTGGTGTATATGGTAACGCCGGGTTGAACACACCCAACAAGCCATGCACCGCCGACATGGGGATTTGCCAGATTCGGAAGAAGCCAAGGATATGGTCTATTCGATACAGGTCGAAATATTCCGACATCTTGCGCATCCTGTTTTTCCACCATTTGAAGCCGTCCTGACTCATACGCTCCCAATCATATGTCGGTAATCCCCAATTCTGACCAAGCACTGAGAAGTCATCAGGCGGCGCTCCCGCTTGGCTGTTCAGATTAAACAAATCTGGGTCAACCCAAGCATCCGCACTTGCGCGGCTGATACCGATAGGTATGTCACCTTTCAACACAACACCGTGCTTGTGAGCATAATCACAACTATCTTTCAGTTGTTTGTCAAGGTTGTATTGGATGTAATATGTCAGGTCGATTTCATCAGCATTGTCTTTGCACAACTCGTCGACAAGACTTTCGTTGAATTTTGAATACTTACCCCATTTGGTAAAGTCGGCAGTTCCAAATTTGTCACGCAACAAGCAGAATGCTGCATAATTCTTCAGCCAATACTCATTTTTTGCAAAGAATGATTTAAAGTTCTCCGTCTTCAAGGTCTTGGCTCCTGATTCGGCAAAGATTTCTCTCACATATTCCAGCTTGCCCGCATTGACACGCTCATAGTCGACTTGCGGAAGAGCATTCAACTCCACTGCCAGATTATTGAAATATTCTTGACGCTGATTGTCCTTCAGCTTGCCCAATGCCGGAATGTTCAAATACATCGGATGCAGTGCATAAGTCGAATTAGCTTTATATGGATAGGAATCCACCCATGTGTGAGTCATTGTAGTGTCGTTGATTGGTAGAATCTGCAAGACACGCTGCCCTGTCGCCGCCAGCCAATCAACCATTTTCTTTATGCTGAGGAAGTCGCCGGCGCCGAAATCCTCGTCGGTGCGGATTGAGAACACCGGAATAGCTGTACCTGCGCCCTTCCATAGCGCAGCGGAATCGTTGAATCTCAAGCCTGCGACAACAATACATCCGTTTTTGTCTGGAGCCGATATGTCAAGCACCCGGTTATTGCACCCTTCCCACGATTCAGTGCCGGTGTGTCTGTTTCTCTTGAAGAATTTATACTCCACCTGTTCCTCTTTTTCAGGAAATTGGAAAGCAACCGACCATATCGGATAATTGCAATCGGTAAGCGCCAACGCGTTCTCCTGGTCCCAATTTCCAAGCACATCGCAATTGCCTGTCACAAACAAGTCCTCGTCAGGTCTTACCGACGGAGCAAAAATTTCCAACGTGACGCCACCACGTTGATGAGGCAGCGCATCGTTTTTGTTTTCACGATGGAATATGGAATTGACAAACATCGACGAGTAGAAAGATTTGTCATAGGGCTGGTCATTCCAGGAATCCAAGATTTCATAGACCTTGATTTCTTTTCCAAACGTGAACAAGTGAGGCTTGCCCCACTCCTTGCGAACTGCGCCATTGTCGTTTCGGACAATATAGCAATACTCAAACGATTTGACATTGCGCTTAATATCCACCTCTGTAGACCAAATGCCGTCCTCGTAGGTCATTTTCAACGCCTTGAACTCATTCCATTCGCCCAATTCCTTAACACTGCCCAAAAGATATAAGCTTTCCCCCCAGGCAGTGTTGTAGCCAATTCTAAATAACAATTTCATAGGTTAATATATTTACTTAATGAATATTCCATAGGTTAGTTTCTCTATCCGCATCTTGATGTGCCGCACGAAGTGCAAATCAAACAGCCCTCTTGGTATATCAATGTTTCTTGTCCGCAATTAGGACATTTCTGACCTTTGGCTTTGGTGCCTTCCGGCAAATACTTCTTCAAAGCCCGCTCAACGCCCATTTTCCAGGTGTTGATAGATTCGCTGTTGAGCTCGAGTCCACCAACCAGCTTCATCACTTGGTCAATTGGCATGCCATAGCGCAACACGCCTGATATCAATTTGGCATAATTCCAATACTCAGGATTGAACTTGTCAGAGAGGCCCTCTATTGTCGTCTTGTATCCACGCTTATTGATGAACTGAAAATCATAGCGCTTGTTGCCATTCTCGTCAATAGCCTTGATGATTTTTCCTTTGCTCACAGATTTCGGACAGAAGATGCCATCTTCATCATCTGCAAGACCAGTAAATATTTCATAAGGTCTGCCATCGATAAGTCCGACAAACGCAATCCATTTCTCTTTGTTGTTCTGGAACCTGACAACATCCGCCTCCAATTCAATCGGACGTTTAAGCACATGGCGCTCCTCAAAACCTGTGTGGACTGGAGCCTCCACCTTCTTTTTCTCCTTTTGAGTCGACACAAGAACTCCTGAGCGTGAACCGTCACGATACACGGTGCATCCCTTGCATCCAGCTTTCCACGCTTCCATATACAGCTCGTTTATCAGATCTTCGGTCACATCCGACGGCAAGTTGATTGTAACACTTATTGAATGGTCAACCCATTTTTGGATTTCTCCCTGCATCTTAACCTTCTCATGCCAGTCAATGTCGTTTGCTGTGGCTTTGTTGTACGGAGATTTCGCCACCAATTCATCCAACTCCTCTTGTGAGAACTTTTCTTTGCGTTTGATGCCATTCGCATCCATCCAGGATATAAACTTATGGTGATAAACTACATATTCTTCAAACGCATCACCAGTTTCGTCTACATAATCCACATGTACGCCCGGCTCATTCGGGTTAACCTTGCGACGGCGCTTATATACAGGCATAAAGACCGGCTCTATGCCGGATGTGGTTTGTGTCATCAAGCTTGTAGTTCCCGTCGGGGCGATTGTCAAGCATGCAATGTTGCGTCGCCCGTATTTTATCATCTCATCATACAAAGAAGGGTCAGCGTCCTTCAATCGGTTTATGTAAGGATTTGCCTCTTCCCTCTTGGCGTCGTACAAAGAGAATGCGCCACGCTCCTTTGCCATCTCGACCGAAGACCAGTAGGCCGCAAGTGCCAACGTCTTGTGTACAGACACAGAGAAAGCCGTAGCCTCTGGAGTTCCATAACGGAAGCCCATTGCGGCAAGCATATCTCCTTCCGCTGTTGTTCCAAGTCCAGTGCGTCGTCCAGCCAAAGTCTTGTTGCGGATTTTCTTCCACAGATTCAATTCTGTGGCTTTAACTTCTTCCGTTTCTGGATCGGACTCTATTTTGGCAATGATTTTATCAATTTTTTCCATTTCCAGATCGATAATGTCGTCCATCAGTCGCTGAGCACATCTGATGTGCTGTCGGAAAAGGTCAAAGTCAAATTCTGCTTCGGCTGTGAAAGGATTTTTTACGTATGAATACAGGTTTACAGCAATAAGCCGGCAGCTGTCATACGGGCACAACGGAATTTCGCCACAAGGATTTGTGGATATCGTTTTAAACCCTAAGTCAGCGTAACAATCAGGGATAGACTCTCGCGTTATCGTATCCCAGAAAAGCACACCTGGTTCAGCGCTCTTCCACGCATTATGCACAATCTTTCGCCAAAGGGCGTTTGCATTTATTTTTTTTGACACATATGGATGCTCGCTGTCAACCGGGAATTTCTGTTCATATTCCGCATCGGCTTCTGCCGCCCGCATGAACTCGTCGTCGACGCGTACCGACACATTGGCGCCCGTAACTTTGCCTTCTGTCATTTTCGCATCGATGAATGCCTCGCTGTCGGGATGCTTTATTGAAACCGACAGCATCAACGCTCCGCGACGTCCATCTTGCGCAACTTCTCTTGTGGAATTTGAGTAGCGTTCCATAAACGGCACCAATCCCGTTGACGTAAGAGCTGAATTTTTCACAGGCGAACCCTTTGGGCGCACATGTGAGAGGTCGTGCCCCACGCCGCCTCTGCGCTTCATCAGCTGCACTTGTTCCTCGTCGATTTTGATGATGCCTCCATAAGAGTCCGGAGCGCCGTCAAGACCGATTACGAAACAGTTTGACAACGACCCTACTTGATAATTGTTTCCGATTCCCGCCATCGGGCTTCCTTGCGGCACAATGTATTTGAAATCCTTCATCAAGTTGAAAATATCCGTTTCCGACAAAGGATTCTTGTATTTACTTTCAATCCGTGCCAATTCCGATGCCAATCGATGGTGCATATCGTCCGGCGTCTTTTCATAAATGTTTCCGTATGAGTCCTTCAAAGCGTATTTGTTGACCCAGACTCGAGCAGCGAGTTCATCGCCGTTAAAATAGTCACATGAGGCATTGAAAGCCTCTTCGTAAGAATATATGTTTATCTCCACAACAGTGTTTGATTTAATAATAGTTACTGATGCTTTTCATTCATCAATGCAAAGATTGCAAAATTTCCAGTATTCTCAAAATATATTCAGACTATTTTATGCTCTTGGGTGTTTGTTGCTTTTTGCGACATTCCGGATTTATTGACTATCTTTGCAATAAAAACAATAAATTATGAATATGGATTTCTTCTTTAATCGTAAAACCATAAGAAAATACAAATCAGAAGCCATTCCCAGCGACACCATTGAGCGCATGCTTGATGCTGCGGCTCAATCCCCGACAACTGGAGGAATGCAACTATACAGTGTTGTCATAACAACAGACAAGAGCATCAAGGAAGAATTGGCAAAAAGTCATTTCAATCAGCCGGCGGCAACCGGAGCACCAATGCTATTAACTTTCTGTGCCGACTTCAACCGTTTTATAAAATGGTGCGAGCTGAGCAATGCCAAGCCAGGATTCGACAATTTCCAATCATTTGTCGCTGCGTTTCTCGACGCCACAATATTCGCCCAGCAATTCTGCACCATAGCCGAGATGAACGGACTTGGATGCTGCTACCTCGGCACGACAACATACAATGCCCCACAAATTGCCAAAACGCTTAATCTTCCACAATACGTTGTCCCTATCGCGACCCTGTCTGTCGGCATTCCCGATGATGATTCAGCCAAATCGGAGCGAATTCCATTGCAAGGAATCATACACAAGGAGCGATATGCTGATTATTCCACAACCGACATCTCCAATCTTTACAAAGAAAAGGAAGAGTTGCCGGCAAACATCAATTTTGTCAAGGAAAATGGAAAGGATTCATTGGCTCAGGTGTTTACGGATGTCAGATATTCTAAAGAAAACAACGAGACTTTCTCTAAAATATTTTTTGATTTTATTGAGCAGCAAGGATTCAAGTTCAGCAAATAGCCTTGGATATCTTCAAGGATTCATGAATGCCTATCGGTCTGAACCGTTTTGAGCAATTCAAGGAGTGAAGCATGGCAGCTCTGCTGTGTTAAAAAATGTTTTATTAGCAAGCCCATATTCGTGTCGCTCCACATCAGCGGGAATGGCTTGTAAAGCCGTATGTAGTGCTATTTGCCAGCGATGCAAATAACCTTTTGTAATTGGTTTAAAGTTGACAAAAAGGTTAAAATGCTTTGTATCAACGATATTTTTTTATACCTTTGTCTGCGGAATTAAAAAAAACGAGAGAAAGAGATCTCTCCATTGCCGAAAATCGGCAGGGGCTTTTCTCAGGTGGACTCCCAAGAAAGCCTTTAGTGTGAACTATAATTTAAATGAATGAGGAGAACATTTACAGCAATTGCGACAATTGCCATATTGTTGGTATTTACATCTTCTTACAACAGCTATGATGTAAGTGTTGATATCAACTCTTTCGCCCCAAACTTTGAAATAAGCAAATTAGGGAATCATTTCAAACTAAGCGAAACGAGAGGCAATTATGTGATAGTCAATTTTTGGACGTCGGACGATGCGGAAGCTCGCATCAGAAACATTCATTACGACAGATTTTTCAAATCCATCGGAAAAAATTTGAGTTTTATTTCTGTTAATTTCGACGACAGCGACAATATGTTCAAAGAGCTTGTCAGAACAGATGGACTATCAGAAGTATCGCAATTTTACGAAAAAGACGGTATGGAATCCGAAGTGTACAAACGGTATCGTCTAAAGAGCGGAATGAACAGCTATCTTCTTGATAAAGACGGGAAGATTCTTGCCATCAATCCGACGCAGCAACAATTGACTAAATATTTTTGTCAATAGCCACACATGCCGGAACAATTGCAAAATTGTTCCGGCTTTTTATTAAGAAATTGTTTGGCATTTTTTTTGCTATAGGATATATAAAATAAATTTTGACAATGATTGATTTTACAGACAGCAAGTTGGTCGAAGAAGATGGAAGCCCACAAATATGCCAAATCTTCACAGATGTAAAAGCCGACGAAAATACTGACAACGATATAGACCCACAGTCATTTACGTCCGATGTTCCTATCTTGGCGCTTCGGAATATGGTGTTGTTTCCCAATGTCGCAATTCCAGTAGCGGTTGGCCGCGACAAATCTTTGGCACTAATTGAAGCGGCACAAAAAACGAAAACGCCAATCGGCGTAATCTGCCAAAAAGACGCAAAAGACGAGGACCCCGGTCAGGATGGTCTATATCAAATAGGCGTAGTCGCAGAAATTATACGAGTGTTGGAATTTCCAGACAATTCCACAAACGTCATCATCCAAGGCAAATACCCATTCCAACTCGACAGTGTGACAAGCACCAAGCCTTTCTTGAGGGCTAACATCACGCCACTTGAAGAAGAATACCCATTGTCAGACGACAAGGAGTTCAACGTACTGGTGACAAGTCTTCGTGAAATCACATTGAAGATGCTCGACAAGTTGGGTAACAAGATGAACGAATTGACTTTTGCCATAAAAAACATCGACAATCCAGTTCATCTGATTGATTTCTTGTGCGCGAACTCCCCTTTGGAACCCAATGTCAAACAGCGGTTGCTGTCCAACCTTTCGATAAAGCAACGGGCATATTCCCTGTTTATGTATCTCAATAGAGAGTCTCAACTGGTTGACATCCGCGCAGACATTGAGTCAAGAACACAGAAAGATATTTCCGAGCAACAACGGGCACATTTCCTTCAGCAGCAAATCCGCACAATTCAGGATGAGCTTGGAGACACCGACGAGCACGATATTGACGAGCTTTATCAAAGAGCCGAGCAGAAACTGTGGAATGAGGATGTCAAGAACACATTCAAAAAGGAGATGCGCAAACTTGAACGTCTACAGCCACAAACTCCAGACTATTCTGTGCAGTACAACTATTTGGAGACACTTCTCGACTTGCCCTGGAATGA
>OLXT01000919.1_pt1 | contig 11085 bp, 7 predicted proteins | sample 1673931 | NCBI WGS metagenome assembly OLXT01 (sample SAMEA103958134, study PRJEB25191) | human gut metagenome | reverse complement strand
CGGCCGGTGGCACGGTTGATCATAGCCATGAGTTCAGCACGGGTCACGTTTTTGTCCGGACGGAAGGTGCCGTCGGGATAGCCGGTGATCCAGCCGAGCTTGGCGCAGATGGCGATGGCGTTGGCCGCCCAGTACTTGGCGGACACGTCATTGAAGTAGTTCGCAGCGCTGGTCGTCTCGGAGAACTTGGCGAGCATGGCGGCAAGCTCTGCACGGGTGATGGCTTCGTTCGGGCGGAAGTAGCCGTTGGAGCTGTCGGTGATGACACCGGCGTTGTTCAGAGTCGCAACGTAGGTGTTGTACCAGCTGCCGGAGGCGACATCGCGGAAGCCGCTCTTGGTGGAGTAATAGGTCTTGCGGGACGCATCATCCATGAGACGGAAGAGGATCGCGGCCGTCTCAGCGCGGGTGATGTTGCCTGCGGGCTTCACGGTGCCGTCGGGATAACCCTGGACATACGCGAAGTGATCAGCGGTATTGAGCTTCGGGGCAGCCTTCTTGACGGTGACACCGGGCAGGACGATGAGGAACCACTTGGCATAGATCGTCGTATCCTGCGTCAGCGGGGTCGCGAAGTTGTACGGGGTCCTGTAGGTCTTGTCGGTGTACCAGCCGTCGAAGATGTAGCCGCCGTTGACGGGATCCTTGGGCTTCGCAACTGCATTGCCGTGACGAACCGTGACCGGGTCAATGCGGGAGCCGCCCATGGTGTCGAACGTCAGGGTATGGAAGTCCAGATCGTAGTAGACCGACAGGATGGTGTAGACAGGCTTGCCGTCCACGCCCATGTAGGGCTGGATAGCCGTGCCGGTCAGCTTGCTCAGCGTGCGGTTGACATTGACGTGATGCGTTGCTCTGTAATCCTTGATGACCGCGGTGACGGTGGTGTCCTTCTTGGCGCTCAGGTGCTCGACCTCAGCGTTGGCCAGATCATAGGTGCCGTCGGGCAGCTGCTTGATGTGCAGAACGTCGTAGCGGACATAGATGTCGCCGATCGGGGTGGACGTCAGTTCAAACTTGGCGTAGATGGTCTTGTCTGCTTCCAGAACCGTTGCGAAGTCATACTCCTCGGTGAATTCGGGGTCGGCATACCAGCCAATGAACGTGTACTTGTCCTTGGTCGGGTCAGCGGGTCTTGCAACTGCATTGCCGTGGCGGACCGTGACCGGGTTGATGGCGGAGCCGCCGTTGGTTTCGAAGGTCAGGGTATGCTCGTCGAGATCATACTTGACATCGATCGTCAGACCCTCTTCGATCTTGATGTTCTGCTTCGTGTCAGCGTCGTTGGTCGGATAGTGCTCACCGTAGTCCTTCGCGGTCACAGCTGCGAGCGCTTCAAACTTGCCGCTCAGCGTTTCGACCTCAGCGTTTGCCTCGTCATAGGAGCCGTCGGGCAGCTGCTTGATGTGGCGGACGGTGTAGTCGTAGGTGTTGGCCGAATAGGAGAACGTGAGAACCTTGTTGTATTCATCAAGGATCATCGTCTTGCTGGGTGCGTCCGGCGTGTAGCCGACCACGTCTGCGGCCTGCTCGGTCACTTCGGTGTCGAACGTCTGATCGGTCACGACCTTTTCAGGCGCGAGAACCTTATTGTCGCCTTCACGCAGGTATTTGACCGTGTAGCTCACGTCGGTCTTTGCCGTGTAGCGCCCGTAGAGTTCCCACTTCTTGGCTATGGACAGAGCGTTCAGCTTGTGACTGGCGGTGCCGATATCCTTTTTGGCTTCATACCAGCCGTCGAAGTCATAACCGGTCTTTTCGCCGGTCGGCAGGACGCATGCGCCGGGTTCAAGCTCGCTGACATAGAGCGTAGCGCTTTCGATCTCGTTGTTGTCCTTATCGAGGTAGTGGAGATGGACAGGCCAGTTCCAGTATGCCGTGATAACGCGGTTGCCGGTCGAGCCAGTGGGGATCTCGGTGATCTTCTGGCCGTTCTCGTCGTGCCACTCAAGGAACGTCTTGCCCCAGTCAGCGCCGGTCGCATCGGCCAGCGTGATGGTATCGCTCTCAACCGTGTACGTCGTGGGGTTGGTGCTGGTGGCCTTGCCGTCGTTGTATACATACTGAATGGTGTACTCAATGGGCGTAAATTTGCCGTAGAGCTTCCATTCCTTGGCCATGTACAGCTTTTCGACCTTAGCTTTTACGCCAATATCAGCTGCTTTCTGATACCAGCCGCTGAATTCGTAACCATCTTCTGCATTCGGAGTCCACAGGCTGTAGGTGGCATAGTCAACAGAGTCAACCGTGTCCATCTTCTTTTCTACCCACGCACCGGTTTCATCCGGGAGGTAGTACTTGACTGTGAACGTCTTCTTCTCCCACTGTGCAGTGAAGATCACGCCGCCCGCGGTGATGGTGTAGGTGTCGCCAGCCTTGAGGAGCGTTTCATCGGCCGCATCGTCTGCGCCGTCAGCGTCAAGGTGGTCGGCATCATTTTCAGCCGGAATGACTTCAACGCTCCAGCCCTTGAAGCTATAACCTTCGCGGGTCGGCTCAGTGGTGGGCAGGGTGATGGTGTCGCCAGCGAAGTAGAAGTCGTAGAAGTCGATCGCGCCGTCGTCATAGGTGTAGTTGACAGCGGGCATATTCTCGACGTTCTCAGCACCGGCTCTGAACGTAACGGATGCGAGGTTCAGATTGCCGGAGAGCTGGTAGCCGGCTTCTGCCGGATAGCCGGGCTCCATGTCCTCTTCGTTTACGGTCTTGTACAGGGCCGTCCAGGCGATCTTCTCGGCAATCTTGTCAGAAACGCCGGTTTCGAGGGCGATGTCGGTCGCCAGCTTCTCAGCAACTGCGCTCAGTTCTGCATCATCGTCGAAGTACAGATCGCTCGTCAGCGGCATTGCATCAAAGGTAAAGCTGCCGATAGAAATGTAGCCGAGGCTGTTGTAGCTGCCGAGGCCGAGACGGGACAGGGTCGCCTCATTCAGCGTGACGGGCGTATCGAACTCGCTCGTGGTCAGCGGTGCAAAATAGCTGTTCAGTCTTGCATACGCGTAGATGTTGTGCGGGGTGACCTTCCAGTTGGCGACGAGGTTCGTCCAGCCGTTGACGGTCTGGCCGGTGACGTCCGTGGTCTGGCCTTCGCGGCTCCAGAAGGTGAAGGTGTAGCCGTCGCGGGTCGCAGTGGGCGCGTCTGCGGTGGGCAGAGCCGAGCCAACGCGGGCCTTGGTGGTACGGAGGATGCCCTCCGTCTTGGAGTGGTCGTTCTGATATGCCGTCAGCGATTCCAGAGAATCGAAGTAAACGACAGGAACCAGCTCGGTGACGATGAGCTTGAGATTCTGCCAGTTTCCGGTGATCAGCAGCTTCTCCAATCCGGCGGGTTTATCCTGCAGACCGTCCAGATACCGCTTGTAGCTGTTGAACATGCCGTCGTCGTACCAGCCGCCGTCGATCTCGAAGTCGAAATCGAGATAGCTGCTCGGATCGATCTTCGTAAGGTCAATCGTATCGCCAGCAAGCTTATCGGCGGCGTACGGAACATCCACGATCGGCTTGCTCAGATCGCCGGACTTGAAGATCATGAGGTGGACGTTGGCCTTTTTGGCTTCCCACTTCGCAACATAGGTCACAGTCTGCGTGACCGTTGCCGCAACTTCGGGCTCCCAGCCTGCGAAGGTGTAGCCGGTGCGGGTCGGGGTGCCGTTGAACGCGGGGGTCGTGGAATCCTTCCTAAGGTCAGAATAGACCTGATCGGCGAAAACCTCTTCACCATCTACGCCGTCGGTGTAGGTAACGGTATATTCCTCCGTCACATGTACGCGGCCCTGCGTCTTGATCTGCCAGCTGCCCCCGGCCCAGATCAGCGTGACCGGAACGATCTTCTCATCGTTTTGGACATGTTTCAGGTTCTGGAACGTCGTGTTGAACTCGGCCACATAGCGTTCGGGGTAATAGCTGATGTCGCAAAGCCAGTCGTCCCCTTCCTGCCTCGGCTCGAAGACGAAGTAGTCTACATCGCACTCGCCGAGCAGACCGTAGGCGGCCGTATGCTGCTGCGAAGCATCTACGACGCACTTGACCTGAACAGCCATTTCAAGCTTTTTCAGCTCGTCAGCCGTCGGGGCTTTGGGCTTGCAGATGACTTCAACGACCGGCAGGTCACCCTGCTGCTGCCATTTCCTGTTCCCGTCAACAGTTGCTTCGGTGTCATAGCGGAAGGTGATGGTCAGCGTTGCGTCCTGCTCGTCAACGAGCCGGTGCTCGACGCGGGTGTCGTTGTTATATGCCGCCAGATTCGGCGCTACCGTGACCGTCGCGGTGACGTAGTAGCCCTGCTCGTCCTTCTGCACATCGCTGATCGTATACTGACGCGGGGTGGCAATATAATCCGCCTTGTAAGCATGTGTTGCTTCGTTGTTCTTGCAGACGATAGCAAAACCGCCGTCCAGCGCCGTGGGCTTGTCGGGCTTCACAGGCGTCTCGGCGCATTTGACTTTAATGTCAGCATCAATGCCGTCCGGGCCACCAATCAGGTGCCACGCGCCATTCTCCCACCGCCAGTTGATGCGGGTTTCCTCGTTTGGCTCCGTATCGGTGTGGGGTCTGCCGATCTCCTGATCGAACTGCGCAATGTATTTCGCTCTGTTCAGTCTGATGGAATAGATGTATCCATATTCCGTCTGATCCCAACCGAGGTCTTCGTATGAACCGGGCAGGATGCGATAGTTCTTCGTGTACGGATTATGCTTGGACGGATACTCGATGCACTGCACACGAATCTTAGCGTTCGCTTCCTCGATGTTCGGCTTCTGGTCGCCGGGCGTGTCCGGGGTCACTTCATGCGTGGCTTCGATCCGCGGGTTCGCTGCCGGTTTCACCCACTTCTTATTCGTCTTATCATAGGTGAGGTTGAACGTGATGGTCGGCGCGGTGGGGGCGTGCTGCACCCTCCAGCGCAGATTGCTGGCCTGCTGCACGAACCATGCCGTCCGGACAGTCACCGGGCAGATATATCCGCCCGCGCCATCGCTTACGACCTCGCCGATCGTATGTTGTGCGTCGGTCGGGTGTCCGAGCGGATACTGTACCGTATCATGCGTTCCGGTTGTCGTAACGCAGACAATATCTACAACAACGCCGGTCACGTCGTTTTCCGTGGGCTTGGCGGGCTTGTCGGTGGGTGGGGTGTTCGACTGCCAGACGGCGTAGAGTCTGGTGGCCGTGGCGGGTGTTGTAACCCAATTACCAGGTTGGACGGTGGGCGTTGTTGCGTCCGGTTTCCCATTCCTGCCGAGGAAGTTGTAGCCTTCTCTGGCAGGAATCGCGCTGGAAACGGTGAACGTCACCGGGCTGGTGCTGCTCTTCTGCGTCACCGGGTTGGGGCTTGGCATGTTGGTGACGAGATCCGTCGTGTTGGGGTAGTAGGTCAGGGTGTAGGTGACGGTGGGGGGAACAGCCTTCTTCGCAACCAAGTAAATCGTATACGTTGTCTGCGTAGCAGTCGTACCGGCGACGTTGAAGTCATAAATTGTGGGGTTCTCTTTGGCCTCTTTCGCCCAGCCAACGAATTCATAGCCAGAATCCAGCTGGCCTTTCAGCGCAGGAACGCCGACATTTCTGAACTCGCTGATCAGAATCGAATGATTGAAGCCAGAATGGCCTGTGCTATATTGGCATGTATAGGTCTTATTAACAGACACGCCATAGCTATAGCCAGTGTTGAACTCATCGCCGACATAAAGAATCTGGTACTTGATTGTTTGTGTTTCATTCGATTCCAGCGCCTGCGGACTGACACCGTCGTCAGCCGCAAAGGCCGACACAGGCAACATGCCGAGCACCATAATCAGAACTAACAAAAAAGCAACTAATCTCTTCTTCATTACTTCAGATCTCCTCCTTTTTTATTGTTTGCTTCTTGTAGTGAAAACTATCTATGTTGAAAATGGCTGCGCCATTGGATTTTCGCGGACGCTTCGCGCCGGGCAGGAGTTCTCTCCGTCCGGCATTCTGGGCACACGTCTTCATTTTTTCTTTATTATAACACATCCTGCCGCAATGCGCAAGGAAAATCAGGAGAAGTTTTCCAAAAATTTATGGGTGCTTTACGCGCCGGACGTCACTGCAGCGCAGGGGCTGCCGGCAGCGCCGTCAGAACCGTGGTCACGCAGCAGAAAGTAAACTGCCGCGCGGAATGAGCAGTATTCTTCATCGTATTCCCCCCAATTGAGGTTCTTTTATTTATTTTACCCTGAATATGACAAAAAAGCAACTGCCTGCCCATCCGCAGCGGACGTTGACAGGAAAGATTTTGGTCATTATAATAGAAGTATCTATAAAGGAGGATACGCTATGAAACGAAGCGAGCAGGATATCCGGTTCCAGTGGGACCTGACGAAGATCTACCCGGACACTGCGGCGTGGGAAGCCGCAATGCAGGAGGCTGAGGCCGCGCTTGAGCCGCTGGCCGCAATCCCCGGCACACTCGGCACGTCCAAGGAGGCGTTCAAGAAGGGGCTTGACACCATCTACGCCTCTATGTTCAAAGTTGAGTTGCCTTATACCTATGCGTTTTTGAAGAAGACAGAGGACGGCTCTGTTGCGGAAAATCAGGAAATGGCCGCCCGCGGCGAGAGCCTGATCATCAAGTTCAACGCCGCAATAGCATTCCTGAGTCCCGAGATTCTTGCCATCCCGGCAGAAAAGCTGGACGAGTGGATGCAGGACGAGGCGCTGGCGACCTACCGGCACACGGTAGACGATATCGTCCGTATGCGCGCGCATACGCTCGACGCTGCGCGGGAGCAGATGCTGGCGCTGCTGGGCGACGCAGCAGGCACGCCGAAGGCCGCGTTTGAGATGCTGACCAACGTTGACCTGCAGCTGCCGATGGTCAAAAATGAGGCGGGCGAGGAGGTACGCCTTACCGCCGGTACGTTCCCTGTCTTCCGCGAGAGCCGCGACCGCTCCGTGCGCGAGGGTGCGTTCCGCGCCATGTTCGGCACCTACCGGCAGTTCGGCGACGCCATTGCCACGCTCTATGGCGGCTCCGTCAAATTCGACACCTATTTCTCCAATCAGCGCGGCTACGCCTCCGCGTGCGAGGCGGCGCTGGACGGCGGCAATGTGCCCGTGTCCGTCTATGACAGCCTGATCGAGGCCGTGCACGAGAGCCTGCCCTCCATGCGCAAATATCTTGAATTGCGCCGCCGCGCGCTCAAGCTCGACAAAATCGACGTGTTTGATCTGTATGTCCCCATCGTGGAGGACGTCGACTATCCCATCGCGTTTGAGGACGCGAAGGAGCTGGTCAAGAAGGCGACGCTGCCGCTGGGCGAGGAATACCAGAAGCTGCTGGACCGCGCGTTCGCCGAACGCTGGGTCGACGTGTATGAGAACGACGGCAAGCAGTCCGGCGCGTTCTCGTGCGGCGTGTTCGGCGTGCATCCGTATGTGCTGATGAACTATGCCGGGACGCTCAATGACGCGTTCACGCTGGCGCATGAGTTGGGCCACTCCATGCACTCCTGGTTCTCCGATACGACGCAGGATTATGTCAACCACGATTACCGCATCATGGTCGCCGAGGTCGCCTCGACGGTCAACGAGGTTCTGCTGACCAAGTATCTGCTGAAGACCGAGACGGACGAAAAGCGCCGCGCATACATCCTCAACCACTTCCTTGAGAGCTTCCGCACGACGCTCTACCGGCAGACGCTGTTCGCAGAGTTCGAGCGCAAGGCGCACGATCTCTACGCTGCGGGCCAGCCGCTGACGGCCACATCGCTCAACAAGGTCTATCACGATCTCGAAGCCACCTATTATGACGGCATCGGCATCGACGCGGACATCGACCCCGAATGGTCGTATGTCCCCCACTTCTACCGCGCGTTCTACGTCTATCAGTACGCGACCGGCTTCTCCTCCGCCGTGGCCATCGCCGAGCATATCCTGACAACCGGCGACGCAAGCGGCTATCTGAAGTTCCTCACGACCGGCGGCAGCGATTATCCGCTCGAAGAGCTCAAGATCGCAGGCGTTGACCTCACGAAGCCCGACACCGTCCGCAGCGCGCTGCGCGTGTTCGACGAGACGATCGACGAGCTGGCAAAGATCCTGCTGTAACCCGGCATTCCGCGACGTCCCCTGCCATACGCATGGCAGGGGACGTTTTTTGCGCACCGGAGGCGCAGACCGAATCCGGCATTTACAGTCCCGCTTCCTGTGGTACGATGGTCAAAGCAGCGCGGCGCATGGCCGCGTAAGATTGGAGACGAATCGGATGAAGAGCAGAAAACAGGTGCTGAAAAAGCTGTTTCTTTCCACGCTGTATCTCAGCGCGTTTACATTCGGCGGCGGGTATGTGATCGTCACGCAGCACAGCTGGCTCAGTCTGCAGGAGTTCGCCGATCTTGTCGCCATGGCTGCGATTTTTGCCGTCTGCCTTGTCCTGCTCCGCAAAACAAAGCTCAGCCCGATCCTCGTCATGCTTCTGGCCGGAGCCGTCAATCTGCTGCTGCCGGCATAGCCGGACGGATGCCCCGGCGGATGTGCGTCATTCCTCCTATATGGGCTTCAGCCCTTTTTCGGCGGCAGACGGCGCAGGAGCAGATATCCGATGAGTCCGAGCACCAGCACGATCCCGGCGGCGATCACGTCTGCCCAATCAAAAATCTGCGGCCCGGCGATGAAAATTTCCGTCGGCCCGTCCGCGCCGCCGATAACGCCGACGGACGCAAAGCCGCGCAGATTCGTGACGGTTTTCAGAAGCCCGGCCAGCAGCGCAAGCACCGCCGCGCCAAGGCAGACGAACCGCAGCGGGCTTTTGCGGAACGCGTAGCCCGGCAGCTGCGCGGTAAGCTCTGCCGCGGCCTGCTTTGCCGGGCCAAGCGCGGCAAAGATCTCCGCATCCGTCTGCCCGGCCTCGCGCCGCTCATTGATCGAGCTGCGCAGGTCGTCCATCACCCGGTCCTTCATTTGCTCCGATAGCGGCAGCCGCCGCCGGACAGCGCGCAGATAGCGCGCAAGCTGTTTTTCATTCATGTCCTGCATCCTCCCCGCAAAAATGGTCCACTGCCGTCCGGAATCCGGCCCAGAGGCCGAGACGGCGTTCATTTTCTTCTCTGCCCTTTTCCGTCGCGGAATAGATCTTCCGCGGAGCCGCACGCCCTGTCTCCTGCTGCCAGACCGCTTCGATCAGCCCGTCGTCCTCCAGCCGGTATAAAATCGGGTAGAGCGTTCCCTCCCTGAGCGTAAACAGCCCGCCGGAACGGCTGCCGAGCTGCGCGATCAGCTCGTAGCCATAGGTCGGCCCCCGGCAGATCGTCTGCAAAACCAGCAGCTCCAGCACGCCCTTCTTGAGCTGCTGCAAAAAACGTTCTTCCATCCGCACCATCCTTGCATTTCTAAGTATTTTGTATTACTAAACATAAAGTACCACATTCCCCCCAGCCTGTCAAGCAAGACAGCGCAAAAAGGCTGCCTTGAAACCCACACGAATTCCAAGCAGAATGAGAAAGAATACGCCGGACCGCATCGTTCGGATTCCAATTTTTTATATTTTTGCGTCCATCTCTTGGGCGTTCGGATCGCAGTGGTGTTCTCAGGAGCGAAAAAATCCAGGCATCATAAGGATGTCTGGATTTTTGTGTTATCTGAAGGCTGCGATATTACATACCGCCGCCATGCTTGCGCATGGAATTGCCGGGCGATCGAACCCAATGGGTTCGGTCCGACATACGAATCACCAAAAAAAGAAACCATCCGGATGGATGGTTTCTTTTTTGGTGACCCGTACGGGAATCGAACCCATATTACCGCCGTGAAAGGGCGGTGTCTTAACCTTTTGACCAACGGGCCTGGTAGCGGCAATCTGACTCGAACAGATGACACTCCGGGTATGAACCGAATGCTCTACCAACTGAGCTATGCCGCCATATTTACTTGCGCCGCATCTCACGGGCACGATGTATTATAAGGGATTCAGATCGATTTGTCAACCGGAATCTTTCACTTTTTTTTAGAAATTTTTCTGTGTATTTGCTCCATACTAACGCCGGGGTGATAAAATGACGCTTCGATATTTCTGCCTGATCATGCTTGCGGGCGGGACGGTCTATGTCTGCATAGAGCTTCTCTGGCGCGGCCGCTCCCATTGGAGTATGTTTCTGGACAGCGGCCTGTGCGCGGCGCTCATCGGTATGCTCAACGAATTGGCGCCGGGGCTGCCGCTGAGTGCGCAGGCGCTTCTCGGCGCCTGCGTCATAACGGGTTCGGAGCTGGTGTTCGGTTCCCTGTTCAACCGCTCGTATGCCGTCTGGGACTACCTGCTGAACCGCTCTTCCGATCTATCGTGTACTACCGCGGTCTGCCGCACAATGTTCGCGGGCAGATCTGCCCGCAGTATTTCTGCGCATGGCTGTTCATTGCGCTGCTGGCAGTGCTTCTGGACGATGGACTTCGGCTTCTGGCTCTCGGCGAGCCGCTGCCGCAGTACCGCTTATTCTAATTCCCCGAACACCCCGTCCCGGCAGAGGTCCGTCACGCGCACGGCGCGCAGCTCGTTATGCAGCTGCGCCGCCTGTACATAGACCTTAACGTAATTCATGGCATGACCGGCGTACAGGCCGTTTTCCTCCTGCTCGAACAGCACCTGCTGCGTCGTGCCGAGCATGGACGCGTGGTACGCGGCCTCCAGCTCTGCCGCGGCGGATGCGGCCTCGGCCGCGCGGCGCTCCTTGACGGCGTTCGGGATCTGGTCAGGCATATCTGCCGCAGACGTTCCCTTGCGGCGGGAGTATGGGAAGATGTGAAACATGGAAAGCCCGCAGGTCTTCAGGAATTCCAGCGATTCCGCGAATTCCTCCTCCGTCTCGCCGGGGAAGCCGACGATCAGGTCGGTCGTGACGGCGCAGCCGGGGAAATACTTCCGCAGCAGCTGGACGCTTTCGAGGTACCGGGCCGTATCGTATTTGCGGTGCATCCGCTTCAGGACGGTATCCGAGCCGGATTGCAGGCTCAGGTGGAACTGCGGGCAGAGATTCGCATATCCGGAAAGCGTCTTGCAGAACGCCTCGTCGATCGTGCGCGGCTCCAGAGAGCCGAGCCGGATGCGCACGCCCGGCACAGCCTCGCACA
>OLXT01000909.1_pt1 | contig 11184 bp, 9 predicted proteins | sample 1673931 | NCBI WGS metagenome assembly OLXT01 (sample SAMEA103958134, study PRJEB25191) | human gut metagenome | reverse complement strand
TGATATCGGTGCCACAGTTGTTGTGATTGAACACGACATGCAGGTTGCTGCCTGTGCCGATTGGGTAGTTGACGTAGGGCCTGGGGCCGGTGAGGCTGGCGGTGACATTACGGCACAGGGAACGCCGTCTCAGGTCGCCCGCATGAGAAAAAGTCTGACTGCATCTTGGCTGAGGGACGCATTGAAAACACTTAGATCATAAGCGATTGAATCGATGAAGAAGTTATCACTTCAATCCATTTTGAGATAAATGCTCTGTAAGTGAATAACTTCGAAAATTATATGCAACTAGTTGAATTATAAATAAATAAGTTGTGGATAATTTCGTGGATAACATTTCGGAGGCAGTTCGTGCAATTGGGATAAATATCGATTGAAGAACTGCCTGCATGTTTCGTCAGTAAAACGAGCTCAATCGCTGCTAGCGGCCTTCGCATTCAGCTTTACGCAGAGACTCAAAGTGCCAGGAATCGCGGCACATTTCCTCAATGCCGAATTTGGCCTTCCAACCGAAAAGCTTCAATGCCAATGTCGGATCACACCAGTTGGCAGCAATATCACCGGCACGGCGAGGCGCAAAATGCAGAGGAATTCGGCGACCGCTTGCGTCTTCAAAGGCTTTAACGACCTCTAGGACGCTGTAACCGCGGCCGCAGCCGAGATTAACTGCAATCCAGCCGGTGTGTGAAACTGCATATGGAAGCGCATCGGTGTGGCCCTGAGCGAGATCCACTACGTGGATGAAGTCGCGTACGCCCGTGCCGTCATGCGTGGGATAGTCGTTGCCGAACACGTTCAGATGGTCGCGCTTGCCGATTGCGGTCTGCGAAATATACGGCATGAGGTTATTCGGAATGCCGTTCGGATGCTCGCCGATCTTTCCGCTTTCGTGCGCCCCCACAGGGTTAAAATAGCGCAGGTTCACGACCGACCATTCGGGGTCCGCTTTTGCGATGTCGCGCAGGATCTGCTCACCCATGTACTTTGTCCAGCCATAGGGATTGGTGCAGTTTCCGGTTTTGGAGGTCTCGTGCAGCGGCATCTCGTTGTCTCCGGAATAGACCGTCGCGGACGAGGAAAAGATGATGCGCTTGACATTGTGCTTTGCCATGACCTTGCAGAGCGTCAGCGTCGCATCGAGATTGTTCTGATAATAGTCCATCGGCTTGGCAACGGATTCGCCGACGGCCTTGAGGCCCGCGAAGTGGATGGCGCAGGAAATCTCATGCTCTGCAAAGATTTTTTCCAGCAGCGCCTCGTCGCGCACATCGCCCTCGATAAACTCCACTGTCTTGCCAGTAATTTCAGACACACGTTTCAGGCTTTCAGGGTTGGAATTTCTGAGATTGTCAATTACAATCGGCGTATAGCCCGCCTCGGTCAGCTCCACACAGGTGTGGCTGCCGATGTAGCCCGCGCCGCCGGTCACAAGAACATTCATTTTGTTTCCTCCTCAACGATTTTCCGCATTTCGTCCCACTTCTTCTCCATATCCGCCACCAGCTTGAACTGCGTGCGGGCGCGATCCAGATTCTGCCCCTCGCGGTGAACGGCGAAATAATGGTCGCCGTCCAGATAGTCTGTCAGGAACCGAACGCCGCACTCCATCGTCATGGTCTTCGCGCCCATCGGCAGCATTTCCAGCTCCTTACCCGTCAGGCCGGGACAGGCGCGGACATAACCGCGTGTGAAAACGCGGAATCGTTCGAGACTCATCTCCATTTTGGACAGATCTTTTTCATCCTCTGCCGCCGTAGCCGCACCGAACCGAATGGAATCGCCGAAGTCATACAGGCTGGAGCCGGGCATGACCGTATCCAGATCGATGACGCACAGTGCCCGGCGTGTCTTCGCGTCCAGAAGGACATTGTTGAGCTTCGTGTCATTGTGCGTCACGCGCAGCGGAAGTTCCCCTGCCGCAAGCGCGTTCTGAATGGCCGCCATTTCTGCCTGCCGGGCCAGCGCAAATTCAATTTCTGGCTGAACCTGCGCTGCCCGGTGCATGGGGTCGCGCTCCAATGTCTCCAGAAGCGCGCGGTAACGGTCCGGTGTGTTGTGGAAATTCGGGATGGTCTCGTGCAGCTTCGCCGCCGGGAAATCCGTCAGAAGCTGCTGGAAGGTGCCGAAGCCCACGGCGCTCTGATAAAAGTCCTCGTCCGTCTCGGGAAGCTGGAGGCAAATCGAATCTTCCACAAAATCATACACGCGCCAATAGGCATCCTGCGCATGCAGATAGCTTGCGCTGTCATGCGTTTTTACAAGCGTCAGGACGCCGCGCGGGTCGTCTGTTTTTGTCCGCAGGAACTCCGTGACGGCAGTGATATTTTCCATCAGCCCCGCCACGTCGCGGAACGTGTTGCTGTTGATTTTTTGCAGGATATAGCGCCGGCCGCTTTCCGTCACGGCAAGATAGGTCACATTGATGTGCCCGCAGCCATACGGCTCACAGGAAACAGGCTTCGCGTCCAGCCGGAAGGCGCGCAGTACTTCAAACAGGTTTTCGTTCATTTCCAAAGCTCCTCCGTATAAATGCCCTCCGCCTTCATCCTGGCCACGGCTTCCTTGACAGATGCCAGATCTTCGCGGTAGGTCACGCCGTACCACGTTTCCTCGCACGGCAGCACCTGCACGCTTGCGGACTTGTCTGCAAGCTGCTCATTTACCACAAACGGCAGGAAGTATTCACACTTGAGCGGATTTGTCTTCATTGCTTCTGTCAGGAACGCGCCCATGCGCGCCCAGAGCTCATCCAGCACACGTGCCGAGAAGCCCCAGAGATTCATCGACACGATGGTGTCGCCCGCCAGCGGGAAGAAGTGCTCCCCATCCTCGGTATATTCGGCGTCCGTGCCCTTTTTGAAGATCTTCGTGCGTTCCGTCACACCGGTCAGCATCCCGGCTTCGATCTCGCACACGCCGCGCGCCACGGAGCCGAACTCCGTCACCGTATTTTTCAGGCGATAGCCGACCATCGCATACTTGCTCTCATCGGTCTGTGCCGCAAGGAAATCATAGATTTCCGAGAACGCCGTGCGGCCATAGAAATCATCCGCGTTGATGACGGCAAACGGACCGTTTACCACGCCCTTGCAGCAGGCCAGCGCATGGCCGGTGCCCCACGGCTTTGTGCGTCCCTCCGGAGCCTCTATGCTCTCCGGCAGGCGGTCAAGATCCTGATAGACGTAGGACACATGGAAATACTGCTCCATGCGGTCGCCGATGCATTCGCGGAACTCCGCTTCCATCTCGCGCTTGATGATGAACACCACGTCGCGGAAGCCCGCGCGCCATGCGTCATACATCGAAAAATCAATGATGATATGTCCTTCCGGATCGACCGGCTCGATCTGCTTGAGGCCGCCGAAGCGGCTGCCCATGCCCGCAGCCAATATGACAAGCGTTATTTTCTCCATACTCGTCTCCTTTGAAAAAAATCACGCGCCGATTTCTGTGAACCGGCGCGTGTATGTCTGACCTTACCGCTCCAATGCAGCGCAGATCTGGCTGTACTGGCCTTCCGTATAACCGATCCCCCAGGAAGCGTCGGATTTTTTCTTTCCGCCATACCAGACACGCAGCACGTCTGCCTCACGATCCAGCAGGAATGCTGTGCGGTACAGGCAGAAATCATCCCAGCTGCCGTCCTTGCCCTGCTCCATCAGCGGATTCGGAAAAACTTTCCACGGCTGACTCGTTTCCTTGACCGCGTAAAACAGCTTGCAGTAATCGCAGTTTGTGCCGTTCGGATACGCAGGATAGATCGCGTGCAGCGTATCATCCGCAGGATCGCGCCAGATCGTCAGATGCCAGAGCTGATAACCGGGCTGCGCGAGATCCTCGCAGGTCTCTTCCGCGCTCCAATGCAGACCGTCCTCCGAGGTGCGGGTGCGAACCTTATTGTCCTGGTTCTGATACCCCGTATTTCCGGTATCAACATACCACATCCGCCAGCTTCCGTCCTGCATACGCTGGATGCAGGGCGACAGAATGCTGTATTTCTGCACCGGGTCGTGGAGCACGATCTCCGGCTTCGTCCAGTGAACGCCGTCGGCTGAGCGCATCAGCTTGACCCACGACTGCACAATATCGTCCGCCTCCACATAATACAGCCACAGCTCATCACGCTCTTTGTTGTAAACAAGCTCCACGTCGCAGTTATGACCGGGCTTCGGCGCAGGGGTCAGCGGGTTTGTCAGTCCCTCGGGAACGATCCACGTCTGCGCGTCGTTGGAAACCAGAATGGACGGATCCTCCAATCCATCATTGTTATAGGGATACGGCGTCATTGCCATCCAGTACAGGTATCCGTGCCAGGGAGCGTCAAAGCGCAGCACCGAAGGGTGCGTGGACTGATCAGAGCCGTCATAGGTCGGGATGTGCTGCGGGCATACCGCGTTTTTCAGAATACTCACTCGTTTGTCCTCCATTCATTCATGTCAATGGCTTCTCCGCCGCGCAGGCGGCTTTCTTCCGCTGCCAGCGCGATCAGGTGGCTTTCCACCGACGCGTCCGCGCTTGTTTTGCTCCCGCCGCCGCGATGCAGCGTCTGCAGGAAGTCTCGCATCATGGCGGCGTCACTGCCGCTGTGTCCGCCGGCTGGCGTGTGAACGTGCAGTGTTGTGTGATCTCCAGACGCAAAATCGCTGATCTCCAGCGTAGACGATTCCATGTTGCCCCGAATTTGTCCGCAGCTGCCCATCACATTGATGATCCGCTCACAATGCTCTGTAAAGGCGCACATCGTCATGCTGACGCTGACGCCGTTCTCATAGAGCAGGTTCACGACCTGATTGTCCACGACATCATTATCGCACTGATAAACACACCGACCATACGGGCCGCGCTGCAGCGCATGCAAAACCGCTTCATGGGAAGGATCGAGACTCACTACGGAAACAAATCCATCGGAAATGGCCTTCGGATGCTCCAGATAGAAACGCGGCGCGTAATAGGGACAGGTGTCCCTGTGCATACAGCCATCCAGACAGTATTGCGGTGCGCCGTCCGGCTTGTGCGCGGAATTAAAGTGCGCAAGCGAGCCGAAGCTGCTGACTTCCCTGCACGGGCTTCCGACCAGCCATGTCAGAATGTCCGTATCGTGGCAGCATTTTGCCAGGATCATTGGGCAGCTATCCTCGCTGCGGCTCCAGTTCCCGCGCACAAAGCTGTGCGCCATATGCCAGTAGCCGACGCTTTCGATATGCTGGATGGAGACAAGCTGACCGATCGCGCCGCTGTCGATCAGCTCCTTGAGCTTCACGAAGAACGGAGAATAGCGCAGTACATGGCAGATGGACAGCACGCGCCCGGTCTGCCGCGCCTTTTCGCCCATTGCGATCAGCTCCGTGCGGTCATAGCTCATCGGCTTTTCGCACAGCACGTCATAGCCCTTTTCCAGCGCCTGCATAACCGGCTCGAAGTGCATCCGATCCTGTGTGCAGACGAATACACAGTCTGCGAATTTGTCCTGTCTGAGCGCGTCCTCCCAGCCTGCAAAGCAGCGGCTTTCGGGAATGCCGTGCTCCTTGGCAAATGCGGCGCGGCGATCTGCGCGCGGCTCCGCCACGCCGACGATCTTCAGCTCGTTCGGGAAGCTCAGCGCGTAGGCGGCATAGACGTTCGCGCCGCGCTGACCCGCGCCCAAAACGATCGCGGTAATTGGTTTCATAGGCAAGCCTCCTTGTATTCGATCTCCAGCACGGTGTCAGCCGGATCTGGAAGCAGATAGGTAAAGTGCGGGATCGTGCCAAGTGTGACAAATGCAAGGTTTTCGTAAGCATTTGTGATCCAGCTCTCTCCGCGCAGCACCTCGCTGCCGTCCGCCAGCCGCCGCACCGCGCCGACGCGCTTTGCGTCAAGCCCCGTCAGCGCCAGCGGCCCGATGGGGTTTTCCAGAATATGCGCATAGATGCAGTCATTCTTCTTTGTGTACCAGCCCCAGTCCGGCTTCTGTACGTCGGCGCTGCCGCAGCCGTAGATGCTCTCGCCGTTGACTGCCAGCCATGCGCCGATCTCATCCAGCAGCCGGCAGCTTGCGTCATTAAACCGACCGTTCGCGTCAGGTCCGACATTCAGGATCATGTTGCCGCCCTTGCTGACGCATTCGACCAGCTTGCGGATCAGCATGGCTGCGGGCTTATAGTCTGTATCATAGGGGTTGTAGCCCCAGTTGTTGTTCATCGTCGTACACAGCTCCCACGGTACGCGCTCGCCGCGCACATTGCGGATGCCCTCCGGCGGCAGGATCTGTTCGGGGCTGACAAAGTCGCCGCTATAATATGCGGGCTGCTCGGTGACAAGACTGCCGAAGCCCTCGCCGCTTGTTTCCAGCCGATTGTCAATGATGACGTCCGGCTGATGGCGGCGCACCATCCGGATCAGATCTGTCGCCCTCCACGCCTCGCCGCGCAGCTCGTCATAGGCATAATCGAACCAGAGAATGTCGATCTTGCCGTAATTCGTGACCAGCTCCTCGATCTGTCCGTGCATATAGGCAAGGTAGCGGTCAAAGTCGATCTTCTCATCTTGATAGGCGGGATTGCCGCGCATGGGATGATTGCAGTCGTTGTATTTTGGAAAATCCGGGTGATGCCAGTCGATCAGGGAGTAGTACAGGCCCACGCGCAGCCCTTCGGCGCGCACCGCGTCCACAAATTCCCGCACGAGGTCGCGCCCACAGGGGGCGTTCGTGCTTTTGTAGTCCGTCAGCCTGGAATCAAACAGGCAAAAGCCGTCATGGTGCTTGGCGGTCAGCACAACATACTGCATGCCCGCCCGCTTTGCGCGCCGCGCCCAATCTCGTGGGTCATAGGCCTTTGCTGAAAACTCCTGCGTATAGCGCTCGTACTGCTCTGCGGGAATTCGAGCCTCGCTCATGTACCACTCGCCGCGCCCGGGAATCGCGTAAAGGCCCCAATGAATGAACATACCGAAACGCGCTTCGGTGAACCACTGTGTCCGTGTTTCTCTTTCTGTCATAGGTTATCCTTTCACGGCGCCTGCCGTCAGCGACTTGACAAACGTTTCAGACAGCAGGCAGAAGATGATGATGGTAGGCAGGACGATCAGGATGATCGCCGAAAACATTCCGTTCAGATTCTTGGAATACGCCGTCGTAAACTGACCGAGCAGTGCGGGAAGCGTCATGTGCTCCTTGGATTTGAGCAGGATGGATGCAAAATAATACTCGTTCCAGTTATTCAAAAACGCCATGATCGCGGCTGTGGCAAGGCCCGGCTTCGCGATCGGCACAATGATCCTGAAATAGGTGCTGATATAGCCGCAGCCGTCCATCATGGCCGCCTCCTCCATTTCCTTTGGAATGGAGAGAAAGTAGCTGCGGAGGATGAAAAACGTGACCGCGATGCCGAGGCTGGCATAGACAAAGATCACACCGGTCAGCGTGTCCTTCAGCCCGAGGTCAGATAGCAGCCGGTAAATGGGAAAGCTGATGGAGATCGAGGGGATAAACAGCGTCGATGCGAACATCAGCGTCACAAGACTTTTTCCCTTAAAGGAGATCCGTGCAGACACATACGCCGCAAGAGAAACGGCAAAGACGCTGATCACGGTCGATATGACGGTCACGATGAGGCTGTTGAGAAAATACTGACCGATATTGAGCTTTGTAAAGATGGTGATGTATCCGTCAAACACCCATTTTTCTGGAAGACCCAGACCGCCTGGCGTCTGCTTGAAGGAGTTGAGCAGCACCCACAGGATCGGATACAGGGAAATGACCAGCACGAACGCCATCAGCAGATACCGAAGCACTTTTACAGGAATTGAGGAACCATTGCTTTGTTTCATTGTTTGATACCCCCTAGTCCGATGTATCCGAGCGGAATGCACGGTTGATCAGGCAGACGAGCACAATCCCGAGAAGGAACTGGATCACGCCTGCGGTGTTTCCGCGTGCAAAGTTCAGCTTCGTGCTTCCAAGCGAGGTTTTGTAGATATAGTAGCTCAGCGAATACGTGGCGTTATCCGGGCCGCCGGACGTGATGAGCGCAATTTCATTGTAAAGGAGCAGGCCGTAATTCGCCGCCATGACGGAGATCGTCCCGATCATCGGACGCAGCAGCGGCAGCGTAATGTACCAGTCGATCTGCCGGTCAGACGCGCCCGCAATGTGCGCCGCTTCATAGATGCCGGGATCGATGGAGAAGATCTGCGTTAAAAGCAGCAGACAGTTGGAACCGCCAAACAGAATGAAGGTAAATGTCACGCCCCAGAAGGCGTATTTGGAGTTCGACAGCACGCTGATATCGGAGCCGGGCCAGATCCGGTTGCAGAGCTCGGTCACAATGCCGCGCGCAGGACTGTAGAGGTTCAGAAAGATCAATCCGATCGCGGCCGTCGAAATGATATTGGGGATCAGGAACATATTGCGGGTAAATTTCCAGCCGCGCATTTTCTTGGACAGCGTCAGCGCGACCAGAATGGTGAATGGCACCTGGATCAGCAGCGTCAGCGCGACCCACTTGAGCGAGTTGACCAGCGCCATTTTGAAGTTTGCGTCATACCGGAACAGCTTGATATAATTGTCAAACAGGTTTGACCATCCCAAAAACTCCGGCGCGGTGAAATTCTCATAGTTCCATTTGCAGAACGAGGTCAGAAAAATCGTGATCAGCGGGTATGCGTAGACAATCAGAAACAGAATCGTGCAAGGGGCAAGGAAGGCCAGAAGAAACCCTCGTTTCCGGTACTTTCCCATTGCACGGGCAGCTTTTTTCTCAGCTGTTCCAGCCTTCATGATGCGTCATCCTTTCTTTGCGATATAGCGAAGGGGGCGTTCCGCCCCCTTCGCCAGTTTGCATGGAAATCAGTTTGCGGCGATCACTGCATCAAGTTCGCTGACAACATCGTCAACTGTCTTGCTGCCGTCCTTCAGACCGGCGTATTTAGCCTGAATTTCGCCCTCAAAGTCGCCGAATTCGTTGCCGAGGCCGAGCGCCTGATAGTCTGCCGCCATGCAGAGCTGGCAGGCGGAAACCAGAAGCTTCGCCTCGGGTGCGTCAACGCTGTCCATCAGCGTGGTATAATCCACGTTGGTATTCGGGGCCATGCCGATGCCGAACGCGATGATCTTGTTGGCGATCTCCTCGCTCGTCATATACTTGATGAACTCGATGCAGGCTGCGGTCTGTGCGTCGGTCAGGCTGTTCGATACCACAAAGCCCGTGCCGCCGGACATCAGGGAAGCGCGCTTGCCGGATTCGTTCGTCGGGAAGTTGGCAGGCTTGATGTTCTCCGCGCCCGCCGCACAGTCTACGCTTCCGCCGGCATCCCAGACACCGTTGAAGAGCATAGCGGTCTTGCCGTCAAAGAAGTCATTGCGGTACTGCTCGTCGTCGTCACCGCCGGGGCCAAAGTTCGCGGAGTCGATCTTCTGCAGAACCTTCTCCTGCATGAACGTCATGACCTCACGGAACGCGGGATCGTCAAACGATGCGACCTCTGCGCCCTGTGCATAGAATGCGCGGGTCGCTTCGTCCGCCTGGAAACGGCCAGCCGTCAGAATGTTGGTGGGCCAGCCTGCGTTCAGGCCGAACGGGGTAATACCTGCGTCAACAAGCTTGTCGACTGCTTCCTCAAAGTCCGCCCATGTGCTCCAGTCGGCGGGGACCTTCGCGCCAGCCTGCGCGAACAGCGCTTCGTTGTACCAGAAGCCAACAGCTTCGATCTGCTCACGAACGGAATAGATTTTCCCATCCGCAGTCAGATTCTGATCGTAGCAGACGCCTGCGCCTGCCTTGAAGCCGGCATCTCCATCCAGATACGGCTTCAGGTCAAGGATCAGACCGGCCGCGCTTGCGACGGGAACGATGTTCCAGCCACCAAAGTCGGCGATGTCATAGAACTTGCCGCCGCTGATGTCGTTGAGCGCTGTGTTGTAGATGCCCTCCGCGCCGGATTCATCGGGGATCGCGACAAAGGTGAACTCATCCTTGTGCATATCCGCAAAATCCTGATAGATCTGACGCATCTGCGCCGCTGCGGGCCATTCGGACTCGTCATGGTAGTAGCCGTGAACGAAGGTGATCGTAGGCTTCTCCGCGTCCATCGGCATCTCATCCGTCTTTTCTCCCATGTTTTCCTTCGCCGTTTCGCCGTTGGCGGCGGGCTGCTCGTCTTTTTTCATGGTGTCCTTGGTCTGCTTCGCGCAGCCTGCAAACAGGCTGATGACCAGAAGCGATGCCAGTAACAATGCAAGAATCTTCTTCATAATACCCTCCGTAATTTTTATTTGTCAGGCCTGTCTTTTGCAGGTCTGACCGGTAAGTTCAGTCTAGCTGCGAAAAAAGAAAAACGCCATAAAACATTTTGCCGAAAGGTTGTGCTTTTTTGACCTCGGGCGAAAAAAGAATCCGCCGCCGGATTGTGCAATTTCAACAATCCGGCGGCGTTTTGCGCTGCAATAGATGTAATATTTTGATTCAGTTGCGATATTTTTACCGTTATTCGCGTTCCCGCTCCAAATCTGCTATGATGGAAACAACAGACTGCTGCACATCCTTTCCCCGCAGCAGCTCTTCCAGCTGCTGCTCCAGCTGGGCACTGGTTTTGGCGGGCAGGACGGAATAAAGCGTCAGGATCTGCAGGTCTGCCTGCTTGCAGGACTGCACGGCATCTGCCAGAACCGGCACCTGCTCGTGGATCCATGTATCCGAGATATTGGGATTGCTCGGCGCCTGATGCGTTTTTGTGACGATCTGCTCCTGCACGTCTTTACTGAGCATATATTTCAGGAATCGAACGCAGGCGTCGATCTGCCTTTTTGAGCCGTCGTTGCTGATAACATAGCCGGTCGCAGGATTGGCGTATGCGATCGTTTCTCCCGAAAAACCGGGAAACGCGGCATAGCGGATCTCCTGCTTTGTCGTCGTCTCCGCAAGCTCTGTATTCGCCCAGACGCCGTCAATATAGATCGCGCTCTTGCCGTCAAAGAAATTCCGGCGGACGTCCGGCGCTGTGCCGCGCTGCGTGTCATAGGCCAGCGCACGCATAAGCTCGGACACCGCAAGCTCTGCATCCTCCCGGCGGCACACAGGCGTCTGCTTTTGCATAAAGGACAGCGCATCCCCGGATGCAGCTGCCAGTCTCGCGCCAAGGAAGAAGCCCATCTGGCTGACCTGAAGCTGAAGCGGCACGGCGCCGGTCTGCGGCGAGATCTCCGCC
>OLXT01000905.1_pt1 | contig 11212 bp, 8 predicted proteins | sample 1673931 | NCBI WGS metagenome assembly OLXT01 (sample SAMEA103958134, study PRJEB25191) | human gut metagenome | reverse complement strand
GGCACGCAATATTTGAAACTGGCGCATGAACTGGATATCGTGCTGGTGGATTGCGGCGCGCCCTTTGGCACCGGAGCCATGCTCCCGCGCGGCACCCTGCGGGAACCCAGGAGCAGTCTGGCGCGCGCCAGTTACATCATTCTGACCAAATGCGGCGGAAAGCCACAGGATGAGCTGATCTCCGCCATCAGGAAGTACAATCCCGTGGCGGACATCATCGTGAGCGACCACGGCCCCCGGTATCTGGAAAATGTGTTCACGGGGGAACGCCTTCCTCTGGAGGCCCTCCGGGGGAAATGGGTGGCGTGCCTCAGCGGCATCGCACGTCCGGAAAGTTTTGAAAACTCCCTGCGCTCCCTGGGCGCCCACGTGGAAATCTGCCGCAGGTTTCCGGACCACCACTGGTTTGAACAAACGGAATTGCAGGAATTTTACGACCGCTGCGCAGACCGGGCCATGGACATGATCGTAACTACGGAGAAAGATGCCGTGCGGCTGGAAAAACCGGAGGAAAACCCGGAGGTCCCTATCTATTTCCTGCGCATTGAGGTGGAAATTTACCAGGGCCGGGAGGCATGGGAACGTTGTGTAGACCGCATCTGCGGAATTTCAAAACCGCGCCCACGGGATGAATGGATGCCTTCTTCGTCCCTTTGACACGGTTCACGTTTCCTGAGGTTTTCCGGAAATTCACCTCTTTTATGCAGAGAAGGCCGCTTGACTTGCCCGGAAAATCGTGTGAAACAAAAAGGCAGTATTTTCCCATGAAGGCATTTACCATCACCTCCATTCTGGCTGCTGCGTGCCTATTTCCGTCCTATTCGCCGGCCGGAACTGCAGCAGAAAACAAGATTCAGGCTGCCCCAATGCAAACGGCGGCAGGCATTCCCAAGCAGGACCCCCAGCTTATCAAAGGGAAGCTCGCCAACGGCCTGACCTACTTCATCCGCCCGAATGCGGAACCCAAGGGCCGGTTCAGCATCCGCCTGCGCGTCAACACGGGTTCCCTGAATGAAACGGATGACATCCAGGGCGTTTCCCACTTCCTGGAACACATGGTTTTCAACGGAAGCACCCATTTCAAGCGCGGGGAAATGATTCCCGCCATGCAGAAAGAAGGCCTGGGCCTGGGAGGGGACGCAAATGCGTACACCGCCTTTGACGAAACCGTGTACATGATGGACGTGCCCAGCATGAAGGAATCCACCGTGGACCTGGCTTTCACCATCATGCGGGATTTTGCGGACGGAGCCCTGCTGGAAGAAAGCGCCATTGACGCGGAACGCGGCATCATCACCAGCGAATACAAGGTGCGCGACTCCGCCGGCTACCGGGTCATGAAGGAAGTCTTCTCCATCATGCTGGACGGAACCCGCATTCCCGACCGTTATCCCATCGGCACGCTGGAAGTAATCCGCACCGCGCCGCGGGAAAAATTTATCAACTATTATCGGACCCACTACGTTCCCAGCCAAATGCAGCTCGTCATCGCCGGGGACATCACACCGGAACAGGGAAAAGCCTGGGTGGAAAAGTATTTTGGCTCCATGAAGAAGGACAACTATTCCTTCCAGACGGACCGGGGCACGCTTAAAACGGCTACGGAAACCACCGCCCACTGGATTACCAACAAAGAGGCCACCAGCACGGAAGCCAGCATCAACATCGCCCGGCCCTATGTGAAAAAGCCGGATACCGTCGCCAACCGCAACAAAGATATCCCCCTGAACGTGGCTTACGCCATGCTGAACCGCCGTCTGGAAAAGATGGCGAAGAATGCGGACTGCCCCTTTATCTCTGCGGAAGGAGGCCGCATGGACATAGTGGAAGCGGCGGAAGTGGACTCCATTCAGACCCAGGCGGACTACAAGAATTGGAAACCGGCTCTGGCCGCCATTGAACAGGAACTGCGCCGGGCCATTGAATTCGGCTTCAACAGGGAAGAACTGGCGGAGGCCCGCAGCAACATTACCGCCGCCGCGGAAAACGCCATCAAGTCCTGGGCCACCGCCAAGTCGGAAGACCTGGCTTCCGCCATCGCCCAGAGCGCCGCACGGAACAAGGTCTTCACCACGCCGCAGGAAGACTGGGCCATCTCCAGGGAAGTTGTGGAAAACCTGACGCCCGAACAATGCCAGGCAGCCCTGAAGGAAGCCTGGACCGGAGCCTTTCCCCGCGTGATCGTCACTTCCAATAAGGAAAACCCCCAGGGAAGCGCCGAAATCATGAACGCGTACCGGGAATCCCAGACCGCTAAAGTACAGCCCTACCAGGCGGACAGCCGCAAGGATTTTTCCTATAAGTTCGGGGATCCCGGCAAGGTGACGGCCCGTACGGAAACCACCGACCTGGGAGTCACCCAGCTCACCCTGTCCAACGGCGTGCGCGTCAACCTGAAGCCCACGGAATTTGACAAGGACTCCATCAACATCACCTTTGCCGTGGACGGCGGGGAACTGAGCAGGCCGGAAAAAGCCTCCGGGCTGGAACTTTTTGCGAATGCCGTCATGAACGGCGGCGGTTTGAAAGACCACTCCAATGACGAACTGGCCGCCATCATGGCAGGCAAGAAGGTAGGGGTAGGCTTCTCCATGACGGACCGCTTCTTCCTGCTTTCCGGAAACACCAACAGGGAAGACCTGGAAACGCAACTCCAGCTCCAGACGGCCTACCTGATGCACCCCGGTTACCGCCAGGACGGCGTTACCCTGCTCCGGCGGGCCATTCCCATGATTTATAACAAGATGGACCATGAAGTGCAGGGAGCCATGAAGAAGCAGGTACCGGCCATCCTTTACAGGAACAATCCCCGGTTCACCTTCCCCACTCAGGAACAGCTTACCTCCTACCAGGTCAAGGACGTGCGGGACTGGGTGGATGCCCCGTTGAAAAACAACTACATGGAAGTGACCATTACGGGAGACTTCAGGACGGAAGACATCATCCCCCTGCTGGAACGCACCGTAGGAGCGGTTCCCAAACGTGCGGAAGCTCCGGCAACGCTGGATGAAACGCTTCGCCATCCGGCCATGGCGGACTTCAATTTCTCCAAGGACCTGACCTATGACTCCTCCATTGATAAAACGATGGTCTGCCTTTTCTGGAAAACGCCCGGCGGAGAAAATAAAAAGCTGGCCCGCAGGCTGAACATGCTCAAGGCCGTCTTCTATGACCGCGTATTCAAGGGCCTGCGCGAAGACATGGGGGAAACCTACTCCCCTTCCACCGGCCTCAATATCAGTGAAACCTATCCGGACGGCGGCTACATCATCACGATGAGTTCCGGCGTCATGCGCAATAAGGAGGCCGTGCGCAGCGCCATCGCCAGAATTGCGGACGACCTCGGCAAGGGAAATATCACCCAGGAAGAACTGGACCGTGCCCGCAATCCCATTCTTAATTCCATGGACCGCGCCCAGCGCGACAACGGTTACTGGACATCCCTGCTGAAAGACTCCCAAGCCAAGCCGGAACGGCTGAACCAGCAGAGGGAAAGCATTCCGGACGTAAAAGCCATCACCGTGGAAGAGGTCAACAAACTTGCCAAAGACATCTTCGGCAAGGGAGAGCATCTCAATCTGAACATTCTGCCGGATCACCCGGCTGCGGAAACTCCGCCTGCTGAAAAGCAGGCGGACAAAGCCGACTCTCCCCAGGCCGCCGTCTCCCCGGCGGCTTTTTGCGTTCGCGCCACCGTCGTGAAGACGGTAAAAAAAGACTCCGGCAAGAATGGATATGCCATCATCATTTCCGAAGAAACAGCTTCAATGCCGGCCTGGAAGGCCGTGGCGGACAAACTGGCTGAAAAACACGGAGGCTCCATCGTCACCGTGAAAGATTCCGTATTCTCCAAGCTGGACACGCTCAAAAAAATGGCTCCACGTTTCATGGCCGTCGTCGCACGCCCGGAGGAAATAGACCGGGTGCTGGTGAATGACCTGCACCGCCTGAGCCGCCGGCTGGACGACGACCCTTACGGGGACTGTATCTGGGGCATTGTCACGGGGTACACCCCGCAGGCCGCCATGAGAATAGCCTCTGAAACGAAGCCTCTCGTCATCAGCCGCGCCATGGGAACTACCAACGTGGATTCCTCCCGATTCAAAGACAGCATGAGCATCACGGACTGGCAGCCCTTCCAATACCTGGAACAGCATGGCTCCAAGGGCAAGGTAACGCCGGCTTTCTACACGAAAGGCCTGAAAGAACAGGACAAGGGGGATGAAACCACGCTGGGCGTAACGCCCAAGCTTATGGAATACTGGAAACGTTATTCCCCGCAGCTCTTCGTAACGGCCTCCCACGCAACCCAGTTTAATCTGGAAATGCCTTTCGGCAAGGGCCTCATCGTTTCCGGCAACAACCGGTTCTACGCGCTGGACAAAAAACAGTTCAGGGAATTCACCACTTTTTTGCGCGGCGTGCTCTTCAACGGAAAGGAAGACGACCTGCTCTCCTTCCTTAATAGAATTAAAGCGCCGGTGATTGAAACCAGGCCGGTTCCGGCTGTCTGGGTCGCGGCGGGGAACTGCTTGATCGGAGATGCCAAGAAGACGAAAAATTCCATGGCTGTCACCGCCCTGAGCCGCTACGGCTTCAACCAGCTGGTAGGCTACACCGTCCCTTCCTGGTATGGCAAGGGCGGCTGGGGGACGCTGGGCCTTCTGTTCAGCAATCATGACGCCTCCAGCCTGGCGGAAGCCTGGTATTTGAACAACCAGTTCATTCTGGACGAGACTATGACCCGCTTCCCCAAGCTCATGGACGTCCATTTCAACTCCCCGGATATCAATGGAATCAAGGATGATCCGGACTTTGCCAGGGGCATGAACTCCGCCGGATACGGTATGGGCAAGGACCAGCTGGGGCTTATCCACGACCGGGATACCGTGGCCTTTTACGGAGACCCCGCCTGGACGGCGCGCCTGGACGAATCCCGGGCTCCGTCCCCGTGGCATATCGACTGGAATGACCCGGCAGATGCCTCCAAAGGGTTCACCGTCACAGCCAACAAAGACGCCAAAGGTCGCCTGGGAGTCTGGTTCCCCAATCGGATCAACGCCGACAAGGCCACCGTCACCATTGGCGGAACCGCCACTCCCATTGAAAAGGCAGGCCTGCTGACCAACGACTTCCTGCTACTCCGGGAACTGGAACTCAAAAAGGGAGAAAAAGCCGTCGTGGAAATGGAATAAGCGTGGAAGAAAAACAAGTTGCAGGAATTTTTCCCCTTCCGTCGGCGGCCGAATATCCGGCCGCCGCTCTTTTTCCATAGACAAGCAGCCTCCAAACATGGATACTCCCGGTAATCAATCCACCCTATGACTGATTACTCCATTTTCTTTATCATCGCCGTAGTAGCGACGGGCGTGGGAGCGCTCCTGTTTCTCCTGTCCCTGTTCGGGCTGGGGGAACATGATCTGGACTTTGATGCGGATTCCGGCGGAGCGGACGTAGGGTTGCTGTCCATCAAATCCGGCATCGGCTTTTTTCTGGGCTTCGGCTGGGGCGGCGTGCTCGCCCAGGGTCTGGACTGGGGGATGGCCGCTTCCCTGGCGGCGGCTTTTTTCACCGGCGTGCTGATGTTCCTGATTATCGGCATCTCCATGCGTTTCATTATGAGCCTTAAATCAGACGGCACCCTGAATTATGAAACCCTCAAGGGAATGACCGGCTCCGTTTACATCAGCATTCCCGGAAACCTCCAACGCGGCGGACAAGTTACAATCGCCCATCCCAGCCAGCTGCTGTACCTCCCTGCCGTCCAGGAAGGGGAACATCCCCTGCCCTCCGGAACCCCGGTGGAAGTGGTAGCCGTCACTGCGGGAATCGTCACCGTCAAACCTCTTCATTAACAAACACCCCAATCATCATACCCCAAGCCGACTATGGACAAAATCATCCCCATCGCCATTCTGGTTCTCTTCATCATTCTGACCGCTTCCTGGCTGTTCAGCCGCTACCGCATGTGCCCTCCGGACAAAATCCTCATCGTCTTCGGGAAAGTAGGCACAGGCCAACCGGCCAAATGTTACCACGGCGGCTCCACCTTCGTGCTTCCGGTTCTCCAGTCCTATAGCTACCTGGATCTGAACCCTATCAATATTGACGTGCCCCTCCAGGGTGCCCTTTCCTCCCAGAACATACGCGTGGATGTGCCCTCCTCCTTCATCGTGGGCATCTCCACCCTTCCTGAAATCATGCAGAACGCCGCTGCGCGCCTGCTGGGCCGCTCCCGGGAGGAAATCCGCAACCTGGCCGCGGAAATCATCATGGGGCAGATGCGCGTGGTGATTGCCTCCATGACCATTGAGGAAATCAATTCCGACCGCGAAAAACTCATCAAGGGCATCACGGAAGGCGTGGACGTGGAACTGCACAAAGTGGGCCTCCATCTCATCAACGCCAATATCACGGACATCCAGGACGCTTCCGGCTACATCAACGCCCTGGGCAAGGAAGCCGCTGCGCGCGCCATCAATGACGCCACCATCAAGGTGGCGGAAGAAACGCGCCGCGGGGAAATCGGCAAAGCGGAAGCGGAAAAGGACCAGACCATCCAGGTGGCGAACGCCCGCGCCATCGCCATTGAAGGCCAGAACGAAGCCCAGATTAAAATTGCGGAATCCGCCGCCAAGCTGCAAGTGAAGCAGGCGGAGGCCAAAAAGCTGGCGGAAGTGGCCCAGAAGGTGCAGGAGGCTAAAACCCTGGAAGAAGCCTACCAGGCGGAAAAAGAAGCGGAATTGAAGCGCGCGGAACGCGAACGCGCCACGCAGGAAGCCAACATCCTGGTAACGGCCCGCATTGAAAAGAGCCAGCGCGAAGTGCAGGCCCAGGCCACGGCGGAAGTACTCAAACTGGAACAGGAAGGCAAGGCGCAGGCTCTGCTCATCCAGCGCAGGGCGGAAGCGGAAGCCATCCGCCAACTGGCGGAAGGCGAAGCCCAGGCTACCCTCCTGAAGAAAAAGGCGGAAGGGGAAGGCATGGAAATGGTGGGACGCGGTGAAGCGGCCGCGATTGAAGCCGTGCTGGAAGGCAAGGCCCGCGGTTTTCAGCAGATCGTCCAGGCGGCAGGTTCTTCCGAGGCCGCTTCCAACCTGCTGGTGACGGAACAGCTTACCAAGATTGTGGAGCTCCAGTCCGGCGCCATTAAGGGGTTGAAATTCGACAAGGTAGTCGTCATGGGCAATGGAGGGAACTCCTCTGTGGGAGGATTCGTCCAGAATCTGGTAAAGGATACGCTGCCCCTTCATGAACTCGGCAAAAGCGTAGGGCTGGAATTGCCCGCTTTTCTGGGCAAACCCATGGAAGGGAAAACCGCAGCTTCCTCCCCTGCTCCCGCAGCCGATGCCCCGGCGGCAGATACCGCAACCGCCGCCAACCCGAATTAACCCCTCCATCCCCGCTTTCCTGACGGCAACCGCCTCCCCCCGGATAGACAGGGCAGATCTGGACAGCATTGTCCATATTGACGCAGGACGCATGCTGCAATGGCAAAATCCGTTCCCCGTCAACAGGGAAACGGCTCTTAAACCATAAAGGGAAAAGCAGAATACCCGCCTTCAAGGCTAATAGGCAAAGGCCGGCAAGTATTGTGTCCTTTCACCTGCCCGGATGAACAGAAAAATATCGGCGCTTTCTGCTTTATTCCCGGTAATATCGAAAGCGGCAAGACAAGCATGCCCTCCCCAGGAGGGCGGTAAACGCCATGTTGATTTATTATCCTGCAACTGATGTTTTCATGATATTTTTCAATCTGTAATGAAATGCAGACTTCTTATGGCAAATAGCGTTATTATTCGATAATACAATTATTCTATGGCATAATATAACAAAAAGCTATAACAAATTACTGCTTGCAGGTTCATTGACAAGAAACCGGAAGCAGGTTAGGATACGGCTTTCAACCTCTCTTCGACTAATGAATATCAAATCCGCCCTTTTGACGCTCGCCGCAGCCCTCGCTCTCTCCTCCTGCAATACGATCAGCGGAATAGGAAAAGACGTGGAAACCATGGGAAGCAAGATTGACAGCGCCTCCCAGGCCACCAGCAAGTCCATGCAATAAGGCCCGGGAAGTGCCGGACGCTGCTTTGAGCCCTCTTTTAATGGAAAAGAGGCAGTACTTTGCTTCCTGCCATTCTGCCCTGAATGGCAGTCATCCTCATGGGATTCCCAACGAATTGGCAAGGTTCGACTCCATCCTGCATGGAACACGCCAAACCTTTGCGGCCATCTGTAAATCAGGACATGCGGGCGGCAGCACATTTTTTACCGGAAAGCCGCTTCATCCACCCGGATGAAGCGGCTTTCGTCCAAGGTCTCTACATGACCTTTACATGGCCCGGCTGGTGGAACGGGCGGCGGAATTAATGTCGCTGCCGACCGCTTCCACATCCTTGCCCACCCCGCCTATCGTATTGCAGGAAACGCACCCCAGAAGGGTGGCGATACTCAGAATAATCAATTTGCTTTTCATCGTTTTATTGGAAGAGTTCCGAGTAATCAGACTCTATTCCTCCGCCCCCCGTTCAAAGAACCGGCAATCATGCCACGAAGCCCCCTGTCATTCTCCGTTCTTGCCATGCGTTCCCAAAACACTTAAAAAACATGCGCCAAAGGAAAAAAATGCCGGGTGGACATTCCGCCCCATTAGGAACCATTACTATTTACTACCAAGATGATTAAAGTAGCCATCGTAGGATACGGCAACATCGGGAAATACGCTGTGGACGCCTTGCGCGCCGCTCCCGATATGGAACTGGCAGGTATCGTGCGCCGCCCCGGCAGCGAAACTGTACACGGCATCAAGACCGTAAGCGACGTGGAGGAACTGGGCCATGTGGACGCGGCCCTGCTCTGCACCCCCACCCGCAGCGTGGAAGAAACGGCTCTGCCCCTGCTCGCCCGCGGCATCAACACAGTTGACAGCTTCGATATTCACGGGGACATCGTGGCCCTGCGCCGTTCCCTGGGAGCCCAGGCAATCAAGCATGACGCCGTCTCCATCATTTCCGCCGGCTGGGATCCCGGAACGGACTCCGTCATCCGTACCCTGATGCTGGCCATGGCTCCCAAAGGCATCACGTACACCAACTTCGGCCCCGGCATGAGCATGGGCCACAGCGTCGTGGCGCGTTCCAAGGAAGGAGTGGCGGACGCTCTTTCCCTCACCATCCCCACGGGTTCCGGCGTACACCGCCGCATGGTTTATGTGGTGCTGAAAGAAGGAGCCAAATTCTCCGACGTGGAATTCGCCATTAAATCAGATTCCTATTTCAGCCATGACGACACCCGCGTGCTGCAGGTGCCCGACATCGACGTGCTGAAAGACATGGGCCACGGCGTGCTGATGGAACGCAAGGGCGTTTCCGGCTCCACGCAGAACCAGATGTTCACGTTTGAAATGCGCATCAACAATCCGGCCCTGACCGCCCAGGTCATGGTGGCTTCCGCCCGCGCCAGCATGAAACTGGCCGCAGGCTGCTATACGCTGCCGGAAATTGCCCCGATGGATTTTCTGCCGGGCGACCGCGAAGAATTGATTGCCCAGCTGGTCTAACCCGGAGCATTCCGGACACACGGTACCAGGGGCGCTCCTGCCGCCCCTGTTCCGCGGGCCTTCCTTTATCCTCCGGTTGAGGACCGGAGGATTTTTATTGCTCCACAACGACCAGCCTGCCATTGACGGCCTTCACCCGGGCCGGAGTACGGGTCCGTTCCGTCCAGTCCCACGCTCGGGCCATGTCCGCCCAAAAGGCGGCGTGGGGAGAATCCTTTTCCTCTGACAAACGCGCCGGAGTGGGCACGAAGGGATAAATCTGCACGGGAACGTTTTTTTGCCCATGAACCAGAGCTTGTTCCACCATGGTATAAATCTCCTCAATTCCGGAATCGGTCATCGCCAGACAGCCGATGGAAACATCCCGTCCATGCACCATGATGAAGCTTCCCGTCCGGTTCAGGGAACGGTCATAGGCATTCGGATACCCGATGTTGAAAGACAAATGGTAATTGCTCCGGGGATTAAGCCCGGACGGTTCCACTTCATAAAAACCTTCCGGTGTTTGCCTGTCCCCTTCCTTCTCCTTGGGGCCCAGTTTTCCGGACCATGCGGCAATCGGATAGCGCTTGGCAAGCATGTAGCATTCCGATTTGTCCGGTTTCACCCACAGTTCCAGGACGGAGTCTTCCTTTACGGCCCGTAAAAACACAGGACTTCCCACCCTGGCGCCGCACGGCTCCAGAAAGGAATTCAGCACGGGCGTTACCCGTTTCCGCGCGATATCCGCACGGTTGGAGGATTTTTCTGCACATGCCATATTGAAAACCGCTATGGCGGAAACCAGCAGAACCAGCCCCAGCAAGGACAAGACTACATTCTTCTTCATAAATCATCTATAATGGCGGCTTTTGTTTTGACAAGCAGAAAACCAGCCGTTTCTCTCCGAAGAAGGAAAAGGAAAAAACGGCGGAAAAAGAAGACGGAAAGAAAAGCGGTTCCTGAGAAAGGCGCCCTTCCCGAAGCTGTCCCCGGTTAGAAGCCATGTCTGTGCTGGAAATGCAGGCTCCGGAGAAGTATTATCGGCCCTCAGAACATCAGCGGAAGACCGACCTATAAACGCCATGGAAATAAGCAACCTTCTTCCCATCACTACACGGAAGGAATTAAGAATATGGCTGGAAAACAACCACCTCACTTCCTCCTGCTGCTGGGTTCTCACAACGAGGAAACCTTCCCCACATGCCCTCCTTTACCTGGATGCCGTGGAGGAAGCCCTGTGCTTCGGATGGATTGACAGCACCCGCAAGAAGACGGCCTCCGGTTTCCTGGCCCAGCGTCTCACTCCCCGATCCAGAAAGAGTAAATGGTCCGAACTGAACAAGGAACGCGTCCGCCGCCTGGCCAGGCTGGGACTAATGACGCCCCACGGCGAAAAATGTCTGCCGGAAATGAATCCGGAAGCGTTCCGTATTGACCCATATATTTTACAGCTCCTTCAACAGGATCCGCTTATTTACGCCAATTTTCTGGCGTTTCCCCGGCTATACCGCCATGTGCGCCTGGATACCATTCAAATTAAAAAAAACCAGCCGGAACTGTTCCGCAAGCGCCTGGAAAAATTTCTGGAGAATACCCGTGAAAACAGGATGTACGGAGAATGGCACGACGGAGGACGGCTGCTGGAAAAGTAGACGCCAAGCTCCCGCC
>OLXT01000893.1_pt1 | contig 11289 bp, 8 predicted proteins | sample 1673931 | NCBI WGS metagenome assembly OLXT01 (sample SAMEA103958134, study PRJEB25191) | human gut metagenome | reverse complement strand
TGGAGAGCAGACCACCATTGGACAGGAAAAGAAGACAAATCCTTTCCTTACCGGAGGCATTCTATGAAATGGGGTGTTGAATTCTGGCTGAGGGTGGCCATTGCTGCCGGCTTTGCAGCCATCATCATAGCAGCGCCATCGGTGCTCTTTCCCTTCGTAGTGTCTCTTATCATCACCACCCTCCTTAATCCTGTGGCCCATGCGGTATATGGGCAGACCCAGAAAATGGGATGGAAACGATTTCCCTATGATTTTGCCATCCTCTTTTCCTTTGCCCTTTTTATTGCAGTGATTTATCTCATCGGCGTCCATATCTTCGTACCTTTTATTTCCGAATTCCAGGAATTCATCAAAAGCGTACCGGGGATGCTGGCAGCAGTACAGCAGGCTATTCCGGAACTGGAAAAGCAGTACCAGCTTTCTCTGATGCCGCCGGAAGCCAAATCTCTGTTTGCCCGCATCCTCCAGGATATTGGTGAATATACGCTGAAAATTGCTTCCTTCAGCCTGTCTGCTATTTTTTCCTTTGCCAGTACAGTGGTGGAGCTCATTGTGGTGCCCTTCATTACTTTCTATATGATGAAAAGAGGAGGGTACTTCGTCAATGCGTTCATCCACATTTTTCCAGATCGGTTCCATCATCATCTGGAAGAACTTTTTAAGGAAATCCATTTTGTGCTGAATGCCTATATTCGTGGTCAGCTCCTTCTTTCCACCTTGATGGCAGTGGTGGTTTTTATAGGCATGTGGACCCTGAATATTCCCTATCCTCTGGTCATCGGCCTACTGGCGGGCATTGTGGAAATGGTTCCTCTCATCGGCCCTATCATCGGCGCCATTCCGCCGGTGCTTCTTGGTCTCCTCCAGGGAACCACTGTCATGCTTCAGGTCATTTTTTTCTATATTATCGTGCAGCAGGTGGATGGACATTTCGTTATGCCCAAACTTATGGGCAGCATTATTAACGTGCACCCGGTAGCCATTATCGCCGGTGTTCTTATCGGAGGCAAAATCTTCGGTGTCCTGGGCATGATGATTGCAGTGCCCCTGGTGGCGGTGCTGCAGATCCTTTTAAAACATATGTGGTTCTATGACAGATATAAAAAAGTAAGATAGCGGAGGGATTATGCGAAATATGAAAAAATCGACCATTATGAATACCCTGAAAAAGAAAATCAGGGAGCATAAGTATAAATTCACCACTCAGCGCCAGATCATTCTGCAGGCTTTCCTGGACAGCAAAGAAAACCATATGAGCGCTGAAGATGTATATGAAATGGTACGGGACGAAAATCCCGACATCGGTCTGGCCACTGTGTATCGTTCCCTGGAGCTCTTCACCCATCTGGAGCTTCTAAAAAAACTGGACTTCGGCGACGGCAGGAGCCGTTATGAATTAAATGACCATAACCTGTCCCACTCTCATCATCATCTCATCTGCCTTGGCTGTGGGAAGGTGACAGAATTCTCCTACGACTTCCTTAATGAGGTAAAGGAAAAAATCAAAAAGGAAAACGGCTTTGACATTGTAGATTACCAGCTGAAATTCTATGGCTACTGCAGGGACTGCGCTAAAAAGAACCAAAATCTGTGAGGAGCATGATCCGCAGGCCGGAGGCGTGTTAAAAGGGCAGCCTTCCGCGCTGACAGACGCGGCCCAACCTGTGAACCCTTTGCCTGAAGGAGAAGCCAGTTAAAAAACTTCCCTGCGGCATCCTCATGTCGAAGGCCTGTCCAATTTCAATTTGCCAATATACCCCGTAAGATGGTACAATTTAATTTGTTAATGTAAGCGGAAAGAGGAGATTTTCTTTCCGAAAGAATGCCTTTGCAGAAAAGTCTGTAAAAATAAAGAGGTGTCATTATGCAGGCATTAAAAGGAACCCATGATATTCTGCCTGAAGAAGTGTACAAGTGGGATTATATGGAGGGAGTCATCCGGGATGTATGTGCCCGGTATGGATACAAGGAAATCAGGACTCCTATTATTGAAGCTACCGAGCTTTTTCAGCGCGGTATCGGTGATACCACTGATGTGGTAACGAAGGAAATGTATACATTTACGGACAGAGGAAATCGTTCTGTAACCCTTCGTCCGGAAAATACGGCCTCCGCTGTTCGTGCCTATCTGGAGCACAAAATGTATGGTGACCAGCAGGTACATAAGATGTTCTATATTGGTTCCATGTTCCGGTATGACCGTCCCCAAGCCGGAAGGTACAGGGAATTCCATCAGTTTGGTCTGGAAGTGCTGGGCGCATCCTCTCCTTTGGCTGACGCAGAAGTCATTGCCATGGCCTGCGAAATTTTCCATAAGCTTGGACTGAAGGATCTGGATCTTCACCTGAATTCTATCGGCGATAAGAACTGCCGCCCTGCTTATCGGAAGAAACTTATCGAATTCTTCGAAGGAAAGAAAGACCACACGATAGATCGAAAGAAAGACCAGCTCTGCGATGACTGCAGGGAAAGACTTTATAAGAATCCTCTGCGCATTCTGGACTGCAAGGAAGAAGGCTGCCGGAGAGCTTCTGTAGGTGCTCCGGAAATTACAGATTATCTCTGTGATGAATGCCACAGGAAATTTGAGGCAGTGAAGCACTACCTCGACAGCCTTGGTATTTCCTATACTGTAGATCCCAGATTGGTACGGGGCCTTGACTACTACACCAATACGGCCTTTGAAATTCAGTACCCGCCCCTTGGCGCCCAGAGCGCAGTCTGCGGTGGCGGCCGGTATGACGGACTGGTCGAAGAAATCGGCGGGCCCTCCACACCGGGCATTGGTTTTGCCATTGGTCTGGAAAGACTGCTTCTGGCTCTGGAAATGCAGAATCTCATTCCTGCCCCCAAAGCACAAAAGAGAGTTTATATTGCCGCTCTTGGTGAAGATGCTGTCGCAGAAGGATTTAAAATCCAGGAAGAGCTGCGGGGTCTTGGTGTTGTAACGGATATGGACCTGCAGGGAAGAAGTCTTAAGGGACAGATGAAACAGGCCGGTAAGCTGGCTTCCCAGTTTACAGTCATTATCGGAAGCAATGAACTGGAAAAAGGCGCTGCTGCCGTAAAGAATATGGATACGGGCACACAGCAGGATATTCCTTTTGCTGATATAGCCGGTTATATAGCTAAAGAAGAACATAACTCGTAAGGGTTGTCATTCTTTATATAAATTATTTTAAAGAGGTGCTCTAATATGGAAACAATGGCAGGGATGAGAAGATCCTGCGGATGCGGTAAGGTAACAGAAAACGACTGTGGTAAGGAACTGACACTGGCAGGGTGGGTGAATACCCGCCGAGACCATGGCGGTTTGATTTTCATTGACCTTCGTGACAGAAGCGGTATCGTACAGCTGGTATTAAGTCCCCAGTACGGTGAAGAAGCTTTCCACAAGGCGGAAGGTGTAAGAAGCGAATACGTTCTGGCTGTGAAAGGCAAAGTTCGTGAAAGAAGCGCTGACACCGTGAACCCGAAAATGAAGACCGGCAAGGTGGAAGTAGTAGTTTCCGAACTCCGCGTCCTGAACAAGGCAAAGACTCCGCCATTCTATGTAGAAGACGGCATTGATGTGGATGAAAATGTTCGCCTGAAATATCGTTATATCGATCTGAGACGTCCGGAAATGCAGAATCATCTCATCATGAGACATAAGATTGTCCATGAAATGAGAACATTCCTGGATGAAAATGATTTTCTGGAAATTGAAACTCCTATGCTCACCAAGAGCACCCCGGAAGGCGCCAGAGACTACCTGGTACCAAGCCGTGTAAATCCGGGCAAATTCTATGCCCTTCCCCAGTCCCCGCAGCTTTTCAAACAGCTCCTCATGGTTTCCGGACTGGAAAGATACTTCCAGGTGGCCCGCTGCTTCCGTGATGAAGACCTGCGCGCCGATCGCCAGCCTGAATTTACCCAGCTGGATATGGAACTGTCCTTTGAAGACCAGGATTTCATCCTTGACCTCATGGAACACATGATGCAGAGAGTCTTTAAGAAGGTCCTGAACAGGGATATTGAAATCCCCTTCAAGAGAATTAAATGGGACGATGCCATGAATCTTTATGGCTCTGATAAACCGGATCTTCGCTTTGACATGCACTTCTATAATATTTCTGACCTGCTTCGGGATACCGGATTCAAAGTATTCCGCTCTGTCCTCGATAACGGCGGCGTGGTTAAAGCCATCAATGTAAAAGGTGACGCAGCTATTCCGCGTCGTGAATTGGACGGCCTGGTAGACTATGTAGGCCACTATGGCGCTAAAGGTCTGGCATGGATCGGCTTCAACGAAGACGGCAGCCTGAAATGCCAGATTACCAAATTCCTGGGCGAAGATAAAATTCGTGAAATCGGAAAAGCCTGCGAAGCAGAAAAAGGCGACCTGGTCCTCATCATTGCCGACAAGCCGAAGGTGGTGGCCCAGGCTCTGGGCGAATTGCGCCTTGAAATGGCCCGCCGTATGAACCTCATCGATCCCAACGAATTCTGCTTCCGCTGGGTGACCGATTTCCCCATGTTCGAATACAGCGAAGAAGAACACCGTTATGTGGCAGAACATCATCCTTTCACCGCACCGCGGGATGAAGATGTGCAGTACCTCCTCACCGATCCTTCCAAGGTTTATGCCAAGGCCTATGATATGGTACTGAATGGCGTAGAAGCCGGCGGCGGCTCTCTCCGTATTTACCAGGAAGACCTGCAGGAAAAGGTATTCAAAGCCATCGGCATTTCCCAGGAAGAAGCAGAGCAGAAGTTCGGATTCCTCCTGGATGCATTCAAGTACGGTGCTCCGCCTCATGCAGGCATTGCCCTGGGCCTCGACCGTCTCGTCATGCTTATGCTCCATCTGGATTCCATCCGCGATGTTATCGCCTTCCCGAAGACCCAGAGCGCCATTGATCCTCTGACCCAGGCTCCGTCTACGGTAGCAGACAAGCAGCTCAAAGAACTTCATATCAAAGTAGACATCAAGAAGGAAAAAGATCTCTTTGAAAAGGCATGATTTTCTGTCATAGTCTTGTAAAATGATAGGATTTTTGCTACACTATCTGTAAAGGAAACCCTGCTGTGCACGTCGTGCCTTCTTATTTTGAACCAACACCTTTATAACGGGAGTTCAGCGCTGATGAGGTGAGTCAATGCCCCGTACGGGGACTGTTCAAGAAACCTTGTCTCAAGAACACCCACCTGCAATTATGCAGACTCAAAATACGGCAATAAACGACATGGTGGGGCTAATAACAATGAAGCCGTCAAGATATTCTTGGCGGCTTTTTTGATGCAGAGGAATAGGCTCTTAGCGGCTTAGGGATTCAAATTAGTCGGTCTGCATCCTGATAGAACAAAAATGACTGCCAGACGTCAGGGTATCTCATATTTTTATATGGAAAATCTGTTTGATTTTTCTTTCTATCCATGGGATAATAGAGGGGAAACATTTGTATTTGAGCGAGGCACCGATTATGGACTCTTTATTTGATTATGACAATGGAAAACCTGTTTCTTATGCGCCCCTGGCAGACCGCATGAGGCCGGAGCGGCTGGAGGACATTCTGGGCCAGGAAGGAGCAGTAGGAAAGAATTCTTTCCTTTACCGTATGATTGAGCGGGATACTATTCCGTCCATCCTTCTTTTCGGACCTCCCGGCTGCGGGAAGACCACCATTGCTTCAGTAATCGCGAAGATGACACACAGTCATTTCGTGAAACTCAATGCCACGGCCAGCGGTACGAAGGATATCCGGGACGTGGTGTCTCATGCGAAGGAGGAGCTTTCCTATTACCGGCGCCGGACCATTGTATTTATTGACGAAATCCATCGCTTTAACAAGGGGCAGCAGGACCTGCTTCTTCCCTATGTGGAAGATGGCACCATTATCCTTATCGGCGCCACTACGGAAAATCCCTATTTTGAAATCAATCGTCCTCTTCTTTCCCGGGTGCGTCTTATCCGTCTCCAGGCTCTTCCGGAAAGTGCGGAAATTGAAATCCTGCGCCGGGCGTTGACGCATAAAGTTAAAGGGCTTGGAAACTATGGATATCAAGCATCGGATGATGTATTGAGAACCATTTCTTCCTATGCATCCGGTGATATCCGCATGGCCCTGAACCTCCTGGAACAGGCCTCTTCCCTTCTTCCCATGAAGGGGACTCTGACGGATAGAGAAATCAAAGAGGTTGCAGGAGACCATGCTTCCGTATATGATAAGAACAGTGATTATCATTATGACATTGTATCCGCTTTTATTAAGAGCATGCGGGGAAGCGACCCCGACGGGGCTCTTCATTATCTGGCACGCATGATTGATGGGGGAGAGAAGACCTCCTTTATTTCCCGGCGCATTATGATTTGTGCCGCCGAAGATGTGGGGCTGGCGGATCCCCGAGCCCTTCAGGTGGCGGTGGCAGCAGCGCAGGCATCGGAAATGGTGGGACTCCCGGAAGCAAGGATTCCTCTGGCGGAGGCGGTGCTTTACATCTGTCTGGCGCCGAAGAGCAACAGTGCTGTTATGGGCATCGATAATGCCCTGACAGAAGTGAAGACCCGGTCTGACTGGTCTATTCCCGACTATCTGAAGGATGCTCATTACAGCGGCGCCCATGAAATGGGACATGGAAACGGTTATCTTTATCCCCATGATTTCGGCGGGTGGGTGGACCAGCAGTATATTCCCGATGAGCTTAAAGGCCATGTCTATTACAAGCCTGTGAGAAACGGGGAAGAGGCTTCCCTTTCCCGCCGGTGGGAAGAGCGGACAAATAAAAAACAGGAGTGAATGATTGACAGTATGAAGAAGAAGACCACTTCCGCCAGACGGCGGACCCATGATGGATCTAAAAATTATGAAATATCAGGCATCGTTATCTTCTGCTTTGGCATTTTTGCCTTTATCAGCCTTTTTGGTGGAGGCACCGGTATTATGGGGAAATGGGTGAGCGACGGCATTCATTTCCTTTTTGGCCTGGCAGCACCGGCAGCGGCACTGTTTCTGGTTCTGTTCGGCGCCCGGTATGCCCTGGCATCCCGGGGAATCTCCATGAGCCGGAGAAATGTGCTTCTGGCTGTTCTGTGCGTTCTTTTCCTCTGTCTGGTACATCATTACTATGTGCCTAAAGGCAGGGAAATGGAAATTTCTGAAATTCTTTCCTATGGCGGCATTATCGGAGGGAGCCTTACCTCTTTCTTCCATCTGGCTCTGGGAGAAATCGGGACTACTATCCTCCTTCTTGGATTCATGGTGGTGGATGTTCTCCTCCTTACCCACTGGTCCCTGTCCAGGGGAGCGGAAAAGGTGGGCACCAAAGCCCAGAAAATCGGTGCAAAAACCGGGGAGAGACTGGGCGGCATGGCCCAGAGAATCCGGGATAAAAAGGCAGCTCTGGATGCCGCCCGTTCTGCTGCCCGGCTGGAGGAACTGAAGGATAAGCCGACGGAATTTATCTTCAAGAAGAAAAAGAAAGAGGAACCGGAAGTAGAAGAAGTAACGGAAGAGGCACTGCCTCAGGATCCAACGCTTTTGGAAGAATCGGCTTCGGAAAAACCTCAGGGAGAAGCCATAGAAGAAGGGGCGGTAAAGGAAACTCCTCCGGACACGACGGAAGAAGAGGAGAGGGAACCGGCAGATGAGGAAATGATGCCGCCTCCGGTGCCTCTTCCTGAAAGTGAAGAACCGGAAGAGGAGGAGATGGCAGGGGAGATGGAAGAGGAACCCGAAATTCCAGGGGAGGAAACGCCTTCATCTCCAACGGCAGAAGAAGGAACGCCTTCCCGCCCACCGGTGACAGGCATTGTGAAGAAGGAGTATAAATTTCCGCCCCTGTCCCTGCTGCATACGGACCATGCCAAAGGGGAGAGTCAGAGCGATGTAGCTAAAAATGCATCCATTATCGAATCTACTCTGAAGAGCTTCGGCGTCATGGCCCGTGTTATCCATGCCAGTGTAGGTCCCACGGTGACCAGGTTTGAACTTCGGCCGGAGGTGGGAGTCCGGGTAAGCAGGATTGAAGGCCTTTCCAATGAGCTGGCCATGGCCCTGGCAGCCACCCATATCCGCATTGAAGCGCCCATTCCCGGCAAGTCGGCGGTGGGTATTGAAATCCCGAATTCCAGGTCCGCTTCTGTTCCTTTAAGGGATGTACTTGACAGCAGCGAATTTAAAAATGGGAAAGGTCACATTCTGGTGGCTCTGGGTAAGGATATTACGGGGAAGCCGGTAGTCACAGACCTTTCTAAAATGCCTCATCTGCTCATCGCCGGATCTACGGGTTCCGGTAAATCGGTGTGCATTAATTCCATTATTACCAGTATTATTTACCACAGTCGGCCGGAAGATGTGAAACTTATGCTCATTGATCCGAAGGTGGTGGAGCTTTCCGTGTACAATGGCATTCCTCATCTGCGCACGGAGGTCATTACCAATATGAAGAAGGCTGAAGGCGCTCTGAACTGGGCCGTCCGGGAAATGGAAGCGCGCTACCAGCTCTTTGCCGGGGCCAGGGTCAGAAATATCGAGGGGTATAACAAACAGAATCCGGATAAGAAAATGCCCTATATTCTTATCATAGTAGATGAATTTGCAGACCTTATGAACGTGGCGGCCAAGGAAGTGGAAGTGCTGATTCAGCGCCTCACCCAGAAGGCCCGGGCTGCCGGCATTCATCTTATCCTGGCTACCCAGCGGCCTTCGGCCGATGTGATTACAGGGGTTATCAAATCCAATATTCCCAGCCGTATTGCCTTCATGGTGGAATCAGCCCTGAACTCCCGCATCATCCTTGATGAAGGAGGTGCAGAAACCCTTCTTGGAAAGGGGGACATGCTCTTTAAACAGGCCGGGGCTCTGACCACAGTCCGTATTCAGGGTGCTTTCATTTCCGATGAAGAAGTGGAGGCAGTGGTGGATTATGTAAGAAAAGAATGTATGGAACAGGAAAAGGCGCCTGTTACATATGAACCGATTGACCTGTCAATACCTGAAAAGAATGAAAATACGGGGGCTGAAGAGGAAGAAGAGCAGGACAGCCTTTTGGAAGAAGCGGCAGAATGGGTGCTTGATACGAAGAGAGCTTCCGTATCTGCTCTTCAGCGCCGCTTCCGCATCGGCTATACCAGGGCAGGAAGGCTTATGGATTCCATGGAGCGCCTTGGCATCGTTGGACCCGCCGAAGGAGCCAAGCCCCGGGATATCCTCATGGATAAAGCAAAGGCCCAAGATCTCTTCGAACAGATGAAAAACGGCGGACCCGCAGAACCTCAAAAGGCAGAGACCGAAGAAGGCGGGGTCCGGGCAGGCGGTGAAAGTGCCGGCTGAAGGACAATTTTTTCATCCCTGTAAAAGGGAATTCTGTGAATGAGCTGGTACTTCTATGATATAATTCTGCAAGAGGTGGTTCCATGAAACGAGTGGCTTCTGTTTTTCTATTTTTACTGATGGCAGCCCTTGCGTTCTTCGGGATTCTCCGTTTTGCGCGGCAGCAGGCGGAAGTGAAGGCGGAAAAAATGAATCCTTCCGAGTATGTGACAGTGTATACGGATATGCCGAAAGGCATGCTGGAAGCTCTTGGCAATGATTTCTTCCAGGAAAGCGGACTGAAGATGAACGTGGTGTATCTGTCAAAATCCCAGCTTCAGAGCAGGCAGGATGCCAGTGATACGCCGGCGGCGGATCTGTACATTACATCTCAGGATTCTCTCATGAAGATGAAAAAAGAAAATATGCTTGTTCCCTATGCTTCCGCCCAGACGGACACGGCGCTGAATCTATTCAAAGACGAAGAATGCTACTGGACCGGCCTTTGGGTAGATCCCGTGGTGTTCGCAGTGAATGAGGACTATGCCGGGAAGCATCCGGCCTTTTCCTATAGCTGGAATGAGGTGCTTACCAGGAATTCCCTGCGCCTTTCTATGACCGATTTCATTGCCGCCGATATGGCTGAGGATTTACTCATGTGTCTGGCTGAGCACTTCGGCATCGGGGAAACCTTTTCTCTTCTGGGCAAAGCCCAGAACCATATCGTACAGTACGGGAAATACCTGTCCACGCCTTCCCGCATGGCAGGCATGGGAAAGTGCGATATCGGTATTTCCGGTCTGAATGAGGCTGTCCGCAGCCGTCAGGAAAAACTTCCGGTGGTCATTATGTATCCGGAGGACGGATCCCCCTGGTACCTTTTCGGCGCCGGTATTTCTGCTGATGCTGCCTATCCGGGCAGAGCCCAGAAACTTTTGAACTGGCTTCTCACTTCTTCCGAATACAAGGCAAGAATGGAAGAAAACCAGTATTATTATGTATATGTCAATGATTTCAATATGGCACCGGACAGCGGCGGCCATTCCCTGGAATTCTGGAATCTGGAAAAAGTATATTTCGATGAAGGAAGAAAGGATCTCCTCACACAGTGGGGCGAGAAGATACGTTTTGGAGGTACGAACAGTTGAAAAAGAAACTTGGATTTATAAGCCTGGGATGTTCCAAAAACCTGGTGGACACGGAAATGATGGTAGGTATTATGGAAAAGGCAGGCTATGAGCTCACTGAGGATTTATCCGAAGCCCAGGTGATTATTATCAATACCTGCACCTTTATCGACCCTGCCAAAGAAGAATCGGTGGAGACCATTCTGAAGGCGGCGGAATACAAGAAAACAGGAAAATGTGAAAAGCTGGTGGCCGCCGGCTGTCTGACCCAGCAGTATAAAGAAGCGCTGGGAAAGGAAATCCCTGAAGTTGATGTATTTATTGGTACCGATTCCTGGCAGCACATTCTGGACGCGGTGAATGAATCCTATGAAAAGGATGAAAAGGTGTACAGCTTTGATACCAATCCCTGCGCCAATGAGGAACTCATTCCAAGGCAGACCCTGACACCAAAGTACTCCGCCTATGTGAAAATTGCAGAAGGCTGCAGCAATGGCTGCACATTTTGCTACATTCCCTATGTGAGAGGACCCATGCACAGTCGTTCCATTCCTTCCATTGTTCATGAGGTGAGAAGACTGGCTGCTGAGGGTACACGGGAATTCAACCTCATTGCACAGGACCTTTCCTGCTATGGCAGGGATTTGAAGAACGGAACAAACCTGGCCGCCCTTCTTCGGGAGCTGGTAAAGATTGAAGGGGTGAAATGGATCCGTCTGTTCTATCTGTATCCCACTTATTTTGACGATGAGCTGCTGGACGTGATTTTGAAGGAAGATAAAATCTGCAAGTACGTGGACATTCCTCTCCAGCATATCAGCGATTCCGTGCTGCAGCGCATGCACAGAAGGGATTCTTCTGCAAGCATC